>Ga0209225_1003083_pt1 | contig 14287 bp, 11 predicted proteins | sample WasSprMetagenome_FD_184732 | JGI IMG/M metagenome (GOLD analysis project Ga0209225, IMG submission 184732) | Sulfidic aquatic microbial communities from Washburn Spring, Yellowstone National Park, USA - WS (SPAdes) (version 3) | ecosystem: Environmental > Aquatic > Thermal springs > Hot (42-90C)...
CCACCTGCCGGCGGGGGGTACGGTACACATCGAGGAAAAACTGGAAGGGGTTAATCCGCCCGCCGACCCGGAAATGCTTCGGGCCGCGCTGGGCGCGGGCAGGCCGGGCTGGCCGGGAGACCCTTATTTCCGGGAGCGGATGATGTTGAATGAAATCATTTACGGTAATTCCGGGCGTCCGGCTGGGATACAGTTTATCGGCTGGCACGACGGGGCGCCGGGTATTTTTGCGGTGGCGGGAAAAAGCGGCCGGCGTGCGGACCACGGCCTGGTGCTGGTGAGACAGGCCATCCCGCTGGATGCGGCCGGCCGGTTCTATCTTCCGGCAGGGTTGATTACACCGCGCACCGGTGAATTCCTTATGCCTGGCCGGAGCCCTTCACCCGAAAACAATGCCATCAACGATCAAAAGGTCCACCTGGTTTATGATCTGGACGACGCGGGGATCAGCAGGAATTTCCAGATCGCGGCCCTGGAAATTCAATATGCTAAAGGGCAGTTCAACCTGCCGGTGGAAATATACAACCACCGGGAGAGGCGGTGGGAAGAGCTGCCCGACGGCGGCAAAAGGATCGGGGCGGCGGATTTGTCCCGGTACCTATCCCGTAACCAGGTCTGGCTCAGAACGTCCGGAGAGCCCCGGGGGCCTTACCCGGTATGGCCCGGCCTGGCGGTGGAAGGGGTGGCTTCCTGATGATCCGGTTTAACGGGATATGTAAGAATTTCGGGGCCACCAGAGCGCTGGACAATTTCAGCCTGGAAATCGGCCGGGGGCTGGTTTACGGGCTCATCGGTCCCAACGGCGCCGGCAAGACCACGGCCATGAGCATCCTGGCCACCCTGCTACTCCCCGACGCGGGCACGGCCACGGTGGACGGCCTGGACGTGGTGGAGGAAGCGGAAAAGGTGCGGGGCATAATCGGCTATATGCCAGATTTCTTTGGTGTTTACGACGGCCTGCGGGCGACGGAATATCTGGAGTTTTTTGCCGCCGCCCATCACATCCCCGCCCACCGGCGGCCCGGCCTGGCCAGGACCCTCCTGGAACTGGTCAACCTGCCGGACAAGGCCGACGTATACGTGGACTCCCTTTCCCGGGGGATGAAGCAGCGGCTGGCCCTGGCCCGCTGCCTGGTGCACGACCCCAGGGTGCTGATCCTGGACGAACCGGCGTCGGGCCTGGACCCCCGGGCCCGGGCAGAGATGAAGGAAATTATCCGGCACTTGAAACACCTGGGTAAAACGGTATTGATCAGCTCCCACATCCTGCCGGAACTGGCGGAGATCTGCGACCAGGTGGCCATCATGGAAAAGGGCCGGCTGGTGGTCGCGGGCACGGTGGCGGAAATCACCGCCGTTTCCCGGGGTGCCAGGCAAATGCGGGTGGCGGTGCTGGACCGGGCAGGGGAACTGGCGGGCTTTCTGGCCACCAGGCCCGGGGTAAGTGAAACCCTGGCAGACGGGCAGGAGGTCCGCTTCCTTTTCGACGGGAACCAGGCGGAACAGGCCGCCCTTTTACAGGCCATGGTCAGCGGCGGCTGGCCGGTGGTGGAATTCACAGAAATCAGGCGCAACCTGGAGGAGGTCTTTATGGCCGTCACCGGTGAGGGGGTTGAGGATCTTGGCGGAAATTAACCCGGTCTTGCTCAAAGAACTGCGCCAGCGGTTCCGCACCGGGAAAACGGCGTGGCTGCTGGCCCTTTACCTGCTGGTCATCGGCGCCTTCGTCCTGGGGTTCATGTACCTGAGCTGGCGGGGCTCCCCGGGTATTTTCCAACCCGACCGCAGCCGCACGCTGTTCATCATGCTCAGCGTTACCCAGCTGGTCCTGCTGGGCTTCGTGGTGCCGGGCCTCACTGCTGGCGTCATCAGCGGGGAACGGGAGCGGCAGACATTGAACGTGCTGCTGACCACCCGGCTCACCCCCCGGCAGATCATCTGGAGCAAGCTGGTTTCTTCCTGTGCCTTTGTGGTGCTGCTGATGGTGGCCACCCTGCCCCTTTACAGCATCGTTTTTATGTACGGCGGCATCGCCCCGGGGCAGGTGCTGGGGGTTTTCGGCTTCTACCTGGTGACCACCTTTCTCTTTGGCTGCATAGGCGTGACCTGCTCTTCTTTCTTTAAAAGAACGGGCGTAAGTACCGTCACAGCCTACGGCCTAGCCTTCGCCCTGGCGGCGGGCACCGGTTTCCTGGCGGTGTTTCTGTATGAAGTGAACCGGTTGCAGGCCCGGGGAGGCATAAGCCCGGAAACCTGGCACCCGGCCTTTCTGGCCTGGGTGGTGGAGTTTTTACAGGACATCAACCCCGTTTTTGTTTTAATGCAGATCCTGGGTGAAAAGGGGATTCCCACGGAGGTAAATTTCGGCCTGCCCGGCTGGGCCGTTTACACCCTGGTCTACCTGGCCGCCGGCGTCCTGCTGTTGCACTGGAGCGCCCGCCTGCTTTTGCCCGGGGGGAAAAGGAGGCGAAACACCAGGGATGTTTAAGCATCAGCGGCCAAAGAAAAAAACCGGCCGGTTCATAAATTTACCCGTTACATTCACCGTCCCAAACAGTCCATATAACTGAAAGAAATTTTTACCCCTTAAAGGAGGAGATACAGGTGAAAAAAGTGAAAGGTATGGCCGCCGCTGTGCTGGCCGCCGGAATGCTGCTGGCTTCCCCGGTTTGGGCGGCGGAAAACCCGGCGTCCGTTGTGCAAGCAACGGACGGCGGTGGCGGGGTACGGACGGCAGCGCCACAGGGGATAACGAAAGTACAAAAACCGGTGCTCACTGCAGCCCAGAAACAGGCCCTGGAAAAGGTTTACCAGGCCGTACCGGAACTGAAAGAACTGTCCGTGCAGGATGTAGCGGACGAAGGTGGCCAAGCCTGGTTCGTAATGCTGGGTAACCGTACCCCGGGCACGGACGGGGGTATCCAGGGCGCCCACGCTCACCTCGCCTTTGACACCGCCACGGGAGAACTGCTCAGTTACAACTTCCGGAACCCGGCCTGGGCCTCGGAAAAGGTCCCCTCCCCCGCCCTGGCCAGGGAAAAGGCAGCGGCCTTTGCCCGGCAGATCCTGGGGGACAAAATAAAGGACTATGTACAGGGTGACGATATGGGCTTTGGCGGTAGCGGCAGCGCTGATGAAAAAGGCAATAAAATCTACTGGGCGGAAGCCACCGTACCCTACTACCGGCTGGTCAATGGAGTTCCCCTTATGAACAGCGGCTTTAGGGTGGGGGTGGATGTTTTCGGTCACATCACCAGCTTTTACCGGCAAAGGGAAGAAAGAATTGATCAGGCCAAATTCCCCGATCCCTCCCGGGCCGTAACCCGGGAAGAAGCGGAAAAGGCCTTTGCCGGGATGCTGGAAATGAAACTTTTTTATCTTGAACATCCACCTTTTTATGGTCTGTTTAAACCGGAAAAGGGCGAAACCCGGCCGGCACTGGTTTATGCGCCCTTATCCATGCCCACAATCGATGCCCGGACGGGGAAACCCCTGGCCGAATTTGTGCCCCCATTTCCCCAAACCCAGCGCCTCACCCTGCAGGGTGAGGGCCAACAATTGATCGCCAGGACGCCGGAAGAAGCCGCCAAGCTGCTGACAGAAACATTTGGCCTCGACCTGACGGGCATGCAGTTTCACGGAGCCAGCGATATGCAACCTTTTCATGATGGGGAGATCAAACAGAAAAGTTATACCTGGAGCACCCTACCGCAAAAAGGGGCGGACGGCAAACCAGATTACCGCCAGGCGCGCTATGTGCACCTGATCACCAATGCCAGCACCGGAGAGGTTATAAGCTATAACCTCCAGGACGAATCCCGACGCGGCCAGAAAGCTACTGTTTCCCGGGAAGCCGCCCGGGACACGGCGGTGCAGTTCCTGCAAAAATACCTGCCAGCAGGGCCGGTAGAGCTGGAGATGCAGGTGTACGAAGTAGAAGACCGAAGGATTCCCTCCTGGGTGGACAAGAGCAAGCTGACAGATCAGGAACGCCCCCTACCGGTAATCTCGTTTACCTTTAACCAGGTCCACCAGGGCGTGCCGGTTATGGACCGGGGCTGCTCGGTGCAGGTAGACGCCCTGACCGGTAAGATCATCGCATTTTACAACGGCATAAGCGGTCCGCCCATTCCCCTGCCGGACAACCGGAACGTGGTGCCGGCCGAAACGGCCAAAGCCGAGTTTTTAAAACAGCATCCCCTGAAGCTGGTTTACCTCTGGCCCGAGTATTTTGACCAGAAAGCCCCCTCACCTTACCTGGTCTATATCCCGGTTCCCGGTCCCAACTTTTATGTGGATGCCTTTACCGGGAAAACAGTGCAGCCGGAAAACAAGTAACGCTTGAATTATTGGGCGACAAACACAGTGCCGACAGAAAGACAGAAAGAAATTTTCCGCCAGCAACTTCCTGAAAGAGCTACTTATCTCAGCGCCCAACCCCAGGGGGACAAGTTTCTCGTAGCCACTGAAAAGGCTTTCTATCTTCTCCAGCCGGCGGAAGGATCGTCTTTTACGCTAAAGCGGCTTAAAGAGGGGGTCTTCCACTGGCCTGCCCTTTCTCCCGACGGCCAGCAAGTGGCGGCTGGCAAAGGGGGCGGGAAAGAACGGGAGGCAGCCTCGGTGGTCAAGAAGTTGTCTCCGGACGAGGTGGAGAAAGGGCCGGGGACAGCCCTGGTTATCTTAGATATTTCCAGCGGCCAGGAAAGGGAAATGCTTTCACTCCTTCTTGATCGCCGGGCACCGGATACAACTTACCGGATCATTACTTCTGTGGGGTGGAGCCCTGACGGGAAGCGGGTGGTTGCGGGTACTACTTCCCCTGCGGATCCGCGCATTGAGTGGCTGGTAAGTGTTGACGTGGCGAACGGGCAGGTACATGGACTCCTGGAAACCACTCAGCTCTATACGCCTCCCGGCTCCTTCACGCCGGACGGCAAGTATTATCTTTTCTCTCAAGGCAAGCCTGATTACCGGGAGTTTCTAGGGGAAGGGGACCAATATACGGGTCCTAGGGTTCCTGAACCCTTCTGGGCGAAAATTGGCCTCTTGGAATTGGAAAGCGGGAAAATCAGCTACCTCCAGAACATCCCTCCGGACTTAAACGCTTATTGGCCCCTGACCGAGCTTAAGACGGATGTCTACTTCCACGATAGTGACCGCGGAGGATACATCTACTTCCTCGACCAGGACCATTATAACTGGGTCCGCTTTCCACCCGAGGGTTCTCTGCCTGCTACCGGGGTCTGCCGGGTACCCCTTCAAGGGGGCCAGCCGGAGCGTCTTTTTGAGGTCAGGGGGCTGGTGAGCTATGCGGTGATTCTCTAGAGGGATAAGTTTAATTAATAAAAGGATTTGAAGGTACTTCTGGATTATACTTCCTTAAGAAATTTAAGGGGAGTGGGATGGGTGGTTAAGAAGGGGTTAGCAGTCTTGGGTTCGGTTTTAATAGTCTTAGCCGTGGCCACGGCAGCCCTGGCTACAACTGACTCCGAGAAACCGGAAGGAATAGTCGTAGAAGGGGATGTCAAGGTTTTCTTGAGCGGCCAGGAGATCACCTGGGAGACACTCCCATCTTTTTACCGGGACGGTCATCTCCTGGTTCCGGTACGGGACTTAGCCCGGGCCGTGGGAGCGGAGGTGAGCTGGGACGAGAAGAAGCAAACGGTGCTGGTCATCTCTCCAAAAGCTAAGCTTCGTTTCCAGATAGGGAGCAGCGAGGCTATGGTAGACGGGGAGAAAGTTACCCTGCCTTCGCCCGTAATATTGAAGAACGGTCGGACAATGGTGCCCTTGCGCTTCTTAGCCCAGGTCCTGGGGCTAGCAGTGAACTGGGATGAAAGGACCCGGACCGCAAATTTAATCGCCCCGCCGGAAAGGGTATACTGGGAAGCTTTTCCGGCCCGGGTGGCCTTCACTGCCAACAACAACCTCTGGCTCCTGGACGGCAGCCAGGCCGGTGCCCAACCGGTCCAGGTGACGAAAGAAGGCTCCGTGCAGATCCTGGGCTGGTCACCCGACGGCCAGTGGTTGGCTTACCTGCAGCGGGAGACGCCAGAGCCCTGGGAGAGCAAACCTTATCTCTGGGTAGTGAAGTACGACGGTAGCGGCGCTGTTCAAGTAGACCCGCGGCCGGTCGTAGGGGAGCCCCAGTGGTCTCCCCGGGAGAACATCTTGGCCTACAGCACCCAGGCTCCCGGCGCTGATTACGCCCTGGATGGGAATCTTAAGCTGGCCACTGTAACCGAGAAGGGGGTACAGGTGAAGCTTCTCCTTCCCGACTATAGCTTGCCGGTAGAAGATTGGGCCTGGGCCCCTGACGGTCAGAGCCTGGCTATTTCCCTTAGGCGCACAGCAGAAGAGCCCTGGAGGATCGACCGCCTGACCCTAGCAGGGGAGCGCACCAACCTGATAAAGGGAGAGGTTGGTCAGCCTCAAGAATATATTTACTTCAGCCATGCAGTGGGTCTGAAGTGGTCCCCCAACGGCCGCTACCTGGCCTATTATCTCCGCTATAATGCCGCTTCTCTCTCCACCGACGGCGTGCCCCTGGAGGTTCTGGACCTGGAAAATCCGCAGAAGCCTTTGACCCTGGGCATCTGCCTACCTTATCGCCAGTGGTTGGCCTGGTCCCCTGACGGCAACAAATTGGCCTTTATCCAGGGGAGCGGCCGGGAAGCGACTTATGATAAACACCTAGCGGTAGTAACCCTGCCGGAGGGTCGGATTACCTTCTACGAACAGCCCGGAACGGTGGACAGCCAGCCCCATTGGTTGCCAGAGCCTCAAGAAGGGCTCCTTTTCTGCCGGGGCTTGGCCACTACCACCTGGGATAAGCGGCATCCAGGGGTTTGGGTGAGCGATCAGCGCATATGGCTGGCAGCAGGGGACGGTCAAGCTAAACCCCTTACCAGCAGTTCGCCTGACCAAGCTGATTGCTACTCCTCCCCTTCTCGTTATGGCCGGGAGCTCTATTTCCTGCGCCTTAATAGCGCCCTCAGTGGCTCCCTCTGCCGCCAACCTTTAACCGGGGGGTCAGCGGAGGAACTGGTGCGCAACATAACCGGCTCGCCTGGCTACTACGGCAATTACTATCCGGCGTGGGTAAGCGTTTATCATTTGCGGCCAACAGGGGAGGCGGAACCCTTGTCGTTTACCGGCAAGCTGGTAGAAAGCTTTATCGAAGGCCGCCACCTGGAGCTGGAGACGGATCGCCAGGGCATCCTGGTGATTATCCCGGCCAACCCCCAGGTGACTGCCGAGTTGGAGAAGTACCTGGGGCAGTGGGTGACCTTAGAAGGGACCCTTTCCCAAGAGCCCAACATTTACATGCGGAGTCCGCTTTTGCGGGTTCAGTCGGTGAGACCTGCGAAGACACCGGCGGCTACATCCTTGGCCACGCCGGAGCAACAGGCAGTTGTAGTAGCCCTGCGGGGCCACGACCTGTACCTCTACGACCCCTTCAGTGAGGAGGTCCTACGCTACCGTTCGGCGGACGGCCTAGCCCCGGTCCTGGCCCTGAGCCCGGACGGCGGCGCCGTGGCCGTGGTGGAAGGGGAAACAGGCTCCTGTACCTGGGTGAGAAGTAGAGCAGGGGGCTAATGCTTATGAAAGCAGAACCAGCACATTGCCTGATTGTGTCTTGCGGGGTTCTCGCCATATTTACAGGCCTGGTCTATATCGCTAACTTGCCCGGGCTAACCAGTGACGCCACGGGGACGACGATACGATGGGGCTGGCTGGTGCTTCTCGGCGGAATGCTTGCCTTGTGGCTGGCCGTGAGCAGCAATCAGGGTCGGAGGAGCAGGGGAGTGGTAGTAGGCCTCCTTATGTGTCTTGGCTTCATATTCCTGCTGCAACTACCGCCCATTGTGGCCTGGTTTGCCTTCCATGGGCAGGTAATTAGCGATGGCCCGGTGGGACCGATGGGCCACTGGGCGTGGTCGTTGCTCCATATCGTCCTTGCCGCGGCCTCCGCCGGCGCGCTATACCTGTTGTTCTTCAGGACGAGGTGCTGGACAGGTTAAACCGGTACGAGGGTGTAGCCTTCGAGGTCCTGGACCAGACTCTGGAGGACATCTTGGTGGAGTATGCAGCGGACGAGGAAACTAACCGGGAGGCGGGAGAAAATGATTAGCAGGCCTCTTTTGCGGTGGGATATGTGGTAATAATACACGGAAGGTGCATACCGGGAGATGAAAAGAGGGAGACGCGGATGATTAAAGCTGAAGGGCTTACCAAGCATTTTGGCCGTTTTACCGCAGTAGACGATTTGGATCTGAAGGTGGTACCTGGGGAAATTTTCGGCTTTCTCGGCCCGAACGGGGCGGGGAAAACCACCACCATCCGCATGCTGACCGGATTGCTGCGCCCCACTGCCGGGCGCGCTATTATTGGTGGCTACGACATTCACGCAGAGCCGCTCCGGGCCAAGGCCATTTTGGGCTATGTCCCCGACGAACCCTTCCTTTACGAAAAGCTCACCGGACGGGAATTCCTATCCTTCATGGCCGACCTCTACAGGGTGGACGAAAAACGGAGAATAGACCGTGTTGCCGAATTATTACACCTGTTCGGTTTGGAAGAGCGGGCCGATGAACTTGTTCAATCTTACTCGCGAGGCATGCGACAAAAATTGGCGGTAGCAGCAGCGCTGGTGCATGATCCCAGCATACTTATTCTTGATGAACCCTTAACGGGGTTGGACCCTCGAAGCGCCAGGATTTTAAAGGACAACCTCCGCATGCTGGCCGGGCGCGGGGTAACGATTTTTATGTCCACTCACATTATGGAAATTGCGGAACGTATGTGCAACCGGGTAGGGATCATCGACAGGGGCCGCCTCATTGCCTGCGGCACCATCGATGAGCTGAAGGGGTTGTCTCAAAAGGATACGACCTCTCTAGAGGAACTCTTTTTGCAGCTTACGGGCGGCACCGCGTATGCCGAAGTGGTTCGTTCCCTGGAAGAAGGGGTTTTGTCGTGACGCAACTATTGCTCTGGAAAGCCAGGATAGCTTGCTGGAATTATTTGCGATCTCCCCGGGCGCGGGTGGGAACTGCCGTGCTGGTACTGATGGCCGGCGCCCTGGCTGTTATGGTCTTTGGAGCCTGCCGTTTTCTTTTTAAAGCGGTTCAACCGGTCTTGACGGGAGCCACGCTTGTGCCAGTCGCCCCTGAAGGAGAGCTGGTACTGCTCAGTGCTCTTTACGTTATTGGCCTGCTGATCCTCCTGGTAAGCGGGTTCGCCGCAGCTTTTTTTGTCCTCCATGCCTCCTCCGACTTGCCCCTGCTACTTGCCGCCCCTTTTACCGTGCGCCAGATTTTCGCTTTAAAGTTTTGCGAGTTGACTGCTAGCCAGTTGCCGGTAGTCCTGGTGGTAGTATTACCGGCAGCGTGTGGCTACGGGGCAGGGGTGGGTGCAAGGTGGTCCTTTTACCCGGCAGCTTTGCTACTGAGTTTTCTCTTTCTTTTTCTGCCCACCGCGCTGGCGGTGCTGGCGGAAGCGCTGGTGGTGCGGGTAATCCCGCCCTACCGCGTGCGGGAACTGGGCGCAGCACTAGGAACGTTACTGGGAATCGTAATGTATGCTCTCTTTTACCTCGGTTCCAGCTACTTTGCTAGTTGGGGGCCACAGGAAGTCATTTCCCTTACGGACCGCCTCTCTTTTGCCAAAGCAAAGGTCTCTCCGGCACACTGGCTGGGGCAAGCAACAGTGGCAGCTTCCCGGGGGAGCTTTTCCGACTTTCTCTTTTGGGGCGGGCTTACTGCTGTGGTTTCCCTTTTCGCTCTGGTCCTTTCATTTTTGCTCGTGCAGGGAGCGTTTTATACTCATTGGGTTGGGGCAGCCGAAACACACCCGCGGCTTCGACGCCGACCGCTTTCTGCAGTTTTGGTGGCCAACAGGAGAAAAAGCCTTCTATCCCTTAGAGGTCCCCTTTGGGCCCTGGCCTGGAAGGAAGTGCACATGATTCGCCGCGACCTGCGGGAGTGGATGGAAGCCATGTACATGTTGGTGATGATGGTAGTATTCACCGTGGCTCCCGCGCTGAGAAGAGGAGGGTCCATTCTTCGGCCTTCGGAGTTGCTTCTCTATATTTGTTTAGGTATGGCCGGTATGACTTCCTGGGCTCTGGTCGGGCATCTGGCTCTGGGCTGCGTGGCACGGGAAGGCCGCAGTTGGCCGCTTTTGCGCAGCACACCAATAACCGGGGAACAAATTATGAAGGGTAAAATTATGGGCGTGGTAGCCCTCGTACTGGCACCGCTTCTGGCCATAACACTTGCGGTGAGCCTGCTTTTGGGCCTACGGGATTTTCAGCTAATTATTGTAGCATCATTTGTTTTACTGATAACGCCCGGGCTGGCCGCTCTGGGTGCCTGGTGCGGCACTTTGTCCCCGGACTTTAATGCGCAGAACGTTCGTCAGAGGGTGGGTGGAGCGGCGTACCTTTTCTTCTGGGTTGTATCTTTACTTTATGCGGCTTTCCTGGCTGTGGGCGTGTTCTTAGTGGCAGAGGGCGCGTGGACCGGCTGGCGCGTCCTGGTGCGGGTGCTGGGGCTGCTCTGGCTTATGATCATTGGCGCGCTCGCCTTTGTCGTGGGGGTCGTGCTTGGCGGAAGGGAAATCGAGCGGAGGGAGGCCTGCGTGCGCTGACCGTGCGGAAGCGAGGGATCTGTTGTGCCGTCTTTTCAGCGGGGAACGGAGAGGTTCACTATGAGGCGCAGAGGCGATCTTGCAAAGGTGTCCAGCCGGGCTCCCGGCGGGAAGTACCGCCGGTACGTCTTTTTTGTGGTGGCCTCTTTGGCCTTGTTCATGTGGTCTGTAGACTCCACCATTGTAGCCACCGCCTTGGCGACCATTCAACGCGATATGAAGGCCAACCTAAGCTGGACCGGATGGGTAATTACGGCCTACCAGTTGACGGCCATGACCATTATGCCCCTCGTGGGCCGCATCAGCGACGAGTGGGGGCGCAAGCGCGTCTTCATGGGCTGCGTGACGATCTTTACGGCAGGTTCCCTGTTTTGCGCCTTAGCCTCCAACATCTACTGCCTCATTGCCGCCCGGTTCCTGCAGGCCCTGGGCGGGGGCGGCTTCATGCCATCGGCGGTGGGCATTGTAGGCGACCACTTTGCCAAGGAACGGGCACGGGTCGTCGGGCTTTTCACCAGCATTTTTCCTCTGGGGGGCCTCATCGGCCCCGCTCTGGGGGGCTGGATTCTGGACTTAGCCGGGTGGCGGGCCATCTTTCTGGTAAACCTCCCCATCGGCCTACTGGTGCTGGTCTTGTCCTACCTTTTGCTAGAACCGGATCCCAAGATGCAGCGCACCCGACTGGACTTGGCGGGAGCGGGGCTTTTCGCCCTGACCGTGCTCAGCGTCATGTATTTCATGACCCGGCTGGGCGAAGACCCGGCAGCCGGTTTCTCTTTGGGGACCTGGCTGGTATTGGCGGCGGCGTTCTTTTTCCTGGCGGCTTTTGTGCGCCGGGAAACCAGGACCTCCACCCCCCTGCTGGAGGTGGCGCTTCTGAAAAACCGCGCCTTCGCCATCGTCAACGTCCTGAACCTTCTGTACGGGGCCTGTGTCTTCGGCCTGCTGGCCTTTATCCCCTACTACGCGCAGGTAGCGTACGGCCTGTCCAACCTGGCCAGTGGCAGTCTCCTTACGGCGCGGGCCATAGGAATGATGGGCATGGCAACGGTGATCAGTATGTTCCTGAAGCGTACCGGTTACAGGCTGCCCATGGTGGCGGGCTTCTTGGTCCTAGCCGTCAGCATCCTGGGATTAAGTTCCTTCTGGCATTTCCAGGGCGTTTTTTGGGGGAGAATTTCGGACCCCTGGTGGCTGTTTGTCCTGGTTGCCGCATCCGGGGTAGGGGTGGGCTTGGCCAGTCCCTCCCTAAACAACGCGGCCATTGAACTGATGCCTGACAAGATTGCCGCCATTACGGGGCTGCGGGGTATGTTCCGGCAAACGGGCGGCGTGATTGGCACCTCCGCCGTGGCTTTGGTCCTCTCCCGCTTTCCAAACAAGGTAGCGGGTTTCCATACGGTCTTTCTGGGTATGGCCACCGTGCTAGCTCTGGCCACACCGCTTATCCGAGGAGTACCTGACGGTCGGCACACGGCTACAACGGTGGCGGGAAAATAGTATTTTCCGGAGGCGGAAAGAGATGGAACTTATAGAGCAGGAAGGGAAGGCCGCAGGGAAAAAGGCACGGCGCCTTGCCAAATCATACGAGGCGGAACATCATTGGTCAGAAAGCGGAGGATAACGTTAGCGTCGAGTGCGCGCACTTTTCTCACGGCTGCGTTCCTCCATTGCTTTATGGCGGGCGGCTTTGAAATCCTGCGGCGCTGAAACTTTAACGGCGCCTTTGAGTGTCTCGATTCCCCCCTTCGACGTGGAGAATCCGGGCGGCATCCTTCTCGACCACGAACCGGACGCGCGCCCCGGGACGGAGGTTCAGAAGTTTCCTGACCTCGGCAGGCAAGGTAATCTGGCCTTTTTTTGAAATCTTGGCGAACACCAAACTTTACCTCCATAAGATAAAAGGTTTACTTTTTGTGTATTGTAAAGCAACGCCTCTGTCTTGTAAAGCATCCTCTCAATGAAGATCTGCCCCCAGCACCACCCCGTATTCCGCCAGCGGTGGCCGAAAATAAGTGAGCCTGCAGGGTCCGGCGCGTTCACGCCAGAAGGTGGACGTTCCCCCAGCCGCACCCGCCTGAGCCCGGCTTCCCGGGCTGCCCGCTCGCAGGCTTCTGCCTCCTCTCGCGGGGTTAAAGGGAGGTCACTCATAAGGTGGTGGGGGTAGAGCGCCAGCAAGGTGTACGGGATGTCGGGGTCGAGTTCCGCGATGAAGCGGGCGATGGCCCCTACCTCTTGCTCATCCACGTAACCCGGTACCAGCAGCGTGCTGGCCACCAGGAAAGGCGGGTCGGGCCTTTCCTTGGTGTAGCCCGCCAGGAGGCGGAAATTCTCCAGGACCCGGCGGTTGTCCGTCCCGGTGAGGGCCAGGTGCAAGGAAGCGTCCCACGCTTTGAGGTCGAACTTGATGCACCCGCCTGAGGTCAGGGATATCTCGGCCATGGCTTTGAGATACCGCGGGTGAACATTTCCGTTGGTCTCCCAGCAGATGCGGAAGAACCGGTTCCCAGCCCTTTGCCGGGCCAGGCGCACGGTCTTGACGGCAAAAGGCATCTGGGGAGAGGGATCGCCGCCAAAATAGCATAAACAGGCGTCGCGGTCGGTGACTTCTGCGGCCAGCTCTTCGGGAGTGTGCAGGGGGTAAAGGTGCCGTGCCATCTGGTGGTAGCCCCGGTTCTGACAGAAGAGGCAGTCAAAGGAGCAGGCGCCCAGGAATACCGCCAGGTTAGTATACCCGCGCTCCGGTCCGGGGGTGTAAGCATAGCGGGGGTAGCCCGCGCCGGTCCCGCCGGCACAGACCCAGTCTGCCACGCAGTTGGTGGGGAGGGGGTCGTGGTACCAGGTTACCACTCCCTGGCGGGGGGTTCCGGCGAGTTGCACCAAGCGGCCGCCACGATTTTCCCGCAGGCCGCAGAACCCCTTTTCGCCGGGCGCCACGCGGCATTCGTTGCCGCATACGTGGCAGGTCACCCCCTCCGCCGCGCGGGGCGGGGCGGAGGGGAAGGGAGACCTGCTCAGGCGGTGCGCCTCCGCAACTCCGCCGCCTCGCGCATCCTCGCCTCGACCCAGGCGGAAGGGGGACCTGCTCAGGCGGTGCGCCTCCGCAACGCGGGCCGCCACCGCACCGACGCACGACTTCAGACACCGGCCGCAGGCCCCCAGCACCTGGGTTGCAGGCGCCGCTTTGCAGAAAGAGCACTTCACCGGGCCTTCACCCCCGGTTAATATTTTGCCGAAAGGCTTCTGGTTTTTCGAGAACCCTGGCCAGCAGCCGCGGCGTTCTCTGCGGGCGCGGCATCGGTGCGGACGGTGTGTAGAGAAGAGGGCAACTGCTGACCAAGCAGGAAAACCTTTCCCGCCGAGGTGCTTGACGTTGGCTGCGGCACGGGGGAGCTGACCCTTAAGTTGGCAAAGATAGCCTACCCGGGGCGGGTGCTCGGCATCGACAATGCCCCCGGAAGGCGGCATAAGTACTTTCTTTCCCCGGCGGAGCCGCAGAGGTTCTACGAGGGGCTGCGCGCCCGGCAGGTTACCGGTCTCCTGGCGGGGTAACCCATCTGACGTTTAACTTTTCAAAATCATTGTCAAAAGAACAGATACTTTCTTCATATGCCCGGGCCAGCGCGGCAAGGTA
>Ga0209225_1003088_pt1 | contig 14275 bp, 14 predicted proteins | sample WasSprMetagenome_FD_184732 | JGI IMG/M metagenome (GOLD analysis project Ga0209225, IMG submission 184732) | Sulfidic aquatic microbial communities from Washburn Spring, Yellowstone National Park, USA - WS (SPAdes) (version 3) | ecosystem: Environmental > Aquatic > Thermal springs > Hot (42-90C)...
CTTCTGTCTATATTCTCTAAGACCTTCTCAATAATCTTAGTAGTTAGTACTGTATATCCGTCATCACCATAACCTATAAACTCCTCAAACCCATCTAATAACCTACCCTTACTACCAATAGCTTCTAACTTTATAGCTGGTTCACCCTCATAAGTCCTCTCAAAACATACCTTAAGTAGTACTGATACTGAATCTAAGAACCTACCAGTACTTGATGTAGAGATCTTAGACTCTCTAACCCTCTTAAGCACTACATACGCTTCATCAACACCATACCTAAAAGCTTCAACTAAACCTAACTTACTGATCAGCTTTATTACCTCATCATCATCTCTTAAGATCCTGTACAAGTATGACATTAAGACCCTCACCGGGAATATTGTTGAGTAGTCAGTATCTGGTAACGTTATATTCTCTAGATGTCCTACCCTCATATAACCTACGTAATCACCTCTAATCACCTCACCACCCCATACATTACCGTCATCACCGTAACCTACACCATCAAGTACCACAGCTATGAACTCCTCATTAGGGTCTAGACCTAAGTCTGTAGCAGTAGTTAATGCGTGTGCGTAGTGGTGTTGAACCTCTACTAAATCACCACCATACCTCCTTAAGTACTCCTCAGCTAGTACCCTAGATGTGTAGTTAGGGTGTTTATCAACTACTATATAGGCATTACCTACATCTATGTTGTAAGTCCTTATAAACCAACTTAAGTACTTATCTAAGTCGTTAAGTACGTCGTAATCATCTACATCACCTATATACTGAGTTAAGACTACCTTATCATCAAATGCTACAGCACCAGCTGATTGTAACTCAGCACCGAAGGCGATTACAGGCCTCTTAAACTTAAACTTAGTCTTAATCCATTGGGGTGCGTAGCCCCTACCCCTCCTAAGCATGACTAACCTACCGTTAGTAAACCTGACAACACTATCGTCAACCCTATTAACTATGACTCTATTATGTATTAGGAAGTAGTCAACATAGTCCTTAAGTAGTTTGAAGGCGCATTCCTCATCAATACACATAGGCTTACCTCCAGGATTACCGCTAGTCATTATTGAGAACTTATCCTTAGTAGCATCTAGTAGGAGGTAGTGTAGTGCTGTATATGGTAGGAAGACTCCCTCAACATCTAATCCAGGGGATACGTACTTAGATACTGGACTCCCCTCCCTCTTAGGCAGTAGTACTATAGGTCTCTCAGGTGATTTAAGTATCTTCACAGCTTCATCACTTAAGTAGCATAACTTACTAACTATGAATTCGTTTAAAGCCATAATAGCGAATGGTTTTTGAGGTCTATTCTTCCTTAACCTAAGCTTAATAACTACATCATCATCTGTAGCTAGTGCTGCGATATGATAACCTCCTAAACCCTTAACCCCTACTACATAACCTTCACTAATTAACTTCCCAGCCTCCTCGATAGGGTCTCTACAACCTACTAACTCACCAGTATTAGTGTATAGAGTTACTTTAGGACCACACCTCGGGCAACTAATTCCTTGGGCATGGAACCTCCTAATATTGTTAGGGTCTTCATACTCACTTAAGCAATTACTACATAGTGGGAAGTCGTTCATAGAGGTATTAACCCTATCGTAAGGTGTTCTATACATCATTGAGAATCTAGGACCGCACCAAACACATGAGTTGAAGGGGTATCTATACCTCCTATCACTACTATCTAGGACTTCCTTAAGACAGTCATCACATATCCCTATATCAGGTGGTATCATAGAGTACTTAATAGCTTCAGGACTTGACGGTAGTATTCTAAAGTCTTTAAACCCTACAACACCTACCTCATAAATACTTAACTCCTCAATACGTGCTATAGGTGGTAAGGACTCCTTAAGCATCCTAACAAACTCATTTAACGATCCCTCACAACCCTCAACATGTACTTCAACTTCAGAACCACCTACATTCCTGACATAGCCTCTAAGCCCTAACTTACTAGCTAATCTAAATACTAGAGGTCTGAAGCCAACCCCCTGTACGATACCTGTAATCACTAACCTATACGCTCTAAACCCCAGTTCAACCGCCCTATAACTAACTAGTACCTACCACCTATAACCACTAAATGAAATACTTATATCTTAAACGTTGTTATAGATTTAATGTATGAGTGAGTTAGACAGTATATTAAGTAAGATCTTCGAATCTATCACTAAGGACGTAGTACTCAGGAGTAGTGGGGGAGGTAATGTCTTAGAAGTTAGTAGTGAGGATGAATTCAATAAGTTAGTCAGTAGTAATAAGAATGTCGTAGTATGTTTCTACAAACCTGACTGCCCTGCATGTAAGTCCTACATACCTGTGTTTGAGGAGGTTTCTAAGGAGTTTAAAGGTAGTGCAGTCTTCATTAAAGTACAGACTAAGAATTTAAGGAGTGTTAGTAGGAGGTATAACGTAGTTGCAGTACCTACAACTATAGTTTTAGTAGGTGGTGATGAGGTCTCTAGGTATGAAGGCTCTATGAACTCAACTAAATTAATTACGTTCTTAATAGCCTCAGGTTTAAAACGTGTTAAAGATAGTGGCTAACTTGAATACCTTGAACAATTAACGATATTTAAGTGAGGCAGTATTAATTATTAGTATGGAGTGATTTAGAGGTATGAGGATATTAATAGTTGGTGGTGGTGACGTAGCTGAAGAACTCATTAAGAGTGTAGACCTTAGGAGGAATGAAGTTATTGTAGTTGATTCAGAGAGTGATAGGTGTAGGGAGTTATCAAGTAAGTACGATATTAACGTAGTTAATAAGGATGCTACAGACGTCTCACTATATACTTCTGAAGTCTCTATGACTGATATAGACTCAGTAATATCGTTAACTGATAAGGATGAGACTAACCTCTTCGTCCTATCAATAGCTAAGGTTTATAACGTACCTATAAGGATTACTAGGGTTAACGACCCTAAAGTCGCTGAATTAGTTCTTAAGTTAGGTTTAGGAGTCCCTATAATATCACCTTCAATAACTGCTAACATGATTAAAACTATATAGACTCTGTTAGGGGTCCTAAACTCCTTACGGAGTTCGAAGACTTTAAACTATACTTAGTGAGTATATCAGAGACTGATAAAGTCGTTAATAAAGCTATTAAGGATGTTGAACTACCTCCAGACACTAGGATATTATTGATATTTGATGGTTCGAAGCTCTACCCACCTAAAGGTGAGGAAGTATTAGTTAGTGGTTACCAACTAATAATACTTAGTAAGGCTAGTGAGGATGAATTAAGTAGTTATTTGAAGGGGTGATTAACTTAGAATTAAATACTACATTACTGAATCAGTTAGAAGTAATAACGTTATTAGCTGTTGTTGTAGTGGTTATTAGGTATATCTTAAGTAGGTTTCTAAGTTCGTTAGCCCAACGTGGTAGTATATCATTAAGTAGTAAGGCATTACTGACTAGGTTAATAGACCTAACACTACTATCAGCATTTCTGATAATATCTGTCAACATAGTAACTGCTTCTTTAACACCTTATGCAGTAGTTATAGTACTTGGGTTTACAGTACTTACACTCTTCTTCTATGAGGTTAAGCAATTCGCTGCATACATAGCACTTCAGATGTTTAGACATGTTAAGGGTAGGAATGCTGAGATCTACCTACACACTACTTCAGAGCCTATTAAGGGTAGGATAGTTGAGATCTCACCACTAACCTCAGTTATTGAGGACTTCTTCGGTAATAAGATATACATACCTAATACAGTGTTGATGGAGTCTGTGATTAAGGAGCTTAACCCAAGTATTAATATCAGGTTAGTACTCTCTATTAAGGATGAGGATGTTAACGACGTCTTCAACGATGTTAGGAGGGTTTTTAAGGAAGTTGATTTAGGGCCTTTCAGATTTAACGATAACCACGTAGTTATTAAGTCATTAAACACTAAGTTCTTAGTAGTTGATATTAGGTTATCATCTATAGCACTACCTATTAGGAATATTGATATACTTAAGGTATTAAATCAGTTATCTAGAGTTCTCAGTAAGTATGAGCCTGTGTTAGAGGTAGTATGAGTTTTTAAGTCTTAACCTAGTTAGAGTAAGGGAATACTATGCCTGTATATACCTACGAGTTCAGAAGTAATATCTACATGGTAGTAGTAAATGACATACGTACTAGGTTGTTTGAATCTCTATGGGATATACCTGAAGGCGTAACTTATAATACGTACTTATTAATCGATGATAAGACTGTATTATTCGACGGTGTTAAGAACGTATATTCTAAGGCGTTAGTGGATGAGTTAAGGAACTTACTGAAGGGTAGGGACTTAAACTACTACGTAGTACATCATGGTGAGCCAGACCACTCAGGGAGTTTTCCAGACATTATTAAGGAGTTCCCTAACGTTAGGGTAGTAACTACTGATGTAGGTCTTAAAATACTTAAGAACCTATACAACATAGACTTCAACTACATACTAATAAGTGATTATGATGAGTTATCAGTTGGTAAACGTAAGTTAGTGTTTATTAAGGTACCGTGGTTGCATTGGCCTGACACATTCGTAACTTACTTACCTAGTGATAAGGTGTTATTCTCATGTGATATATTTGGGTCATATGGAGTATTAACGACTAGTTATTGGGATAAGGACTACGGCGACCTACACGTAAGTTTAAGTAAGAGGTACTTCGCTAATATAGTATCTGCTTATAGGTCTCAAGTAGTTAAAGCTATTGAGAAGTTATCTAAGTATGAAGTTGATGTTATAGCTCCTTCCCACGGACCTCTAGTCAGTGATGTTAGGAAGGTAGTTAACCTGTATTTAAGGTGGTCTAAACCTGAGTTTGAGTCTAAGGTAGTTATCGTGTACTCAAGTATGTATGGGAATTTAGAGGAGGCTGTTAAGTATGTAGTTAAGGGTGTTGAGGAGGTAGGTGTTAAGGCAGTATTGATGAAGGTTCCTGAAACAGCTATTACTTACGTGGTTAGGGAGTTAATGGATGCTCCAGCAATTATATTCGGAGCCCCTACATATGATGCTAATGCATTCCCATACATAGGCTTAATCATCGATTTAATGAGGATTAAGAGGTTTGAGGGTAGGTATGTAGGTATCTTAAGTAGTGGTCTTTGGGCACCTACAGCTGAGTCTAGGATTACTAAGGCTTTAGAAGATGTTAAGGCTGTTATTGAGGGTAGGGTAAGTATTTTAGGGAGTGTTAAGAATGAAGACATACCTAAGTTAGTAGAGTTAGGTAGGTCTTTAGGTATTAGAGCTAATCAGTTAGGGAGTATTAAGGTTTAAACCTCCTCCATACAAACCTAGTACTTAATATGTAGTTTATTACGAACCCAAGCAATATACCTACGAATTGAGATATTATCGACTCAACACCTAATACGTAGTGAAGTACTTGAGACGCTACATACTGTGTAGTTACTGCTAACGCAGTACTCCCGTGAAACTTAAGTAACCTAACTAACCAACTACCTAACCTCCTATCCTTAAAAGTCCATAACTCATGAAGTATGTAGTTATTAATTATTGATGCCTCAATAGATAACGCACTAGCTATTAAATGCTCAACACCTAGGAAGTACCTCAGTACGTAGAGAACGCCTAGATTGACTAGAGTCCCTATAGAACCAACTACTAAGAACTTAAGCAACGTCTTGTAAGGTGTTAGTGTTAGTATATGTATTACGTAGTTGATCAACTCCTTACTACTTAATTTAGAAGTACCTCTAACCCTAACACCAAACGTATAAGGTACTTCAGAAACTCTAGAGTACCTACCCTTAACGAGTACCTCAAGAAGTATTTTAAACCCTTTAGGATTTAAGCTAACACCTTCTAAGACCTCCTTCCTGAACATGAAGAAACCTGAGATAGGGTCTTCAATACCTCTTACCTTAGGTATTAATAACTTAGCTATTAATATAGCTGTTTTAGATATTAACCTCCTTGTAAAACCCCAACCACCTACACTACCACCAACTACGTACCTAGAAGCTATCACTATGTCGTAACCCTTAATCAACTCCTCATACATCTTAGGTATTACCTCAGGTGGGTGTTGTAGGTCTGCATCCATAACGACTACGTAATCACCTCTAGAACTCCTAACACCATCTAATACAGCAGTTGCTAATCCTAACTTACCAGGCCTCCTAACAACTCTAACTGGGTAATCCTTAGATAACTCCTCAGCAACATCTGCAGTACCGTCTGGTGAGTTATCATCAACTACTACGACCTCGTAATCAATACCTTTTAAAGCGTTATCAACCCTACGTATGAGTTCTACTATGTTATCCCTCTCATTATATGTAGGTACTACCACAGTGATCAAGACAGTAACCAAGAGTTTTAGTTAGTATGTGGTTTAATGTCTTAATCTACTCATAACTGCTTCGTAAAGCCTTATGAGTAACTTCCTCCTATCCTCCATCAAAACAACATCACTGTAGCCGTGAGCTACTATATTATGTGCGAATGGTGAAGGTATTAACACTTTAACGACCTCAACACTTACTAAGCCGTCCTCAATGAGTTTTAACACTTTCTTAGCGTTCTCAACATCCATGTAATCCTCTAGAACCTCCCTATAAGCTTCATCAAGTATTGGGTAGCCGTCTAACCTACTAGCTACTTTAAGTAGTGTTTCAGAACTTACCTGCCTCCTACTAATACTTGTATCAACCCCCTTATACCTCCTAAGTAGTGCTAAAGCCCTCTCAGCACAATGTCTAAACCTCCTCTTAAGTAACTCACTATTCCTTAAAGACCTCTTAAGAATACTGACTATGTTGTCAGACCTTACAGAACTTACTAACTCCTTAATCACTGATATACTGAATTCAGAGTTCTTAGGTATTGTCAGCATGAACCCGTTATCAGTTACTGTAACTCTAACGTTAACACCTAGTAAGTCACTAATTACTGATGCGTAAGCTCTGGATAGGGCGTCGTTAACCCTCCTACCTAGTAGGTAGTGGAATATTATGTTTATAGACCTACTATCTAAGTCTTCCCAAACCTCAACAACGTATAACTTATTATCAGGTACTAAGCCTAAGTACTTAAACTCCTCATAAACGTAATCAACTATATACCTACCTACGTCGTAGTCAACCCCATACTCACTAACTAATCTGTTGATAGCTCCTTCAACCCCGTACTTAATTATTAAGTCCTTAACATAACCTCTGAACTCAGCTACCTTAAGTGCTGAGTCGAAAGATAGTGGTAGCATTTCTGAGAACCAGCTAGGTACTGTAGGTCTTACACCTTCAACCCTCCTAACTACGACTTTCATACCTTCACTCCTTAAGAATTCGTAAGTCCTACCACCTAATACGAAGATATCACCAGGTTCTAGATACTCTACAAAACCCTCCTCTAAATCACCTACGTACTTACCAGTATCTAGGAATACCCTGACCTTAGCCTCATCAGGTATTGCACCTACGTTTAAGTAGTATATCATCCTAGAACCTCTCTTCCTACCGAAAACACCTTCAAACTCATCAAACCATATCTTAGCGTATATGTTAAGACCTCCTAACTCCTCCTCAAACCTACCTGCTAAGTACCTGAGGACCTTAACTAACTCATCCATAGTTAGTTCTGAGTAGTTGTAGGACCTCCTAATAACTCTGTATGCTTCATCAACCCTCCACCTCCTCTCTAAGGACATACCTACTAGGTGTTGTGCTAGTACATCTAATGGTTTCTTAGGTATTCTAACATTATCTAACTTCCTCTCAGTAGCTAGTTTAGCAAGTACTGTAACCTCTACTAAGTCATCCCTATCAACAGCTATTAAGTAACCCCTACTAACATCTCTAACGTTATGCCCTGACCTACCGACCCTCTGAATAAGCCTAGTAACACTCTTAGGTGAGCTTAGTAGTACTACAGCATCTATATAACCTATATCAATACCTAACTCTAAAGATGTAGAACTAACAACGCATCTTAAATCACCTTTCTTCAACTTCTCCTCAACCTCTAACCTAACATCCCTACTTAAAGAGCTGTGATGTGCTTCAACCTCATCAGCATCTACTACACCTTCCTTCTCGAAGATCTTCTTAAGCTTGAATACAACCCTCTCAGTAGCACTTCTAGTGTTTGTGAATACTAACGTAGTCCTATGCCTCTTAACAACATCTGTTAACACATCATATATAGCATTATTCAACTCCTCAGCACTAGCTCTAACTATATCTACTTTAGGGCATATGACTTCAACCTCCATAGGCTTCACGAATCTAGCATCAACAACTACACAATCCCTTAAACTACCGTCGTTATCATAACCTACTAAGAACTTAGCTACTTCATCTAGTGGTGATATAGTTGCGCTTAACCCGATCCTCTGGAATGACTTACCAGTAAGTTCTTCAAGTCTCTCAAGGCTTAAGCTTAGGTGTGCACCCCTCTTACTACTAGCTAGTTCATGTACTTCATCAATAACTACCCACCTAACACTACTCATTAAAGCCCTGAACTTAGGTGCTGATAGAGCTATTGCTAAGGATTCAGGTGTTGTTATAAGTATATGTGGTGGTTTCTTAAGCATCTTCTGCTTCTCGTAGGGTAGGGTATCACTAGTCCTAACAGCTAATCTAACCTCAGGTACCTCAATACCTGATGACCTAGCCTCAGCTGATATACCGTCTATAGGCTCACTTAAATTCCTCCTCATATCGTTGTTTAAGGCTCTGAGTGGTGATACGTATACCACGTATATTGAGTCCTCCAACTCTTTAGACTCACCTAATCTGAATAGGTCGTCTAGTATTGCTAGGAATGCTGCTAACGTCTTACCACTACCTGTAGGGCTTGATATCAGTACATTCCTACCTGACTTAATATGTGGTATAGCCATTAACTGAGCTGGTGTGAAGTTACCGTACTTCTTATAGAACCATGAGTATGTGTAAGGTCTTAATAGCTTAACTACCTCAACCTCCTCAGGTACTTCAGTAACTACCTCAACCATACTACATAACTTAACTAATTACTTAGACTTATTAAAAACTAACTAGTTTAGACTTTATTTAAGTGTTAAGGTATTTAAGCTACTAACGTATTAACTTCATGTGAACTACCTACTAATATCTACGGTGTTGATGATTACATCATTCATACTAGGCTTAATTAGTTGTTATGTTATTGAGCCTAGAGTTACTGAGGACTTCGTTAGGGAGGTTTCTAAGGAGTTAAGACCTATTATAGAGACTTTAAGTATTAACCCGATAATAACTACGTTACTTATATTCATGAATAACTTAAGAGTTGCTTTAATCACATTCTTCTTAGGACCTACTTTATTAGTACCTATAGCTGTACTATACGTTAACGGGTTCCTCATAGGTAGTTTCCTAATGTACTCCTCAAAACCCTTGATAGAGAACTTACTGTTGTTAATACCTCACGGGGTTGTAGAGTTACCAGCAATCATACTATCAGCTACTTCAGGTACTTCATTAGGTCTAGCTATGATTCATAAGTACTTACTTAAACGTAATGTTAGTATTAAGGAGTTATTCATTAAAAACCTTAAGTACTTAATCATAGCTATCGTAATGTTAGGTATTGCAGCATTTATTGAGGTATTCATAACGCCTGTAATACCTAAGTTACTAGGTATTACTTCTTAGGAGGCCATACCCTATCGAAGTATGGGTTCTTAGCTGTAGTACTTAGTGGTATCCCTAATACGTAGTCACAGTCTATCAACCCTAGTTCTTGAGCTGCAACACCTACTGTGAACATGATCCTGTTATCTACGTTCATGTTAGAGGCTATCTTAACTGCTGATCCTAACGCAATACCTAAGTTAACTAAACTACATACTGTATCAGCATCTAATAACCACTTCCTCGGTGTTTTAAGTCCTAAGGACACCTTCCTACAACCTATCAACACCACAGCAACACTATTCCTAACGTTCTGAGCATCCCTCCTAAAGAAATCACCGTACTCATCAGCTAACTCATCCATCTTCCTAGCAATTAACTCTAACTCCTCCCTCCTATCTAACACCTTAACAACTATGTTATCTATACCTCTAGCCTTAGGTGCGGTCTTAGCAGCTATAGCCATTAACTTAGCAACACTTAAAACACCTTCTACTAGTAATTGAGTCTCATCTAACACGTAACCACCTAATTACGTAGTTAGTTAGGGTTTTAAAGTGTTCAGATACCCTAAAGCTCATCATTTGTCAGGGGGCATGACTCTCATCAACTAATAATAACTTAGTCTACATGATTAAATAATTTTACTCATCTCATTAATTATGTCTGGTTTATCACTAGCTATACCGTCAACACCTAAATTCTTTAACTTAATAGCTAGTGCTACGTCGTTAACTACCCAAGGTATTATCTTAATACCCCTACTCCTAACCTCCTTAACTAACCTACCGGTGACTAGGTTATGCCTAGGTAGTAGTATCTCAACACCGTACTTGGTTAGGTTATGTATGTTTGGGTATGGGTGTGATGTTATTAGACCTACATGTGCTTTAGGTTCTAAGTTCTTAACATTTACTATTACATCATGGTAGAACGATATTATAGCTACATCATCTAGTAGTCCTGAATCCCTAACCATACTGACTACACTGCCCTCAATACCTCTCTCCTTAACCTCAATGAATAACTTAACCTTACCCTTAACGAATTCTAAGACCTCATTAAGTGTCGGTATCTCAGCAATACCCCCGACCTTATACCTCCTTAACTCCTGAAGTGTTAGGTCTGAGAGTTTAGTATTGATGTTGAATAACCTGCTTAAGTCTTCATCATGGAATACAACTAACTCACCACTCCTACACCTCCTAACATCAACCTCAACTACAGGTGCTCCTAAATCTACAGCCTTAGCTATAGCTCTTAACGTATTCTCAGGTTCGTAAGCACTCGCACCCCTATGAGCAACTACGAAGAACTTACTCGGTAGGAATGACATCTACCTTACCAATAATCCCTACTAAAGACATACTTAAAAACTTAGGTGTTATGGTTAGTTAGATGTCTTTCTACTCCTTAAGTACTTCTTAATTACCTCTAGTAGGTATCCCTCCTCACCAGGTATTCCTACTAGTACTAAGTCCTCGTTAATGTATAGTTGAGTATCTACGCAATCATTACATAGCTCCTCAATAACTTCAACATCTTCGTTGAATCCACTCTCTATTAAGTCCTTAACCTCGTAAACCCAACTACTTAATGTGTAGCACCAGTACTCATCATTACATACTATCTTAACCTTCATCTTCAGAATTTAACGTTTTCTAACTCCTTACTAGTTTCTTCAATATCTTTAAGTGTGTCTATAGACCTCCAGTAGCAGTCCTCAAACACTACACCTTTAATCAACCCTTCAGATGCTAGTTTAGGGAATGTAGTTCTTTCTAAGTCTCCTTTCTCAGGTATGTATTTAAATACTTCAGGTTTCATAGCGTATACACCAGCGTTTATTAGGTATTCCTTAATTAGTGGTTTCTCAATGAATGACTCTACGTATGAGTCCTTACCTAACTTAACGATACCGTAGGGTGATTTAAGTGGTGTTAAAGCTATAGCTATTAACGCCTTAGAATTTAACAACTCATTAAATAACCTACTTAAGTCTAGGTTAGTGATTACGTCACCATTCAATACTACGAATACTGAGTCATTAAGTACGTACTCAGCATTCTTTAAAGCACCTCCAGTACCTAGGGGTTCATCCTCAACTACGTAAGTTATCTTAATACCGTACTTACTACCTGAGCCTAAGTAATCTATTAACTTCTCCCTTAAGTAACCAGCAAGGACTACCAACACATTAACACCATACCTCCTCAACCAACTAATCTGCCACTCAATAATAGACCTACCACAAACCTCAACTAATGGTTTAGGCCTATCATTAGTTAGAGGTCTTAACCTCTTACCAAAACCACCAGCAAGTACTGCAGCTTTCAAACAATCACCTAATAACTTATATAACTTAAAAAATTAAATATTTAATACGTAGTGAATATGACTACATCTACTGATTTGAGGAGGGAGTTCATCAAGTTATTAGAGTCTGATGTTGAGTTTAGATATACTGTTGCTGGTTATTTAGGGCTTTCAGAGATTTTAAGAAGTATTGAGAGGTTATGGGAGGAAGTTAAAGGGTTAAGAGAAGAAGTTAGGAAGTTATGGGAAAACCAGAACAAATTATGGGAAGAAGTAAGAGCTCTTAGGGAGAACCAAAATAAGTTGTGGGAGGAAGTTAGAGCTCTAAGAGAAGGACAGAATAAGCTTTGGGAGAATGTTAGTAAGTTGTGGGAGGAGGTTAGAGCTTTAAGGGAGGATCAGGGTAGGTTGTGGAGGGAGGTTAGGGATTTGAGGGTTCTTGTTGAGAGGTTAACTCTTACTGCTGAGGATGAGGGTAGGTATGTTATTGAGTGGAGGTTGGGGAGGGAGTTAGGTGTTTCAGTTAGTTTGAGTAGGTTCTTCATCGATGATGTCGAGATTAACATTTTCGGTGTTACTGATGATTTAGTAGTTATTGGTGAGGCTACTGTTAGGTTAGGTACTTCATTAATTGATGAGTTAGAGAGGAAGGTTAGGTTAGTCTTTGAGAGGAGGCCTGACTTAATTAGGCCTAAGTTAATTAAGGTTATTTACTGTGATGTAGCTCTACCTCAAGCTCTTAAGTTAGCTGAGGAGAGGGGTATTTGGGTACTTGATATTAGGTCTGATTTGACACCTAGGAGAATTCATGTTTTGAAGTGAGGGAAAAAAGAGGTTTGATTTAAAAAGTTGTTTGGTTTTGTCTAGCCTTACTTAGCTATTGCCTTCCTAACAGTCATGTATACTAGTAGTGACATTATGAATGCTAGTAGTGCTAGTATTACTGCCGCATATACAGCACCGGTTAAACCACCTACAGCACCACTAACACCACCGACTTTAGCATCTACAGACGCTACAGACTTACTGACGGCATCAACGTCTGACTTAGTTGCTAGGGTACCTAACTTATCACTCATAGTCTTTAAATCACTTCTTAACCCAGTGATATCGACTCTTAAAGCATCTAGTGTTGATGTTACCTTACCTAATGCGTCCTTAACGCTAGCTTCTAGTGATGATACAGACTTACTTAAGTCATTAACAGCTTTACTTAAGTCTGCTAACTTAGCATCAACACCACTTACCTTAGTACTCACATCACCTACAGCCTTACTGACAGCATCTACCTTACTACTTAAGTCAGCTACAGCCTTACTTAGAGCTGCCAGTGATGCGTTTAGAGCGTCTAACTTAGCTGAGATCTCAGTTAGTGCAGGTACTTGAGCCTCTAGAGCTGAGACCTTAGTACTTAACTCACTCACTGTAGTTGTTAGTGATTCAACCTTAGCCTTCAGGTCAGCTACTACACTCTCAAGTGATGTTATCGTAATCACACCTACATCGTTAGTACCTACGGATACCGTAACTTTCTTCTCAGTACTTACGTACCCAGCCTTAGATACTACTAATGTCCAAGTACCTACATCTGTAGATAGTGTGAACTTACCGTCCTTACCAGTAAGTACTGAAACACCTGTCTCCTTAACCATTACCTCAGCATTAGGTACTGGAGCTCCTTCCTCATCAACTACTGTACCAACTATTAATGCTGCAGCAGCTACTGTGAACTTAGCTGTTGCTGTTGTAGTACCTACCTTAGCCTCAACAGTGTATGTCCCGTATACCCAGTCCTCATAGGGTATGGTCTTAGGTATCTTAATAGTTGTTGTAAAGCTACCGTCAGCACCTGCAGTAACCATTGTGAAGAACACCATAGTACCTACTGGGTTATACGCTGCAATACCTACAGTAGCTCCAGGTACTGCAGTACCTGAAACTACTACTGACTCACCAGGCATGTACATAGTTTTATCAGTCTTAACAGTAAGTGCTTGGGCAGTAGCAACACCAGCAGTCACTAGTAGGACCGTCAGCAACACAGCAATTACAGGTAATGACCTCATACCAACACACCTCAACTAACTACAGACATTACCTTCGTCAGCATATCACCGAGTGGTGTCCAATCAGCTAGAGACTTAACCACGTATACCTCAACAGTGTAGTCACCAACTAACTTAGGTATGTATGAGAACGTCACAGTACCTGACTTACCAGCAGCTAAAGGTATACTTATAGAGTCAACCTTAACAACAACACCTTCAGGATCCTTAACCACTAATATAGCTGTAAACACCTGATCAGTAACACC
>Ga0209225_1003089_pt1 | contig 14274 bp, 16 predicted proteins | sample WasSprMetagenome_FD_184732 | JGI IMG/M metagenome (GOLD analysis project Ga0209225, IMG submission 184732) | Sulfidic aquatic microbial communities from Washburn Spring, Yellowstone National Park, USA - WS (SPAdes) (version 3) | ecosystem: Environmental > Aquatic > Thermal springs > Hot (42-90C)...
ATATTGGGTCATAATATCTGTAGGTGAAAAACTATAAGCTCCCTTATCTAAATTTAAATAAAAAACCCTTATTTGTGCTTGCAAATCTGCAAAGGTATCTTCACTTACTTTAATTTGAACAGCATTAGCCTTTAAGGAAAAGCAAAAAATCCCCATTCCAATCAATCCCAATAATTTCTTTTTCATTCTTACACCCTCTTTTTTTAATTTTTAAAGATAAAACAATTTTATAAGGCAATTTCAATCAGTCAAATTTTTTTAGAAAGAATTAAAATTGGAAAATTTTAATTAATTAGAGATATAAAGGAATAAAATCATTTTTTAAAATTTTTTAAAATCTTTTTAAATAATTTTTAGAAATTTTAAAATATTTTTGAAGCCTTTATAAAAATTATCAAAGTTGCTTTAAAAAATTTTAAAAATATATTATATTTGAGATATTAAAAAGTAAAAGGAGAAGAATATGTGTAAAGAATGTGGATGCGGAGTAACTGAAAGTTCTGATAAAAAGGCATTAGAGGTTTTTGAAGACATTTTGAAATATAACAAATTCCAAGCTATGCATAATAAAGAACATTTTGAGGAACATAAAATTTATGCTATTAATCTTATGAGTGCTCCTGGAGCAGGTAAAACTACACTTTTAGAAAAAACAATTGATTTTTTAAAAGAAAAGTACCGCTTAGGAGTAATAGAAGGAGATTTAGAAACTGAGAGAGATGCAGAAAGAATAAGAAAAAAGGGAATTCCTGTTTATCAAATAACTACAGGAAGTGCCTGTCATCTTGATGCCTCTTTAATTCACAAAGCTATGCATCATCTACCCCTTGATGAAATAGACCTTCTTTTTGTAGAAAACATAGGAAATCTTGTTTGTCCTGCCAATTATGATTTAGGCACTCATTTAAATGTAACCCTTCTTTCTGTTCCTGAAGGGGATGATAAACCAGAAAAGTATCCTCTTATTTTTAAAGTTTCAGATTTAGTATTAATTACTAAAGTTGATTTATTGCCCTATTTTGATTTTGATTTGGATAAGGTAAAGGAAGATATAAAAAAGACAAATCCAAAGGCTCATATAATAGCTCTTTCTGCAAAAGATGGAATAGGTTTTGAAGAGTGGATTAAATTTTTAGAAGATAAATTTAATGAATATCGCAAAAACCTCAATTTTAGGTAAAACCTATGAAAATTGATAAACTTCTTCTTTCTCATGGTGGGGGAGGAGAAGAAACTTATTTTCTTATAAAAGAATATATTCTTAAATACTTTTCTAATCCTATTCTTAATCAACTTGAAGATTCTGCCCTATTAACTGATAGTTTTTCAGAATTAGCTTTTACTATAGATGGTTTTACAGTAAAACCTATATTTTTTAAAGGTGGAAATATTGGTAAACTTGCAGTAACAGGCACTATAAATGATCTTGTAGTAGTTGGAGCAAGACCACTTTATTTGACAGTGGGCTTTATAATTGAAGAAGGTTTTTTGATGGAAGATTTTGAAAAAATTCTTAAAAGTATAAAAGAAGAGGCTGAAAAAAATAAAATTTTTATAGTAGCAGGAGATACAAAAATAGTTCCTAAAAAAGAAATTGACGGAATATTTATTACTACTTCAGGAATAGGAAAAATTGTTTATAAAGGAATTTCTTGTTCCAATTTAAAGCCAGGAGATGTTATTATAGTTTCAGGTTCAATTGGAGATCATGGAGCATGCATCTTAGCAGAAAGAGAGGGAATTAAATTTGATATAGAGTTACAAAGTGATTGCGAAAGTCTTTTACCTTTAGCAGAAGAACTTTTTAATTCAAAAATAGAGATTCATGCTATGAGAGATCCTACAAGGGGAGGGCTTGCAGCAACCCTTTATGAGTGGGCTTATAGCTCTCAAGTAAATATTATAATTGAAGAGGCTCTTATTCCTGTAAAACCTCAAGTAAAGGCTTTTTGTTCTGCTCTTGGATTTGAACCCTATCATCTTCCCTGTGAAGGAAGAATGGTTCTTTCAGTTCCAGAAAAATCTGCTCAAAAAGTTTTAGAAATTTTAAAAAATCATCCCTCAGGAAATTCTGCTCAAATTATAGGAAAGGTTTTAGAAAAAAGTTCCTTTCCTCAAGTGATTTTAAAAACCCTTTATGGGACAGAACGCGTTCTTGAAAATACCTCAGGAGAACTTTTTCCCAGAATTTGCTAAAATGCACGAATATTTTATTGTTCAAAATATACTTAAAACTGTAGAAGATGTTTTAAAAGATTATCCAGGAAAAAAAGTTACTAAAGCAGTTTTACTTATAGGTAAATTTTCAGGAGTTGAACCAGATTTACTAAAGACAGCTTTAGATTTCTTTAAAAAAGGTAGTCCCCTTGAAGAAGCTGAAATAATTATAGAATTGGAAGATTTAAAAATAAAGTGCTTAGATTGTGGTAAGACCTCGGTTAAAGAAAGATGGGATATTATTTGTCCTTTTTGTAAATCGTTTAATACTCAGATAATCTCAGGTGAAGAAATGTTTCTTAAGACTTTGGAATTGGTTTAATTCCCCATTCTTTGAGTTGAGCTAAAACTTCCTCTAAAAGTTTATCATAATTTTTTTCTACCACCTCTGACAGCCCAATTTTTAGCTCTAAGGAATAGGGTTCAATTCCAATAATAACTAATTCTTCTGGATATTTATCTCTTAATTTAACAAGGCTTAAAATATCAGAAAAACTTAATTCATGCATAGAGATCTTTTCTATTATTTGATAAGGAATATCTTCACCTTTAAATTTGTAAATTGTTCCTGGTGGTTTTCCTCCTGAGATAGCATCTATAACAAGAAGTTTTTTAGCAGATTCTATATAATGTAAAAGAGAAAAGCCCCCAACTCCACCATCAACCAATTCTACATTTTCTGGGAATTTATAATGGGTAGATAGGTCTTGTACTACCTTAACTCCTACCCCTTCATCAGAAAGAAGTAGATTTCCAATACCTAAAATTACAATTTTGGTTTCACACACCTTAATTTTTCCTAATTTTAATTTTTTCTTAAATTTAATTCCACCAAGGATTTTATATTAATTTTCATATATTTTCAAGTTTATTTTTAATAAGGATATTTTAATATAAAAAATAAAGAAAAATAAAAAAATTTATCAAAAAAATGCTCTAAAATTTTTAATTTTTTTTATAAAAGTCAATTTTATTCAAAATTAAGCCAATTAGGTCAAAATTAACTTTGACTTTTTAGAGAAAGAAATGTATTTTGAAATTATCAAATTAATAGAATGCAGGAGGAATAAAAATGAAGGTTTTTCAACTTTATGAAAAAATGTTAGTTGCTTGTGGATCAGAACCTTCAGGTTTACACGCTTTAAAAGAGATAATTAAATATATTAAAGAGGATGGTAAACCGATTATTGTTTTATCAGTAGTTCCCTTTTATGAAGCATTATATGAGGGATATTCATATTTATTCGCTTCTAAGGAAGATATTTTAGGGAAATTTTATAAACCCTTTAAAGAGGCTTTAGAAAAGGCTAAAGAAATAGGGGATCAAGAAAAAGTTGTTATAAAGACAGTTTTAGAAGAGGGTGATCCATTTATTAAAATTGTAGATACTGCTTTAAGCGAAAATTGTGATTTAATAGTTCTTGGAAGAAAAAAAGAATTAGGTTTAATGGGGAAATTATTAGGAGCAAATGTAGCAAGAACTATAGGGCAATCTCCTATTGATATTCTTGTAATTCCTGAAGGTTCAAATTTATCTTTTAATAAAATATTGGTTCCTATAGATGGCTCTATCTATAGTGAGATTGCTTTGAAAAAAGCCTGCAAAATAGCCCAAACTTTTTCTTCAGAACTTTTTATTTTGTCAGTAGTTGATATTCCTGTAGAGATTTCTGCAGAATATCCTGATTTAAGAGAAAGGGTTTATAGTAAAGCTAAAAACATCTTAGAGGGAGCGCAAAAATTGGCTGAAAATTTATGTAAGAAGGTAGAGACTGATATAAGAGAAGGTGATCCTGCAGAGAAAATTTTATCTTTTATTAAAGAGAAAGGTATAGAGACTGTGGTAATGGGTTCTCATGGAAGAACAGGAATGAAGAGGTTACTTATGGGAAGTGTTGCTGAAAAGGTTCTTACATTTGCCTCTATTCCGATATTGGTTTCTAAAAGTTTAGAATTTAGAGCAATTTAATTGTAAAAAATTATGAAAAAATGCTTTAAAATTTTTAAATTTTTTTATAAAAGGAAATTTTTCTTAAAATTAAAAAAAATTTAAATAAATTTGGTTTTGACTTTTTAGAGGAGAAATTATAATTTTATTTAATTTTAAAATTTTTATAGAGGAGGGAGGGAGATGTGCAAATTTAAAAAATGGATTTGGTGGATCTGTGGATTATTTTTGATTTTTCTAATTCTTTATTCTTTATCTTTTGCAGAGGTGAAAGAAGCAACTCAACAAGTTAGCACAAGTTCTTCACTTCCTTGGTGGTTTTGGCCTTTAGCTTTATTTATTTTTACTTTTATTTTAGGAATTTTAGCTGTTTTAGCTGGTGTAGGAGGAGGTGTTCTTTTTGTTCCTTTAGTAAGTAGTTTTTTCCCTTTTCATATTGATTTTGTAAGAGGAGCTGGTCTTTTTGTAGCTTTAACTGGTGCATTAGCTGCAGGTCCTGGTCTTTTAAGGCAAGGATTTGCAGATTTGAGACTTTCTATTCCTATGGCTCTTATTGCTTCAACTTGTGCTATAATAGGGGCTTTAATAGGATTAAAACTTCCTTCTAATATAGTTCAAATTCTCTTAGGAGCTACTATAATTTTTATTGTTATTGTAATGGCTATGGCAAAAAAATCAGAATTTCCAGAAGTTAAAGAACCAGACGCCCTTTCCCAAGCTTTACAAATTAGTGGTATTTTTTATGATCCCTCTATAGGAAAAGAAGTTGAATGGAAAATTCATAGAACACCCTTAGGACTTGGATTATTTTGTTTAATTGGAATCATTGCAGGGCTTTTTGGACTTGGAGCTGGATGGGCTAATGTTCCTGTTTTAAATCTTATTCTTGGTGCACCAATTAAAGTAGCTGTTGCTACAAGTAATTTTTTGCTTTCTATTACTGATACCTCAGCTGCATGGGTATATTTAAATAGTGGAGCAGTGCTTCCTATGATAGTTGTTCCTGGTGTTGTAGGAATAATGCTTGGTTCAGTAGTAGGAGTTAAAGTACTTGCTATTACAAAGCCTAAAATTGTAAGATGGATTGTAATTTTAGTTCTCGGTTTTGCAGGGGTAAGAGCTTTACTTAAAGGTTTAGGTATTTGGACATAAAACCTAAGGAGGAGGTAGAAAATGACCCAAAATAAATATGTAAAAGAAGAACAAATAGCTTATGCTAATCTTCTTGATATAGGAATGAAATTAGGATTGGTTGCTCTTATAATAACCTTCATAATCTATCTTTTAGGACTTCTTCCTAATCAAATTCCTATAAATGAATTGCCTAATCTTTGGAAATTAAGAGCACACGAATTCATAGAAAAAACTGGTCTTCCTACAGGATGGGGATGGCTTAAAAATATAAATAAAGGCGATTATTTAAACTATATTCCTATTGCCTTTTTAGGAGGTTTAACCATTTTATGTTATATTAGGATTTTACCTATTTTTATAAAGAAAAAGGATACTGCTTATACAATTCTTACTTTATTAGAAATTTTAATTTTAATTCTTGCTGCTATTGGTATTTTTAAAGCGGGGCATTAAGGCTAATAAGTTTTAAAGGAAGTCGGGATCTTTTCCTGACTTCCTTTTTTATTAACTTAAATGGATACAGTCTCCAGAATAGATTTTTAAAATTTTTGTGTCTTCAGTTTTTAAAAGGAGTGCTCCATCATCAGAAATATCTAAAGCTAAACCCATTTTTTCTCCCTCAGGATGAATAATTTTTACTTTTCTTCCTAAGGTTAAGCTTTTATCTTTCCATAGATTTAAAATTTTAATGCTTTCCATTTTTAATAAATCTTTAAACTCCTTTATTAGCTCTTTAATTATATCCTTTCTTTTGAGTTCTCTTTTAAGGATTTCTTTTAAAGATATAGCTTCTGGGGAAAAAGAGCTAATTTCATTATTTACATTTATTCCTATTCCTATAATAGCGTAATCTATTTTATCAATTTCAGCTTTTACTTCAAGTAATATTCCTGCAAGTTTTTTTTCTTTATCGTTTTCTTTATAAATAATGTCATTAGGCCATTTTAAAAAAACTTTTATTCCTGCTATTTTTTCAATAGCTAAAGCTGTAGCTAAGGATGCTATATAGGTAAGGAGATAGGCTTCTTTTAAAGAAAAAGACGGTTTAATAACAAGGCTCATCCATATTCCACCCTTTGGAGAATACCAAAATCTTCCCATTCTTCCCTTCCCCTTAGTTTGGGTTTCAGCAATTATAAGAGCTTCTTCTCCTTTTTCAGCTATTTCTTTTGCCATATCCATGGTTGAGGTAACTTCTTTATAATAATAGACTTTATAGGGAAGGGAAGCTAACTCCTCTTCATTTAGTAAATCACCATTATCTATTAAGGAATAGCCCTTAGGTGTGGTCTCAATTAGATATCCCTTTCTTTTTAGATCTTTTATATGTTTCCAGACAGCAGTTCTTGATATACTAAGAATTTTAGCTATTTTTTCACCAGAGATAATTTTATTTTCTTTTAAAAGTTTAAGAATATCCTGTTTAGTATTTTTTTGTTTTTTCAAAGGGTTTTTTAAAAAATTTTTATACGGAGGAGGAGGGATTCGAACCCCCGAAGGGAGGATTGCTCCCTTAGCCGATTTCGAGTCGGCCCCCTTCGTCCACTCGGGCACTCCTCCTTTTAAAAACTTTAAAATTTCTTTTTATTCTGTCAAGAAGTTGAAAATTTGAAAATTTGAAATGAGATATTGCAAAATTTTAAAAAAGTGATTAATAAAAAAATTATTTTAAAAAGTAATTTTTAGAAGACCTTAAGGTTTAGGCGAATGAAAGTCAAAGATATAATGAAACCAAATCCAATTACTCTTACCTTGCAAAATAGTTTAAAAGATCTAATTGAGATATTTAGAGAAAATGAAATAGGAAGTGTCATAATTGTTGATCAAAAGAAAGAACCCTATCAGATTGTTACCTTAAGAGACTTAAGTAGAATATGTTTTTTAAATTTATTTACTGATTCTATTTTGGAGGCATTAAAAGAGTTAAATAAAGACAAAAATTCCTTAATAACTGTTCCCCCTAATGATTCATATATAGAAGCCCTTTCTTTAATGAAAAAATTTAATATAAGCCATTTGCCTGTGGTAAATCAAAAGAAAAAACTTGTAGGTATTTTAAGTATAAGAGATATTGCTAAAAATTTCCCAGAACTAATTTTTATAGACCCTTTAACAGAAGTAAATAATAGAGCCTATTTAAATATAATAAAATCTAAAATAAAAAAAATAAACGGACCTGCAACTATTTTAATGATAGATATAGATAATTTTAAAAAGATAAATGATACCTTTGGTCATGTAGTAGGGGATATAGTTTTAAAAAAACTTGCTCAAACTTTAAGGAAAAATGTTAAAATTACAGATGAAGTCATAAGATATGGAGGAGAAGAATTTTTGATTATAGCTTATAGATGTGGTTTAGAAGAAGGAAAGATTTTAGCTGAACGCTTAAGAAAAAGGGTAGAAGATATTAAATTTAATAAGAGAGACCCTAAATTTAAAATTACTGTTAGTATAGGATTATCAATTTATGAACCTCAAGAAGATCTTTTAACTGCTATTGAAAAAGCAGATAAAGCTATGTATAAAGCAAAACAAAGAGGGAAAAATAGAGTAGAAGTTTTTGAAAATAGTTTATCTTCTTAATTTAAAAAATTCTTTTAATAAATTTTGAGCTTCCTCTTTTAATAAACCCTCTCTTATTTTTATTCTATGATTAAATCTTAAGTCTTGAACAAGGTTATATATGCTTCCACAGGCTCCAGTTTTTTCATCTCTTGTTGCAAAGATTAATTCTTCAATTCTTGCAAGGACTAAAGCATAGGCACACATAGGGCAGGGTTCAAGGGTTACATAAATTTTACAACCTAAAAGTCTAAAATTTCCTAAGTTTTTGCATGCCTCTCTTATAGCTAAAATTTCTGCATGAGCTGTAGGATCATTAAGTTTTATTATCTGATTTCTTCCTTTCCCAATTATTTTACCTTCGGGGCTTACAATTAATGCTCCTACAGGGACTTCCTCTTCCTTAAAGGCAAGTTCAGCTTCAACTAAGGCTTCTTTCATAAAAATTAGATCTTTTTCATCAAACATAGCTTAAGATTATACTTAATAAACTAAAAGTAAAAGGTAAAAGAAAGGATAAATTTTCTAAATAAACTATCTGCCCAAGTGGTCTATTTTTAGAAAAAATATAAAGTTTATAAGCGAAAATCCACAATAATAAAAGGATAATAAAAAGTTTATTTACGTAGATTAAGGGTAAAGTGAAAATAGCACCTAAAAAGATAAGAAATAGCATTAATTTATAGAGCCTTTCCTCTTTATAGCCAAAAAGGGAAAATAAAAAATTAGAAGGTAAAAAGCCATCTGTTTGGGAATAAATAGATTCAAAATAGAGACGTAAAAAAATTAAAATAAATAAAGTTTGTAAAAAAATTAGGAAAGATAAAAGGTTAAAAAGGGGATAAAAAAATAAAATAAGTCCAAAAAAAATAAGAGGCTCTATAATGAAATATAAAATACTTCTAAATAAAATTTGATTTAAGATTAATAAAACTATAAATAAAGCTAAAACTTTTGGATGATATAAAATGCTACTTATAATGCAGGAAAGAGAAAAAAGAGGTAGTATAAATTTAATTAATTTTTCATGCTTTTTTATAAAGATAGCTTTGATAGAGTAATAGAATTCAAAGGATTTTAGGTTTTGTAAATTTTCAAGGTTATATTTTAACATTAAAAAAGAAAAAAAAGATAATAGTAAAAGAAAGTTTTTGGGATTAAAAGGGTGTGTAAAATTTAAAAAGCCCCAAAAAAGAAGGACTAAATTGAAGGAGTGAAGAAAGGAAAGAAAAGAAAAGGATTTTAAAAAGAGATAAAATTTAGAGGTATGAGATTTTAAAAAATCTACTACTTCATTAATTAGCCAATTAGGAGTTGAGGCACCAGCTGTTATACCAACTATTTTTTCTTTTTTAATTTCTTCTAAAGGGATTTCTTCTGTTTTTTCTATTAAATACACTTTTTTTCCTTCTTTTTTAGCAATCTCAGCAAGTCTATTGGTATTGGCACTAAATTTTCCTCCAATAACTATAATAGAAGAAGATATTTTACTTAAATTTCTTACTTCATTTTGTCTTACTTCAGTTGCCTTACAAATGGTGTTTATAATTTCTCCTTGGGGATATTTTTCAAGAATAGCTTGAGAAAGGATTTTAAAAAGTTTTTCATCCTGAGTGGTTTGAGAAAGGATTAAATAATTTTTAAGTTCAGGTAAGTTTTTAAGGTCCTCAAAAGAACTTACTACGTATCCATTGTTTTGGCAGTAACCAAGAATGCCTTTTATTTCTGCATGTTCTTTATCTCCAATAATAACTACCTCTTTTCCTTCTGAAATAGCTTTTTTAGCAAGTGCTTGAACTTTTAAAACCCTTGGACAGGTTCCATCAAGAATTTCGTGTTTTTTAGAGAGTTCTTCTTTTTCTTGAGGTGGTATCCCATGAGCTCTAATAATACAAACTCCAGAAGGAAGGTTATTTTTGAGATCTCTTATAATTTTAACTCCAAGTTTATTTAAAAGTTCTAAGGTTTGGGGATTATGAATAAGTGGTCCATAAGTATAAATGGGATATTTTCCCTGGTTTAAGGCGGATAAAACAAGATTTACAGCTCTTCTAACTCCCATACAAAATCCAGCTTTTTTTGCTATTCTTATTTTCATTTCAAAATACTTGATATTTCTTTTTCCAGATTTTCTATAATTCCCTTTTCTGCCATACTGAAATATCCATTTTTCCCTATAATAATGTGGTCAATAATTTTACATTGTAAAAGAAGACCAGCTAAAATTAGATTTTTAGTGAGTTTAATATCCTCCTTAGAGGGAGTTACGTCTCCAGATGGGTGATTATGTACAAGTATTAAAAAAACAGCCCTTTTTTCAAGGGCTTTGTTGAAAATTTCTCTTGGATAAATAACGCTTTCTGTTATAGTTCCTTCAAAAAGAGTTTCTATACTAAGAACCTTTGATTTTGCATCTAAAAAGATAGTTTTTAAAGTTTCTCTTGAAAGGTTTTGCATTTCATATTTTAAATAATTATAAACTTCTTCTGGTGATCTAAGATATTCAGTTTTTAAAGCCTTAGCTTTTAGATATCTTTTGGCAACTTCTTTTACTACTTTTAAAGGTAAGGTTCCTTTTTCTTTAAGTCCCTTAAATTTTGATAATTCCTCTAAAGGAGCATCAAGGACATTATCGAGGGTTTTATAATGGGTTAAGAGTTCTCTTGCCAATTTTCTTGTATCTTTAAAAGGAAGATTTAGTATAAGAAGAAGTTCTAAAAGATCTTCATCTGTAAAAGTTTCTGGTCCTTCTTTTAAAAATCTTTCTTTTACTCTCTTTCTATGGCCTTTTGCTTTTTCATAAGCTGAAAGAAGGATTTTTTCTTTATTAATAGCCATTACTAAATTTTCCACTTAACCTTTGTTTTTCCTTCAACCTTAAAGTTTCCTGTTTCAATTTCATATGTAAGTCCTTTTCCTCTTATAGTTAAGCCCTTTTTTATTAATATAACTTCTTCATCTGTAAAAATAAGATTTTTTTTAGGATAAAATATTAGTTTTTGAGTATAAACTTCTCCATAGGAAAGCGTAATAAGGTGGACATTTTCTTGAAGTATAAATTTATCTTCCTCCTTTTGATAGAATCCTTTATTTGCCCAAATCTCTAACCCCTTTTCTTTGTTTATAAGATAAATGTTTTTGCCTTCAAAATCCCCAGTTTCTTTTTGAAAAAACTCTTTTATTTTAAAACTCCAAACAAGCTGATTATTTTTATAGAGAGCATATTCAAAATCATGAGAAACAATTTGAAAGGGGTAAGTGTTATAAAAGGGTATAAAAATTATTATAATAAATAGGAGTTTAATAAAGTTTCCCATTTTCCCTTTGCTTTTAGAATAAGGTCACAAACTTCTCTTACTGCTCCATTTCCTCCGGGATATCTGGTTACATAATCTACATATTCATTAACAGGATACCAAGCATTAGGAACCCCTATGGCAAGTCCCACTCTTTTCAAAATAGGAAGATCTACCCAATCATCTCCTATGTAAGCAACTTCTTCGTCTTTGAGATTTTTTTCCTTTAAAAGTTTTTCATAAGCTTCAAGTTTTTTAAGTTCTCCTTGAATTAAAACCTCAATCCCAAGTTCCTTTGCTCTATGCTCTATTGCTAATGAAAATCTACTTGAAATAATTCCTATTTCAACACCAATTTTTTGTAGAAGCTTAATTCCCATTCCGTCAAGTACATTAAAATGTTTAATTTCATTATTTTGGCTATCTATAATTATTTTCCCATCTGTAAGAACTCCATCTACATCAAGAAGAAGAAACTTTATTTTACTTGCTTTTTTTAAGATTTCTTCAGGATATTCCATATTTTTCTACTACACTTCTTAAATCTTTTATTTGTTTTAAAATATTTTCCACCTCTGTCAAAGGTAAAGAATTTGGTCCATCACAGAGTGCCTTATCAGGTTCTGGATGAACCTCCATAAATATTCCATCAGCACCTACTGCAACCGCTGCTCTTATGAGATAGGGGATAAATTCTCTTTCTCCTCCAGATTTCCCCTCTCCTGCCCCAGGTAATTGAACACTATGAGTAGCATCAAAAATAACCCTCACTCCAAAATTTTTCATAATTGGAATGGATCTAAAATCAACTACTAAATTTCTATATCCAAAGGAATGTCCTCTTTCAGTAAGGAGAACTTCTTGAGGATTAAAAGCTTGGGCTTTTTGTAAAACATATTTCATATCCCAGGGAGACATAAATTGTCCTTTTTTGATATTAATAGTTTTACCTGTTTGAGAAGCAGCTACCAAAAGATCTGTTTGTCTACAAAGAAAGGCAGGAATTTGAATAATATCTACTACCTCAGAAACAGGGTTTACCTGCCATGTTTCATGAACATCAGTTGTAATTTTTACTTTAGCTTTCCCCTTAATTTCTTCTAACCAAGAAAGCCCTTTTTCTAATCCAGGACCTCTATAAGAGAAAAGAGAGGTCCTGTTAGCTTTATCAAAAGAAGCTTTGAAAACGTAATCAAAATCATATTTTTGAACCAAATCTTTTAAAACTTGAGCAATATAGAAGGCTGTATCAAAATCTTCTAATACACAAGGACCAGCAATTATTAAAAATTTCTTTTCCATAAAAAACTTTAAATTTGTTTAAAATTTAAAATTATTTTATAATCAAAAAGACAACCTTGCAAGTATAAGGGCTTATGGATTATTTAAAATTGGAAAAAAATTATATTAAAAAGAAATGGAGAAACAAGGTTTCTATTGCTCTTATATTTCCCAATTATTATCATGTAGGCATGTCAAATTTAGGATTTTTATATATTTATGAAAGATTAAATAGATATGAAGAAATAGTTTGTGAAAGAGTGTTTTTGCCTGAAAAACAAACCCCTCTAAGATCTATAGAAAGCAATAGACCCTTAAAAGATTTTGATCTTATAATTTTTTCTATTTCCTTTGAGGTTGATTATATAAATGTTTTAAAAATATTGAAATTAGGAGAAATAGAGTTAGAACCTCTTAAGAGAAAAGAGATAGTTTTAGCAGGAGGGGTTGCTACTTGGTTAAATCCTGAACCTCTTTCACCTTTTATTGATGCCTTTTTATTAGGGGAATGGGAAGAAATAGAAGAAAGGATAATCCCTATAATTTTAAATGATTTTCAAGATAAAAAGAAATTTCTTGAAAAATTAGATGCCTTTCCATTTGTTTATATTCCCTTTAAGGAAAAAAAAGAAATAAAGGTAGCTAAAAGTAAGGAGTTAAAAAAAGTTATTTATTCAAAAATTATTAGTAAAAAAGCTGAATTTTCCGATACCTATTTAATAGAAGTTTCTAAGGGATGTGGAAGAGCTTGTAGATTTTGTGCTGCAGGATTTGTTTATAGACCTCCAAGAAGTTATGTAGAAAACCTTTTAAATGAAGCAGTAGAAGAGATTCCTGACAACTCAAAGGTTGGATTAATAGGGCTTGAATTTGCAGATAAAAAAGAAATTCTTATGCTTGGGAATAAGCTTTTAGAAAAGGGCTGTGTGCTCACTTTTTCGTCTTTAAGAATAGACGCATTAAATAATGAATTTTTAGAGCTTTTAAAAGGAACTAAAAGTGTTGCTGTAGCTCCAGAGACAGCCTCTTTAAAATTAAAAAAGGTTATAAATAAAAATTTGACAGAAGAAGAAATCTTTTGGGCATTAAGTAAGTTTCAAGAAAAGGGATTAAAAAAGGTTAAGTTTTATTTTATGCTTGGTTTACCTCTTGAAAATTTGGAAGATTTAAAAGAGATAGTAGAATTTATAAAAAAATTATTAGAAAAAAAATATAAGCTAATTTTTTCTTTCACTTTCTCTTTTTTTATTCCTAAACCTCATACACCTTTCCAATGGGCTAAATTTTTAGATTTAAAGGAGCTTAAAGAGAGGGAGAGATTTATTAAGCGAGAGCTTTATTATATAAAAAATTTAAAAATAGAATCACCTAAGTCTGCTTTTATTCAAGCTTTAATAGCAAGAGGAGGAAAGGATTTGAAGGAGTTTATTTTTTTACTTTCTAAGGGGGTGAGTTTAAAGGAGGCATTAAAAAGCATTCCTAAGATTGAAGATATTTTATCTCCTAAGGATTCCTTAGAAACAGTTTTTCCATGGGATAAAATTGATATAGGGGTTAAGAAGGAGTATCTTTGGAGAGAGTGGAAGAGAGCGTTAAGATTAGAATTTACAACTTTTTGTAATACCAAGAAATGTAAAATTTGTGGAGCCTGTTAAGAAGTTGATATTGGAAAATCTTGTTGTAAAATTTGTTTTATTATGAGTGTCTTAATAGGAATTAGTATTTTTCCCTTAGATAAAGGTGAAAGCGTTAGTGAATATGTAGCAAGGGCTGTAGAGGTAATAGAAAAATCAAAATTTCCTTATGTATTAACTCCTATGGAAACAGTTGTTG
>Ga0209225_1003096_pt1 | contig 14259 bp, 11 predicted proteins | sample WasSprMetagenome_FD_184732 | JGI IMG/M metagenome (GOLD analysis project Ga0209225, IMG submission 184732) | Sulfidic aquatic microbial communities from Washburn Spring, Yellowstone National Park, USA - WS (SPAdes) (version 3) | ecosystem: Environmental > Aquatic > Thermal springs > Hot (42-90C)...
CCTCACTTGTAGTTTCTTTTAGTTGTTTCTGGTTCTTCGGCTTCCGTGAGGTGTTGGTTAGAGGCCTTAAAAACTCTTATGGATCGAGTTTCCCCACCTTCAGACCCCCATCAGTCAGGGAATCATCGTTATTTTGCGCGATATATGAAGGGCTCAAACTTCTTAGCTGTCTCGATACTCTGTCTAAGCTCCCAAGCCTTAGCGTAAATGCATTCCCTCAGAATTCTCTGTCCTTTTTCTTGCTTTCTTTTTAGGGTTTTGTAAAGGGTTCTGGTAACTACTTCTAAAGAGTCTAGGTTAAGGTATCCCTTAGGATCTAAGGAGATCTTGGCAGTTCTAGAAGCCACACTAACTACGTGAGCTGCGATAGGCTTAAACATCTCGGAAAAATCGTAGGTAAGTGAGGTCTTCCCGGCTCGCTCTGTGTGTATTATACCGACGTAAGGATCTAGACCTGATGCTATCAGTGCATGAGTACATAGAGAGTACAGTACCGCATAAACGTAGTTTATAGCAGAGTTTACCGGGTCTTTGCTTTTCGGGTTTCGTCCAGCAAATTCATATTCCTTAGGTATGTAGAGGCCTAGAAGTTCCCATAGCCTTTTACTCCACTTAGCTTCACAGAGTCTCAGTTCCTCTATGGACCGCGAATTCCTGAGCTCTAATAGTGAGTTCGTTTCAACGGTACTGACCTCCTCGAGAACCCACTTGACGTCCTCCCCCTTCTCGGTAGCCTTATAAGTGAAGTATCTTACCACATTAGCCATACCTAAGACTTTTCCCTCTATGAACGCCCTTCCGATACCAATTCGCCACGAAGGGTTATTAATTAAGTTGTAGAGCATTCTCCTGACCTCGGCTATCCTAACATCGAAGGGGTTAGTCAGAACCGAGTCAGCCCTCCTACTATGGATTAGCAGAGGCACTCCCACCTCTGATAGGGACGTGACTACCCCTGAAGATAAGCTAACCCTAGACCCTACTATAACTACGAGCTCTAGATCCAGGAGGGGTACCGACTTAGTTTCCCACACGACCTCCCCGTTGGAGCCTTTTCTAGGCATAGACACTACGATAGTAGATCCTTTTCTGCTTATTTTGGCAAACCCCTTTACTACTAGTATCATTATACCACCATCACCTTGTGATCACCCCCTTCTATAGTAGCATATATGTGCGTAGACGCAATGGTGGCAGGGAGCATTTCCCCTAGAGGGTGGAGGTTCTTTGAGTTTTAAAAGCTCTTTCAAGTCGTTTAGTAACCTCACCAACCTATCGCACTCTCCACCATTAGGTCTAAGTAGTAAAGCTAAAGCCTCGTGAGATACTGGTGGGGTTAACGTCGCATAGATGCTGACCGAGGGGATACCATAGTAGAGATAGGCGGCTAAGGCGTAGAATAAAACCCTTGGAAGGACGTGCTTAGTTCTCAAGACCGTAGCTATATCGGTCTCGGCTACTTCGATGGTTATAGCCCGGAGAGTTCTTTCTCTAAGGGCTAGGAAAAGTATAGCATCAGGTTTGCACTTTAATAGAACACCAAAATCCTTGCGTAACAATCTCAACTCCTCTTCAAGCTCAATAAGTAGTAGTGAGTTCGTCACACCAGCTGAACTTGCAACTTTAAGCTCTTCTTCAAGCTCTTCCAAAAACCTCTCCCCAAGTTTTTTACTCTCTTCCATATCTGGTATCCTACGCGACCTGCATGCATCCCTACGTATAGTGTAATAGGCTCTGGTTCTACACACGACCATATCATCAAGAATCCGTGCCGGTAATGACGACATCCATTCTGTCTGACCTGAGCCACATCCTACCCCTCGTAACAGCAACGGCCTTACTGAAATCAGAACTCTGGACAGGGAAGGCGACGATAGAATCCCCCTCGCAAACCACCTTGCTAAGCTGGTCACATATGATGAGGGCCTTAGACCACGAAATTCTCCCAGCATAGACGGACTTGGATATAGGGCATAGACCGTAACGTTGCAGTATTCCCCTAACCTTTTCACGTACATCGTCTCTTCGAATATCGTAGGCGATGACGGCATACATCCTGAACCCTCTAGAGGAGTTGTAGAGCTCCTAGAAGGTCCTTCTCATATATCCTCTCCTCATCATTACTTTTCGTTTTGTCCATGGTGTAAATAGGAATAGCTTCGCCTAACACACTAAGGTTCTCTACGAGCTTTTCGATACGTTGCCCATGGCCTGCCACGAGCACTAATACTGGTAACTCTCCAAGTATCGCACTCCCAGTTATGTCCTGAAGTAGGCACACCCTGCGACTACCTTGTACTAACACAGGTCTATATCTTCTTAGTAGCTTACTGACGAACCTAAAAGTCAGTACCCGGCGCGCCAAAAGATCGAGTATGTCCCTTATTTCTTTAGCATCGCTTTCTTCAATACCTATCCACAAATTGAAGTAACCATAGAGAGCTACAGTATCGTTATAGAGGAGCTCTCCATTCACGTACCTTAATGGAATATTCCTACCTGCTACTATTAGGCTTACTTCATCGACTACGTAATCTCCTCCAATCTTTCTCCTGACAGGTACGCCGATAGAGCTTCTAAACGAGAATAGATGGTGGAGTCCAAGAGGAGTTAAGTAAAGACTTCTAATAACATATTTAGCTAATTTTACACTGAGCTTCGGTATATTAAAAAAGAGCTTTAACCTGTCTACGTATTCTAAGAACATATTAAACTCCCGAATCTCCTTAGGATGTGTGGCTTCAGCTATGTCGGCGCGCATCTCGGATCTCTCACGTATTATTGATGCTAGGATGTATATCCATACTGGGAGAACCGCTTTAAGGACTAATGGAGGTGTCTTCAGTAAGAGGTCAGCAACAGGTGCTGGATAGACTTTCCTTAGTAACTCCAGGAACCCTTCCTTCCCCACGTAGGGTATTTCATTCCTCCTGCTATTATCGACCAGCTCTCTCAACCTCTCATTATTTTTAAGTACAGAGTAAGGTATTGGTAAATAGACCTCGGCACACTCCTCACCTCCTCCTCTTCCTAACCTACCGATTTTTTGAATTGCCGCTATGTAATCCTTAGCTACTACAAGCCCCAAGTCGATGTCTTCTATGTCTATGCCGTAAGCTATAGCGATACTTCCAACTACTAATCTCGCCTCTTTAAGGGAAGTTTCAAGCTTAAATTCCGGCAGAAGCTCACCTAAGGACACTACTAACGCAGGCTCCTCACCTAACTCTCGTAAAGCCTCAGCAACACTTATGGCTGCTGCAACTCTATCAACTATAATCATACCCTTTCTCTTCACCTTGAGCTTCTCAACCCAGTTAACTGTTTGAATTATTCGCGGCAAGTCCTTCTGCAATATACCGAAGGAGGTCCTTCTACTGAGGCAACTAACTCCCCTACAGGTTACTGGTACTGGTATTAGGTGAACGAGAGTTCTTCTGCGGATCTGCATAAAGCCAGCAGTAGGCTTATTTACGGTTTCCGCATTAATCTCCACGACTCTATAGCCTGAGACTTCAGCAAGAGATTTAACGAGGTCAATTACATTTTTACTGCCTTGAACAACAGCTATATGTTTCTCTGGTGTCGCTGACGATATAATTACCTTCCTTACGCCGCTTAATAGATAAATATATAGAAGAGCTATGAATGAGGAGAGGCTGGGGCCGTTATATAGATGAAACTCATCGAAGAATACCGGTGTTCTAAATAATAGAAAAACATTACCTAACTCATTGACGAACTCCCTACTAGTGTAGTACTCGTAGAAGATCCTTTTTCTACCTATCTTATTCTCAAGTTCCTTAAGCCAATTTCTTAAGCTATTGGGATCTCTTTCCGAAAGTAAAAGCTTATTCATATCTTCTACTGCCCTAGAAAGCCACAGCCCCGCCGAATGAAAGTCTCTGAAGGTTGTTGAAGCTAGAAGATAGGGGTACTCAGGGACTGTAAACACCACCCTATATGCTTTTCCGTGAATAGAGTTCCAGATCCATTCAAGTAGTTTGAGATTGCTTGAGGTTACTTCACTCCCTATGTACTTACTGATAAGCTCCCTAAGGCATCTCAGAGAACTCGAAGTTACTGTAATCAGTATGAGGGGTACCTCCTCTCCCATAAGTGTAGCTTTAAAACATTTAATGTATCTCATAAGTTTTTCGGCATCTTCATCCTTAAGATTCAGCTCTTTAAATACGCTATCTACGTTTATCGGCTTTACTCCTAATTTTAGTAGTAGGTTCCCGATAGTACTCATCTGGTCTTCTACTAATTCCCTAGACGGATAAACTCCGATGACTCCGTGATAGAACCACCTTCCGAGCTCTATATTAGCTAATAGGGGTAAAAGTAAGGACACTGTCTTACCGCTTCCAGTAGGAGCTACTAAGAGGGAAAGGTCTCTGCTTTCAACATTCTTAAGTACGTCTAGTAGTATAGCTTGAAAGTCCCTGAGTTTAAGAGTTTCTTTTTTTCCCAGACTATACTCTTTGCCGGAAAGTTTAATGTATAGGGGTGATACCGTAAGGCTTATGGTCTGTGACATAACCATACCTTAGCTTAACGGAAAAGCTTTAATGGAAGAGGTAACTTGTACTCGATGCTACCGCAAGTTATGCGGAAGAGGTTCCTAGCCTTTACGTATCCTATGAGGGATACCTTAGGCTTTCCCGGAGGTTTTGACCTGGTCTCCAACACCCTTAGGAAATCCTCGACCATGTACTTAAAGTATGTCTCAACATCATGCAGGTTCACCGGAATGCTGGACCACGTTGCCGCGTTCTCCTTACCAACTATATCGGCTCGTCTCAACCTCACCTTCATCACGCTCATTCTCTTCATACCTATCCTAATGTACATGCTCTCCGGTGGGTATATGTTTCTGGCTAGTACTATGGTTCTAAATAGAGATGGAGGAACTACAGCGATGTAATGGACTATTCTCGGGAATACTGTTTTTAAAGCTCCTCGAAATTCTGCATAGCTTGTTCCCTTAGCCGCCATGAAGAACTTCTTAACAAATACTCTAAGTGGGAAGGCTGGGAAGATATAGATACCGCCACCACCATCAAGAAAATTCCTAATCTGCTCCTCAATAAATCCGTAATGTAGAGATTTTTGAGCCGATTCCGGAGTGAACCTAGATTTCTTCAGCTCCTCATAAGAGAGGTAATGTAATGATGGTATGACAGCGTAGGACTCAACATTTCTTTGGGCGAAGCCATAGATGAGTGGATAATTATGTATAAAGTGACCAGGCGTTATTAAAGCTCCACCCTCTTTTGCAAGTGAAGGCTTTTGCTCAGTAGAGAACATAAGGACTCCTTGGAGCTCTAGGTCGGCTAAGTATACCGATACTTCACTCAAAAGTGAAGCACCTGCAACTCAAGACTGACCTTTACTCTCTACCAACCTACCGACAAACTGATCGAGGCTCCTTTTGAACAGTACAGAGTCCCTCCAAGCACTTAGTACTATGTTGTCTACATCACTCTGGGTAAGTCTTCTAAGCTTTTCTGCTAAGTCTCTACTGACGACCAGTACACCACGATCACCGTACCTGCGAACGTACTGCTCAACTTCGTTTAAGACTTCTTCAAGCTTAACTACGGAACCACCAAATTTCAACAGCAGGTTGTTCGCAATTTCGTAGCCACTACCTACTTCATACGAACTGAAGAGTATTGCTGGTATATGAACTTTTATTTCTCCAAAGTGTGTTACTCTACCTCCAATCCTAGTAGTTCTGGTTAGAGCCGCTAAGGTCAGTAAGAGTTCTGCTAAGGTGATGTCCTTTATCGCGATCTTGCCTATGAACGGTGTACCTACTTCTATTAACCTAAGCTGGTATAGAGCTCCTGTACGCTCTGGACCAGTTCCTATGTATGTTGTCTTGGTTATATCGTCAACAGAGTTAAACGTTACGGTAACGCAGGCATTGGTCTCAGAGACCGGGGCTACATATAAATCCCCCTCTATCCTAGACTTTACATTATAGCTTCCCTCCTCCATAGCTGCATAACCGAATATCATACACGCCGGGCACTTCTTACAATACCCCTCTACAGCCTCCTCCACCTTTTCCCCCTTCTCCCTTTTAGCATAGGGTCTAACCACGCATGTGTATCCATCCTTTAAATACTCCTTCATAATCTCATCTTTTTTAAGCTCCTCAGATCCTTTTCTATCATACCATTCGTGCAACATAGCTAACATCTGCCTTCTCATAACGGCATGTAACTTGGTATGCAGTATGGCCGGTACTGAGTGCCCCGCATACGTTGGGATAGTTGTAACGTCCAATACATCAGCTTCGTGACGGATCAGCAGTCTCGAATGGGGTTCTATTACAACGAATACGTTAGCGACTTTACCTTTGGGTATAGCATTTTGTATTCCTTCTGTTCGTTTAATGCACCACTCAGATATCTCCTTACATGCATCCCCGAACACCTTTTTACATACTTCCATCGCCTTCCCATCGGTTTGCGAACCCACGGAGGCTCACCATACCCTCCCTGCTCTATTTGATGGGGCAGGGATGGGCGCGAACCCCGTGGTTAGCTTAAGGAAAAAACTTCTTAATCTTTAACTTGACTTTTAGCTTGCTTGTACTTTTCGTAAGCACTATCTAGCAGTACCTCTATGAGCTTTCTAAGATGTTGTGGATGTAGCTCTCTCCTGAATTCCAGGATGGCGTCGGCTAGCCTCTTAAATGTACTGAACATCACTAGCCTATAGCTTACCTCCTTATCTTCTACTTTCTTTGCTTTTTCATCTATGTTCACCTCAGCAGTAGAAGCCACTTGCTGTAGGAATATGTCTGCTACAATGTTCTTAGCAACTTCTTCTCCAAGAGTGTCAGCATATTGGAGTAGTGACTCAATAGCTCTTCTCAAGGGCTTCTGCACTGCGGTTTTACTCAGTTCTCTGTTCAGTTCTGCCAGGTTTTTAGCATACTCCCAGAGGACTCTGTCTAGAGGTATTGATCTTCTTCCCTCGATCAACTCCGAGGTCTGGGTCATAAGTTCCTCCACCCGGCGCGACAAAAGTGTTATTTCAACGTAATTTGGGAGGGGTTCACCGGGATCGTCTCTCGGGTCGAGACTTGGTGTAGGTGGTGCTGAGAGAGCTATGGGTACGTAAGGAATGGAAGACATGTAAGTCAACAGCTCGTGCGCATAATCCTCGATCTCGGCTCTCCTTTTAGCCTTCCACCAACTTAGTACCTTTAGCCCATAGACGTAGAGGGCTAACAATACTGCCAGGTAAGATTTGTTATATATGGCATACTCTTCAACTCTAAGGTCCCGACCCTTTCGTTTAGCATGCACTCTAATCTCCTCGAAAGGTCTTACAATGCTATCAACGAATATTACAGGATGTGGGACGTAAACAGGAGCCTGGCCTATACCTAAGTTGTAACTATCGGCTAAAGCAGCCACTATACCTATCTGACCTCCTCCAGCTACTGATATGAATAAGGGTGCTAGGCTTATTAGAAGGGCTACATCCCTTCTCTTTATAGCATAGCTACCCCCAGTCGAAACTATTAACCGTGCTCCCAATTTGTCAAAGAGTACTAGAGGTGTCCTTTTGCTCACTCTTTTTAAATCGCCGAGGAGTTCTTCAATAAGCTTTCTAACTTCACCCGACCGCCAGTCCAACTTTCCATAGTCCTTTAAGTCCTCATCGGTGTTTCTAGAGCTCACTATGCTTGTTAGAAGCCTTGCAAAGTCCTTAGTCTTTTCCTTAACCCTAGGGGCTATTTCAGCAAGGTTCCCGATTCGGGTTTCAATCCACAACCACAGGTCATATGCTACAGCTGGGTGAAGGGCTAAAACGAAGAAAGGCGGAGTGTACCTCTCCCTTAGCTGACTTGCCTCATAGAAACATAGTGGACAGATATGTCTAACCTCTCTTGCTATGCCTTCTAGATCGCCCATAGGTACATCGTCTGGAAGCCATAGTTCCGAAACCCCTCCCCTCACTTTTGGGTCACGTGCGTACTCTATGAACCTAAGTCCCTCATCTACCATAGGGGTTCCACAGATCCTGCAATATGTATATGCTTTGACACTTAAACTCTCAGAAGGAGGTTCGGAGATGACATTACTTTCCAGAGATTGAGTTAAGTACCTTTTAACGTAAAACTCTATGTTTGTCCCCACAGCAAAAGCCTTCGTGAAAGGCTCTCGCTTCAGCAACCTGCTTACTTCTACCTTTACTTTGTCAGCATCGCTCTTACTAAGCTTATACGCCTGCGCTATCGAGAATATCCTCAGCAACTCTCTGTTCCTCGGCAAATCACCGACTAAAGGTCTTAAGCTCTCCGCAGCTAGAGGTTTCTCAGACGGGTAAGCCATCATATAGGCTAGAAGTAGGAATCTCTCTGCCTTGTCAGTTTTCGTCGCTATGAACTCGGCTATTTTCTCGGGGGTAGCTATAACCTTCCTAAGTTCGTCAGCAAAGTACGTAGATCCTTTATCTCGGAGCCCGGTCGCCATCTTCCTAGGGTCTATGGTTTTCTCCAGTCTCTTAAAGAGAGCTACGGCTTGTCTGAGGTTACCCTTAAGATACTCAGTTATAATTGCATGGTACTGGTAGAGTTCCCTCTCGTCCTCGCTAGTTCCTATATCTTGCAGGGGCTCGTTAGCTTGCTCTAGTAGTTGGTAAAGTCTGAAGAGCTCTTTCTCCTTTAACTTATTGATAATATCTGTTAGAAAGCCATCTACATCGAAAATAGCTGATACTTCTTCAATCACCGCCTTATAGAGCTCATCGAAGGGTACTACCTTAGGGTCTAATCCACCAGCTAACAGCAGTCCGTCGTGGTACATTACTAGAGGGAACCATCCGCGGTTTTCTAAAAGGTTAACGATTCTTTCAGAAATTTTTATTCGTAAGATCGTGAGTGATGGAGATTTTATGAAGCCGAACCTAATACCGTACTCCCTTAGCTTATTTACATCCTTAGAGCTCTCTATATAGGCTAGGGCCTCATCAACTGAGTTTAAACTCATCAACATGTCGGCAATTCGCAGTACTACGGAGACAGTACTGATCAAGTTCTCGTCTAGCTCTGGGGTATAGGGAGCCTCGGCAGTTCTAGCTAAAGCCTCAATAATACCTGTCAATTCGGAGCTTTCCTCATCTTGAAACTCTCTGAGTAGTTTTTCAAGTTTGTTCCTACCTTTTTCACCCCCTCCGTATACTTTAACGTAGTCGTGAGCGACTCCTGATAGGAAAAGGAGCTTCTCATAAGTGACTCCCAATCTTTCCTCTATCTCACGTATAGAGAGCTTCAGTATATTGGTGGCATTACCTTTTAGGATTTTTCCTAGTTTATATGCTAGTACAGCTACTGAGGTTGAGTGGTGGAAGAAAGTCTGCCAGGAACCTTCCTTAACCTTGGAGAACAAGGTCTCGGAGTCTAAAGTATGGTAAAGTCTATCAATTAATCTCTGCAACTCCGTTTGCAATCTATCCTATCCCCTGTTTGAATCTTTTGCGAGCATATAAATGCTTATTACGGTCAGATCGCAATAACTTTGGGGTATGGATATATGCCTAGAAGTACTTGTATCAAGGTGTTTACGTTTGGCTGGAGCCCCGAACTCGTAATTAGACCCTTAGTGGAGGAAGGCATTTCCCATGACGAACCAATAATATTAGTAGCTAGTAAACCAGAAACTGAGTACGCGAAGAGAAGGTTTGAAGAGGCTTATCAGCACCTCATTACGTTCCTAAAGATGGCCGGAACTGTTGAAGTTCACTACGTGGAGATAGATTTAGAAAAAGATTTCTTAGATGTATGTCGAGACATAGTAAGAACCATCAGGAACTTCCACGGCGATTGCTATAAGCTCTACCTAACTGGAGGTATGCGCTTGTTAGTTGCAGCTACTTTAATTGTAGCCAGACTCCTGCTTACCGCTGGAACGCGTGTTGAGGTTAAGCTATCCATGGAGGATAGGCCTATACTCTATAGCGTTCCAGCAGAACTTCTAACCCTAGATCTAGGGGGGCTTACGGACGCTCAATTAGAGTTGCTGAAGTACCTAAAGAGCCTTGGTAAAGCCGGCTTCGAGGATTTAGCTATCGGTCGCGCTAGTACGACTGCTAGAAAGCTCCTAACTAAATTAAGAAGCAAAGGTTTGGTGGAGTACAAAAAGATGGATAGGAAGCAGGTCTATAAGCTGACAAAAACTGGAGAACTAGTCCTAGAAGTACTTGGGTGAAAGCTTGTACATTGAGAGTCCTACACGAATTAAGGTTTTCGTGAAATTCTCCAAGAGCTTTAAGGTTAAGGATTACACAGGCAAGCTTGTGAAGAGCCTATTACTTTCGGGCTGTCCTCACCTCGAAGAGGTCTTCGCTAAGGCTTCAGGCTTCCCACCAAAGCCTATACATATAAGTCCTCTGTACACTTATACAGAGAAGGGAGTTAGAGCAGTATACTCTAGGTGGGTACCTAAGGGTTACATAGTTAAGGAGGTAGTGAGCACCGCTCAGGTGAAACCTGTCGTAATCGAGTCTGGAAGGACGTACTTCTTCTACATAGGTACCTCAGCTGGGCTCTTGGAAAAAGTTCTACTAGCCTTAGCCGAAGCAGTTAGGTTTACTTTCGGCTACCTCGAGGTAGCTATTGATGACTTAAAATACGAAGTAGATTACCTAGATGTTATTAGAGAGGCGGATGTAATACGTAAAGCTCTTGAGAATTCGAAACGTTTGAAAGTTATCTTCGAGTCTCCAACTCTTCTTCGAGACCCCCTAGCTCTATACAAGGACAAGTTCAGGGTGTTGATACCTCTTCCCGAAGCTGTACTGGCGACCCCTTCCTTAATGTGTCTACTGGATTTAGGTAGGTACAGGCGTACCCTACTTCTCAAACTAGCTCTCTTCATTAGGTCGTCATTTAACATGCCCTACTCAACTATGGGAACAACTAGAATTGTTTGGTATGTCTATGACAGTAAGTTACTTCCAGCTATGATAGGTTACACTAGGTACTATCTAAACATTGACGTGATATCGAAGGTTTCTACAAAAGTACAGAGTAAGTATAACTTAGACTTCTTAGACATAGTATCGAAAGCAATAGCTCTTTCAAAAGTCTACGGACTCGGTAGCGGTAGAGCAACAGGCTTCGGACACACTTCATGGGAAATAATCGGGAGTGTTGATTCCCTGACTGATGAGGGTCTGAAGGTGGGGAAACTCGATCCATAAGAGTTTTTAAGGCCTCTAACCAACACCTCACGGAAGCCGAAGAACCAGAAACAACTAAAAGAAACTACAAGCTTGTCCTTGTGCTATGTGTGGTCGAGCTATTCTCTCTTTATAGGAAACAACTAAAAGAAACTACAAGTAGGCATTCTCCGCTGCCCGCCCAGATCAAAGCCTTGGAGGAGAGAAACAACTAAAAGAAACTACAAGTGATTGAGTTCTGGTTCTGGGGGTACCCCTAAAAAGTTAGCAGAAACAACTAAAAGAAACTACAAGGGGGTCGTCAGCTTCGCAGTGATAGTAGGGGCAGTAAGAAACAACTAAAAGAAACTACAAGAGGGCTAGAAAGAGCGGTTTGGTGCCCCGCACTTCGAGCAACCTCTTTTCGAAACAACTAAAAGAAACTACAAGTGGTGATTTGGATCCGGAGTGGTTGGTGGTTTATGCGGAGGTGAAACAACTAAAAGAAACTACAAGAGGGAGGTACCGTTAGAGGTTGGGGAGGAGTTCAGGTTGAGAAACAACTAAAAGAAACTACAAGAACATTTAGGAAGCGGGGTGGGGCTAAGTGAGCGATAAGCCCCAGAGAAACAACTAAAAGAAACTACAAGACATCTACATCGAAGGTGATTTGGTAGTCCTAGCACCCGGCGAGAAACAACTAAAAGAAACTACAAGAGGCAGGCGATAAACGCGCTGGTCGCGGAGCTCAAGGACGAAACAACTAAAAGAAACTACAAGGAGACCCCGTATATGGTCTTGCCAACCGGCGAGATCAAGCCTAGAAACAACTAAAAGAAACTACAAGTTTAGTACCGTCTGTCAACCATCCGTAGAGGTCGTTTAGAGAATCGAAACAACTAAAAGAAACTACAAGTAGTGCAGCACCTATCGCCTTGGCTAGGTCGAACTCCGTCTGAAACAACTAAAAGAAACTACAAGAAGCAGATCACGGGACAGGCAATTGAGTTTGCGTTCGACAGCAGCGAAACAACTAAAAGAAACTACAAGGAGGAGATCTCCAAGCTGACCGGGGAACCTAGGGCGAGGGTTGACGAAACAACTAAAAGAAACTACAAGTATACTGGTGGCGGAAAAACATGTGCGAGCAGGTAGAGAAACAACTAAAAGAAACTACAAGCAGTTACTATATAGTTTGGTGGGGGTGGAAGTAACTACGGAAACAACTAAAAGAAACTACAAGCCTCTCCCTGATCATCCTGTTGACCTCCTCAGGGGTTATAGCCCTCGGCCTGGAAACAACTAAAAGAAACTACAAGTAACGTGCCTGAAGAGCAGGTGTGGGAGACGTTCAACACCGAAACAACTAAAAGAAACTACAAGAGGAGCTGGCTCCAGAGGATCAAGGAGAGTGCGAGCAGGGAAACAACTAAAAGAAACTACAAGCGAGAGGGAGTGGCTGGATGCCCTCAGGGAGCAACTCGGGTGAAACAACTAAAAGAAACTACAAGCTTCGAGTCCGTCAGCCCGCTGGAGCCCCCGTTCGACTGAAACAACTAAAAGAAACTACAAGGTAACAAATGACCACAGCCTCATAGTGCATGACAACGTGAAACAACTAAAAGAAACTACAAGACCGTTCCCTCCACAGACATTTGTTTCCCCAACACATTATAGAAACAACTAAAAGAAACTACAAGACTGTCCGTAGCTACTAGGGGGATCTGAGGTATCGCTAGTGAAACAACTAAAAGAAACTACAAGGAGGAACACCGAGTCCTCAGTCCGCCTTACCTTCACAATGGAAGAAACAACTAAAAGAAACTACAAGTTTTAAACCCGCGGAACCGGTTGGGTGCTGTCCATTTTCTTGAAACAACTAAAAGAAACTACAAGCACGGCTGGAGCCAGCATAGCGCCAGGTCAGCTGGTCAGCAGAAACAACTAAAAGAAACTACAAGCCGCTATAGGCACCGGAGCCGCCGGCTACGTTGAACGTAAATGGAAACAACTAAAAGAAACTACAAGAGCAGGCTGAAGAGAAGGATAGCGGAACTGGAGGATATGTTGGAAACAACTAAAAGAAACTACAAGCTCGGGCGGTGGCAAAGCCTTCTCAGCCTCCTCCTCAGCCTTCTCAGAAACAACTAAAAGAAACTACAAGAAGGACAAGTGGAGTAGGAGGGCATCGGCAGCGGGCCCAGATGAAACAACTAAAAGAAACTACAAGGATGTCAACGAAGCTCCCAGCGCTTATCGATCCAGTATCCTTGAAACAACTAAAAGAAACTACAAGCATTCACCTCACCCTACAGCTCCTAACTCCCTTGCTCTCTCCTGTACCTTACTGTCTATGTAGGACTTAATGCAGTTGAGGTACGCTGTCTTGTCTCTTCTGAACACTGTCCTTCCTTTGGGTGTCCTGTGCACCGTCCTCCTCACCTGCTGTTTGCAGTGGTCGTGGGCTGAAACAACTAAAAGAAACTACAAGATAGAAATGCCGTTAGAAGACCAGCTCATCTCTATAATGGTAGAAACAACTAAAAGAAACTACAAGATAGGGTGCTGTGTCTGAGGTCTTAACCTTAGAAGAGAACAGAAACAACTAAAAGAAACTACAAGTGTTCTGGCATAGCTCGGGTTAGTGACCAGGAAGTGAAGGAAACAACTAAAAGAAACTACAAGGCTGACCTCCGCATAGCCCTGCCCGCTCGGGACGAACACCGCGGAAACAACTAAAAGAAACTACAAGACCATCAGGCAAGAGCCCGGTTACCATTGGACTTGAGGGAGTGATTGTGCTTGAAACAACTAAAAGAAACTACAAGAGAATAAAGACAATCAACGGGAGGGTCTACGTACTCGGAGATACAGAAACAACTAAAAGAAACTACAAGCCTTATCCTGGGCTGGGGCTTCAGCGAGTAGCCCACGACGTTAGCCGAAACAACTAAAAGAAACTACAAGTGGCAGACGGCGTGCGGGGGCAGGTCGTATGGTGAGCTTCTGGAGGATAGAAACAACTAAAAGAAACTACAAGTAATACTGCGAACTCTCCCCGCCTTCCTT
>Ga0209225_1003097_pt1 | contig 14259 bp, 13 predicted proteins | sample WasSprMetagenome_FD_184732 | JGI IMG/M metagenome (GOLD analysis project Ga0209225, IMG submission 184732) | Sulfidic aquatic microbial communities from Washburn Spring, Yellowstone National Park, USA - WS (SPAdes) (version 3) | ecosystem: Environmental > Aquatic > Thermal springs > Hot (42-90C)...
GCAAGCTCGCCGATTGGGTTGAGGCTACCTTGAAAAACCTCAATGAAGAGCAAATACAGGAGATGCTCTCAAATGAGCACGGTGGAATGGTTGAATCCCTCGCCGAGCTTTACGCGAGGACAAAAGACGAAAGATATCTCGCCCTCGCCAAACGCTTCTACCACAAAGCTGTTATGGACCCACTATTAAAGGGAATAGATTGCCTGCCCGGTCTCCACGGAAACACGCAAATCCCTAAGGTCATAGGTATGGCGAGGCTTTACGAACTCACTGGTGAGAATAAATATCGCATCATCTCGGAATTCTTCTGGGATAGGGTCGTTCAGCACCATTCCTATGTCGTGGGAGGGTTCACCTCCGGAGAGGTATTCGGACCTCCCGACCAATTAAACGACCGCCTAAGCGATACCACTGCGGAAACCTGCAAAACCTATAACCAGCTCAAGCTCACAAAGCATCTCTTCGGCTGGCAACCCTCCGCCGAGAAGGCTGATTACTACGAAAGAGCCCTTTACAATCACATCCTTGCCTCTCAACATCCGAAATCCGGTATGATGATTTATTATCTCCCGCTCCGTCCGGGCGCCTTCAAGGTCTATTCCACTCCCTTTGATTCCTTTTGGTGCTGTGTGGGAACGGGAATGGAGAACCACACTCGCTATGGCGAGTTCATCTATTTCCATACCGATGATGCTCTCTTCGTCAATCTCTTCATCCCCTCTGAGCTAAATTGGAAGGAAAAGAACCTCACGCTTCGCTTGGAAACTAAATTCCCCGAGGAGGAAACCGTCCGCCTCCTCTTCTCTCCCTCTAAGCCAATTGAGCTGACTCTTTATCTCCGCGCTCCCGGCTGGCTGAAAAGAGCTCCCGAGATTAAATTAAACGGAAAAGAATATCCCATCAGCGCTATGCTGGGAAGCTACATCGCGATTAGAAGGGTTTGGGAGAAAGGGGATGTGGTTGAGCTCCGTCTTACTATGAACTTGCATATGGAGGCTCTGCCCGATAATCCGAATAGGCGAGCCATCCTTTATGGACCGATTGTCCTCGCGGGAGATTTGGGCTCGCCCCAAGAGCCTGAGCCAATCGTTCCCGCCCTCATAACGCAAGACAAGCCGATAGAAGAATGGCTGAAGCCAATTGAAGGAAAGCCCCTTCACTTCCGGACCGTTGGAGTGGGAAAGCCAAGGGATGTTGAGCTTTATCCCCTCTATCTTCTCCACGATAGGCGCTACACGGTATATTGGGATTTCCTCACTCCCTCAGAATGGGAGGAAAGGGAGAAGGAGATAAAGGCGGAGCAGGAATTGATTAAAGATATTGAAGTCCGAACGATTGATAGGGTTTTGATAGGGGATGAGAAATCGGAAAAGGAGCATAATTTGAAGGGGGAGAAGACGGGAGCGGGTGCATTTGGCTCTGAACACTGGCGTCATTCAGTGGATGGAGGTTGGTTCTCTTACGAGATGAGGGTTGAGCCTGATAGGGGGAATGAGCTGGCGGTGAAATATTGGGGAAGCGATGCGGGAGGGAGGTTTTTTGATATCTTAATTGATGGAGTAGTGATAGCGAAGCAGGAATTGAACAGGAATAAGCCAGGGAGGTTCTTTTATGTGATATATGAGATACCGGAGGAATTGACGAAGGGGAAGGAGAAGGTGGAGGTAAGATTTCAGGCTGAGGCAGGGAGGATAGCGGGAGGGATATTTGATTTGCGGGTATTGAGGAAATAAAAATTAGGGGGAGCCACGCTTTAGCGTGGCTCCCCCTTCAGCCGAGCAAGGGAACAAGCGAGAAAAACCGCTTGCCTATCCAAAAAATAAGACGAAATTTTCTTGAAAAAGTTCAAAATTGGTTTGGTTAAAAATTTTTATTTTTAGTTTCTGAAATCCTGAGAGAGGCGAGATTGCCACGGGCTCTCCTACGGAGAGCCCGTGGCAATGACAGTCCGGATTGTTGTCATTGCGAGGCTAAGCGACGAAGCGATCTCTTTTTCCTTTTAAAAGACGAGATTGCCACGCCTCCATTACGGGAGTCTCGCAATGACAAAAGGGTAGAGATTGCCACGACCGCCTTTGGGCTCGTAATGACAATTTGTCCTCCCATTGCAAAGGCTGGACCTTTCTGTCATTGCTGGCATGGGTATAGGTTTTGAAAACGGAGGAGGGATAAAGAGTAGAAATAGTGATTTGAAAATAAAATCTAATTCTTTTCTAATCGAAGAGGAGAAAAGGTGGCATAGTGGATGTCAAAAAACGAATTTATAATTTGGAGCTATTTGGAAGATCCCATAGGAGTGGGGGAGAGCAAAAACTTATTAAAAACCTATACCCATAGATGCGAGCCCGAACGCTAAAGCGTTCAAGCGTGGCAATCTCGTATTTTGTCATTATGCACGATTGAGAAGCAATCCCTTTTCTTAACGAAATTGCCACGGCTTCCCGTAAGGGAAGCCTCGCAATGACAAAAAAGCCAAGAGATTGCCGCGCCCGCCGAAGTCGGGCTCACAATGAAATAAAGAAAAAAACCTTCTTTCGTTTAGCAAGTTCCATATCTTTTTGAAATTATTCAGGAGTTGAAAATAAATCCATATATCCGTTATTTCCCATCCTTTCATCAAGTTTATATAATAGAATTTGATTTTCCCTTAAGGAGGCGAGCGAAGATGCGTTTTGGAATGATGCTCATCTTGGTTGTCTTTATTCTCTTGTGCGAGGTTTTGGTAATAAATTCAAGAGCCGATGTCCCCTCAAATCCCTACTCTCGCTGGAAGAAGGGACCTCCCAAGGACCCCAATTTCTTTCCCATTGCGGTTTGGCTTCAGAATCCCGATAACGCCGAGCGCTATAAACAAGCAGGCTTCAATCTGTATATCGGTTTGTGGAAGGGACCAACCGAGGAACAGCTGGAGAAGCTTCGCAAAGCGGGAATGATGGTGATATGCGAGCAGAACGAGGTCGCTCTTCGCCACCTTGACGACCCCATAATCGTTGGCTGGATGCATCAGGATGAGCCCGACAATGCGCAGGAAATCGGGAGGGACGAGAAGGGAAATCCCATATACGATGGTCCCGTTCCTCCCAGGGAAATAATAGATAGGTATAAGAGGATGAGGGAAAGAGACCCCGATAGACCAGTGCTCCTGAACCTCGGGCAAGGAGTGGCAAACGACACTTGGATAGGAAGGGGGACAGGTTCCCATCCCGATGATTACTTCACTTATGTGAAGGGATGCGATATCGTTTCCTTCGATGTCTATCCCGTTGCGGGTTTGAACGACGAGAACCTTCTCTGGTATGTCGCCAAGGGCGTGATGAGGCTATTCGATTGGGTGAATTGGAATAAATCAACCGATGGAGAGAAGATTGTCTGGAATTGCATTGAATGCACCCGCATAGATAATCTTGAGAAGAAGCCCACTCCTCATCAGGTCAGGGCGGAGGTGTGGATGTCCTTGATACCTGGTTCAATGGGATTGATTTATTTCGTCCACCAATTCAAGCCCAATTTCGTTGAAGCAGCTCTGTTGGAGGACCCCGAGATGCTCGCTGAGGTCACGGCGATAAACAAGCAAATAAAGGAGTTAGCTCCCGTTTTGAACAGCCCAACAATCTCAGACCTCGTAGAGGTGAAATCCAATAATCCTGATGTGCCGGTGCATATAATGGTCAAGCGATATGGAGGAGCGATTTATATCTTCTCTGTGGGGATGAAAAATGGGCAGACGAGAGCGGATTTCCAGATAAAGGGATTGAAGGGGAAAGGGAAGGTGGAGGTTTTAGGCGAGAAGCGAGAGATCCCCCTTCAGGATGGAAGGTTTGAAGACGATTTCAAGCCCTACGATGTTCATTTATACAGAATCAAGTGAGGCGAGTATATCCTCTCGGGATAGGCGCAGGCTGGCTATTCGCATAGCATAGCATTGGACATTCAAGGCGACGGGAAGGGTCGCAATGTGGCAGGGGGCGGTCTCTATGCTCACCCCCAGGCAGGTCAGCCTTCCTCCCACTCCACCCGGTCCTATCCCCAATTCGTTCACATCCTCCATCAAGCTCCTCTCCCATTCCTCTATGTCCTTTCCCTTCGCCCAATTCAAAATCGCCTTCTTGGCTAAGTAAGCCGATTTCTCCATCGTTCCCCCTATCCCAATCCCCAAAACCAAGGGAGGGCAGGCGTTCCAAGCAGTCTTCCTTAGGGTTTGGAGGACGAATCTCCTTACTCCCCTCATTCCCTCGCTGGGAGAGAGCATCTTCAAGGCGGATGCGTTCTCCGAGCCAGCGCCCTTCAGCATAACATCAACTTCCATTCCATCTATATCTTCTTTCTCTATGTGGAGGATTGCCGGCGTGTTGTCTTTCGTATTGACCCTATTGAAGGGATGGGCGACCATAGAAGCTCGGAGGAGAGAATCTTTGAAAGCGAGGCGAACTCCCTCATCCGCGGATGATTGGATATCCTTCGGAAGGCAGATATCATCCCCTATTTTTATGAATACGAGCACATAGCCGGTGTCTTGGCAAAGGGGAAGGTTCTCTCTTTTCGCAATCTCCACATTTTTCACCAACTGCTCAAGAACCCACTGCGCATTGGGAGAATCCTCCTCGGGAAGCCTTTTTAAAAGCTCCTCGTAGTAGCGCGGATGGAGGGAAACGCTCGCTTGGGAGGTGAGTTTATAAACTATATCCCTGATTAATGGGCTGGGAACGACTATATTTGATTCTTTCATCCACCCAATTTGTCAATTATCGCCTCTGTCATCTCCGTGGTTGAGGCGTTCCCTCCCAAATCATAAGTGACCCATTTCCCTTCCGCTATCACTTCCCTGACCGCTTTCTCAATCCTCTTGCTTGCCTCTTTCTCTCCCAGATAATCCAGCATCATAGCGGCGGAGAGAATGGCGGCGGTGGGATTGACCTTATTCATACCTTTATATTTCGGGGCGCTTCCGTGAACGGGCTCGAAGACAGCCGCTTCATCCCCAATATTCGCGCCCGGAGCAACGCCAAGCCCTCCGATTAGACCGGCGCAGAGGTCGGATAGTATATCGCCGTAGAGATTGGGAGTGACGAGGACATCATAGAGGTGTGGTTTTTGAACCAACTGCATAGCCATATTATCCACGAGCCGCTCCTCAAATTCTATTTGGGGAAATTCCTCAGCCACCTTTCTCGCGGCTTCCAAGAAGAGACCATCCGTGAACTTCATAATATTCGCTTTTGTAACGCAAGTAACCTTTCTCCGATTATGCTCAATTGCGTAGCGGAAGGCGAACCTGACGATTCTCTCCGAGGCATAGAAGGAAATGGGCTTCAATGTGATGGCGGAATCCTCCCTTACCTTCCCATTGCAGAGGCTTATTATCTTCTTCGCTTCCTCGGAATTGGGAGGGAACTCAACTCCCGCATAGACATCCTCCGTGTTTTCCCTAATCACGACGAGGTCTATGTCTTGGAAGGGGGTTTTCGTGCCCGGGATGGAGCGAGCGGGACGAACGCAGGCGTATAAATTGAGAAGCTGGCGAAGAAGGACATTGACGGAGCGATAGCCTCCGCCTATGGGCGTTGTGATTGGACCCTTGAAGGCTACCTTGTTTCTTTTGATTGATTCAAGCGTGTCGTCGGGAAGAGGAGTGTCGTATTTCTCTATCGCCGGCTCGCCGGCTATTTTCTCCTCCCATTCTATTTGAACTCCCGTAGCCTCAACGACTCTTCTCGCCGCGAAGGCGACATCGGGTCCAATTCCGTCTCCGGGAATGAAAGTCACCTTATGCATCATCAAACCTCCTTTTCAATCCTCAATAGCGAAGCCCTTATGCTTGAGGAGATGGGGAACGAGTCCTCCATCGGATAAGAGCCTCTGCATAAAGGGAGGGATGGGTTTGAAGGGAATTTCCTTTTGGGAATTGAGCAATCTTATTATTCCCTTATCCAAATCTATCTCAAGTGGTTCGCCATCGGGGATGTCCTTGGTTTCCGCCTCGATCAAGGGAAGACCGATATTGAAAGAGTTGCGGTAAAATATGCGGGCGAAGGATTTGGCAATGACGCAGGATATTCCCGCCGCTTTGAGGGCACGGGGAGCCTGTTCCCTTGAGGAGCCACAACCGAAGTTTTTGCCGGCAACGACTACATCTCCTTCCTTGATTTTCTCAAAGAAGTTGGGGTCCAAATCCTCAAAAATATGGCGAGCCATCTGGGAGATGTCCTCAGTTTGAAACTTATATCGTCCAGAGATGATGTAATCAGTGTTTATATCATCATCTATGGGCAATCTCCTTGCGAATCCTCTAATAACCATAGAAACCTCCTTGAAGATTTATATTTAAAACTATAAGGGAAAGGAGCGAAATGGTCAAATTTCTGTTCAGACATTTTCTCATTGCAAGAGGAATAGCAATGAATCAATATCTCCTTCGCCCAGCTCAAAACAAATTATCTTCTTCCTCCGAAAGCCTTGGGATATATCTCTTTCAGTTTGCTTTTTGGTATTCTTTTGAGAATCAGGTCAGCCCCTGGTGTCCTGAACAAATCCTCACGAGAGATTTTCCTTTCCCCTTCTCTATCGGGAATGATTCTCCAAGGCGTCCAAGTTTGTTTCTTAGCGTTCCAATGGTATATGCGAATAGCGAGGATATGCCCTTTCAAACGCTCTATTTCCTCGCCAGTAGCTAAATGCCATGTAGGCGCTTTGAACAAAATCTCCCATTTGCCATCCCCATCTATATCTTTAATCTCTATTTTCGCTCTATCCTCAACTCCGCTGAAGATCTGCCTTAGAGAATTTCCTTTTAAAAGATAAACCCTGCAGAAGGGCGCATTGCCAGCCCAATAGGAAATAAAAATTTCATTGAGACCATCTCCGTTAAAATCCCCCATAAGAGCGTTGAGCTCATAAAGCCATTCTTCACTAACGAGCTTTACCTCCTTTACCTTCTTGCAATTCCCCGCTTGTAATTTGTATATCGCTAAATATAAATCACCCTTGGGCTCGCTTTCAGCAAGCAAATCAGAGGTTATTTCGCCGAAATATTCAAAATTGATATCTCGCTTTCTCGACCATATTGGGAATTTATATCTCGCAATTCCTATCCCCAACTTCTTCTCGCCTGTATTATCCACATCTCCCCACAATATAAATTTCACCCTCTCCATAACGAGATTTTTCCCTTCGTAGCTTAAGGAAAATTGCTCTGTTCTTTGAGCATCCCTTTGATTTACCACCGCAAGAGCACAGGCTATCGGCGTTAATAGAACTATGAAGAAGAGAAGATTGATCATTTTCTTTCTCATAGACCATCGCCTCTTTTCCTTTTTCTAATCCTTTTCTCCTTTGTTATAAACCATACTCGTTCTTGTTGTCATGTTGATTTTGGCGCTCTTATCTCCTTTAGTTGTAAACATCTCAAGGGAACAATCTTTGATTCCTTTTCGTTAAAGTTTCCCATAGCCAAACTTCATAACACCTCTTCCCCTTTGAAACATACGCTAACATCTCGTCATCCTCGCTCCACTCCACTGTGGATATCGGTTTGTCAGAAATTTTCGCAATTTTTCCATCGCTCAAATCCTTGAGTAAAAGCCCTCTTACCCCATAGGCGAGGGAAAAGCAACCATTGGGAGATAGGGAAAGGCGAGAATCTCTGGGGAATCTCCCATCGCCGCAGTTTATCGTCTTCAAGAGCGCGATCTCTTCGTTCTTCTTCTCATAGCAATAGCATTTGTAAGTTGATGGCGGATATTTAGGATAGAAAATCCCAGCGAAAAGATAGGGGAGGATAAACGAAACCATACCTCAATGGTTTTTCCTTCCTTATCCTTAGGTCAAAGGAGCCCTTGTAAAAGAGCTCCTCTTTTTGGGAGGGGTTATCTATATCTACCCTAAAAACTTTGCGGTCAATATTATCTAAAACATAAACTCCCTTTTTGTCCTCCGTTATCCCGATGACCGTCCCGCCTTTCGCAAGAAGCTTTTCTTCTCCTGTTTGTATATCCACCGACCTTATTTCAATACTTGCGGAGCTTTGTTCAAGGTATTTCACATTCTCTTTCAATTTTTCCAAATCTTCCTTGCTCATTTGTTTTAAGATTTTGTTCTCCAGCTGCTGTAATTCTTGCCCTTCCTCGGGTTTCAGCTTCCCTGCGAAGTAAAGGGAAAACAATTCAAAATATCGCTCAACTTCCCTCTGGCTCAAGTGCTCAAAGGGGATTGACCAATCCAATTTTCGCCCTTTTTCCAATAGTTCTTTGTCTTCTCTTTCAATAATGAGATGCCTTTCATCCAAGAATTCGGGCATGAATACAGATAGAACTTTCCCCTCTAAGACCTCTGGCGCCACTTGCTTTGCGATATGGGTTTCCAAATCCAAAAGCCAAATTCCACCCCTATCCTCCGGTCCGTGATAGGCAATATATCTTCCCTCAGGTGAACAAGCTATCCAATCCATCTCGCTGTTCAGCCAGAGGATTCTTCCCTGTTTTTGAGGGGAGAGGATGAGGAGAGCTCGGAGATTTCCCCATTTATACCCTCCATCAACCAGAATTTCTTTATCCCGAAGGTAGGTAGGGGAGAGGCTTTGGCGACGCCATCCTTCCAACACCAAACTGTGAAGTTCCCTTTGGAGTCTTCTTTTTCAAACCACAATGTATCATTCCCATCCCATCTACACGCTCTCGCCCTTTTCCCAATTCCCTCTATTTTCTGGATTAGCCCCGTCTTCAAATTTAGGATAAAAAGCGTATGCCCATTTTTACCTGCGGTTATAAAGGCTAAGAAATTCCCCTTCGGGGCGACATCCCCTGCCAAGATTTCTCTTTCCTCAGCGATTCTAATTGTTTTAATCCCTGGAGAGATTTGAGGAGAACTTATGGTGGACGACCATAAAGAGCATAGAAGGCAAAACACCATAGAACAACCGAGAATGTGGCGAAAAATCTTCCTAAAAGAGATTCTCGCCATATCCTCTAACCTCCTATTTCGTTAGACTCACCATTTTCATAGGGCGCTCCATTTTTCCGCGAAATCTCCTATCCAGGGAAGCTTTACGATTTCTCCCTGATAGGCTTTGAACATCAGCCAGAAGGAGAGAAGCCCGAAAAAGCCACTTATGATGTAAAAAGGAATGGAAAAAGTGGGGGAGGGATGCTTAGAGGCAGCTGGTGTGGCTGCTATAACTACCCCGAGGAGAAATTCCAATGGTATGCGAAGGACATAGATGACAACTGATAGAAGAAGGGATTGGATTGCGTGGAATCTGGCGAATCTGCTCTCTTTCTCCAGAAGAATGACGATGAAGGGGAATATCCCGGGGAAGAAATAGCAGAGAAAGCCCTCTACATTTTCCGCTATCCCCAAGGAGGTTCTATAAACCCTTGGAAAACCCGAAGTTGACGATGGTTGAATCATTCTCTCCACTTCTTCCAACTCTTTTTCAATCTTCGCGATTTTCCCCTCTATCTCCTTTCGGGATGGGTCTATTTGAAGGGCTTTATTATAATAGAATAACGCATCTTGAAATTTGGCTCGCTCAACTTCAATATCGCCCATAAGTTCCAATGCTTCAGGGTCATCGGGATATTTAGCCAAGAACTGCTCGCAATAAGAGGAAGCCTTCTTGATTTCTCCCCTTTTATAATACAAGTAAGCGAAACGCAGAAGTCTCTCTTTCCTCTTCCATTGAAAATCACCTCATTAAAAAGTATATCGTTATATAAAATCTTGTGAAGCCTCTATTTTGAAATAGACAGCGGTTAAAAACCACATTATAATTTCTTAAAACTTTTTGTGAAGAAAGGAGGATTTTTAATGGATTTGAAGATACATCTCAGCGAGAAGGAGATGCCTCGACAATGGTATAATATCGTAGCCGATTTACCCACACCTCCACCTCCTCCCTTAGACCCCGTTACGGGCGGACCGCTTGACCCATCCGTTCTTCTCAAGATATTCCCTCGTGCCCTCATTGAGCAGGAGATGTCAACCGAACGCTGGATAGATATCCCCGATGAAATCATAGAGGTCTATAGATTATGGAGACCAACGCCATTAATGAGAGCGAGGAATTTGGAAAAGGCGCTGAAAACTCCCGCGAGGATATATTATAAGTGGGAGGGAGTTTCCCCTGCGGGAAGCCATAAGCCGAACACCGCGGTCGCCCAAGCTTATTACAATAAAATTGAGGGAGTGAAGCGCTTGACGACGGAGACGGGAGCGGGGCAGTGGGGCTCCGCCTTGGCTATGGGATGCAAATTTATGGGGATAGATTGCACTGTCTATATGGTTAAGGTATCCTATTACCAAAAGCCTTATAGAAGGGTGCTTATGCAATTGTGGGGAGCGGAGGTTTATCCCAGCCCGAGCGATAAGACGGAATCGGGGAGGAAAGTCCTTGAGGAGAATCCCGATAGCCCAGGAAGCTTGGGGATAGCCATAAGCGAGGCGGTGGAGGATGCCTTTAAGCATGAGGATACGAATTACTCCCTCGGCTCCGTTTTAAACCATGTCCTCCTCCATCAGACCATAATCGGCTTGGAGGCGAGGAAGCAGTTTGAGATGATAGGGGAATGGCCCGATGTGGTGGCTGGATGCATAGGTGGAGGTTCTAACTTCGCCGGTTTAACTTTCCCCTTCTTAATGGATAAATTGCAAGGAAAGCGAGACATCAGAGCTGTAGCAGTGGAGCCGTCCGCTTGCCCGAGCGTGACGAAGGGAATTTATACTTATGACTATGGCGATGTCGCCGGCTTAACTCCTCTTTTAAAGATGTTCACTCTGGGGCATAACTTCATTCCCTCTCCAATCCACGCTGGCGGATTGCGCTATCACGGAATGGCTCCTCTCGTGAGTCTGCTTTATAAGGAGAAAATAATAGAGGCTGTAGCTTATCCTCAGAGAGCTGTTTTTGAGGCTGGCGTCTTATTCGCTCAAACGGAGGGATATATCCCAGCTCCGGAGACGGCACATGTGATAAAATTCGTCGTGGATGAAGCCATTCGGTGCAGGGAGGAAGGAAAAGAGGAAGTGATTCTCTTTAATGGTTCGGGGCATGGGCACTTCGATATGGCCGCATATGACGATTATCTGGCTGGAAAGTTGGAGGATTTCGTCTATCCGGAGGAAAAGGTAGAGGAGGCGATAAAACAGCTCAGGGAGTTCCTGAAGAGCATAGGAAGGGAAGAATAATGGGAAAGATAGTTCGCAAGGAGCCTCTCGTGGAGGGGGTGGTTCTTCTTGAGATAGAGGCTGAGCGGGTGGCAAGTAGCGCTCAGGTAGGGCAATTCGTTGTCTTGATGCCCTACGAGACCTCTGAGCGCATACCCATCAGCCTGCATAATTGGGATAGGGATAAGGGAACGATTGAGATAGTTTTTCAAGTAGTTGGCAGGACAACTAATGAGCTGGCAAGCCTTGATGTAGGGGAGGAACCCTATGCCCTTCTTGGACCTCTGGGAAAGCCTTTAGAACTTCAGAAATATGGATTGGTTGTTTGCATAGGTGGAGGATTGGGCATTCCTCCCATATACAACATCGCAAGGGGGTTGAGGGGGATGGGAAACGAGGTGATTTCAATAATCGGGGCGAGGACAGCTTCCTTGCTAATCCTTGAGGAGAGGATAAGGAGCGTTAGCGATAAGCTTATCGTTTGCACGGATGATGGCTCATATGGGGAGAAGGGGTTCGTTACGGATGTTTTAAGGAAGCTATTGGAGGGTAATAAAATAGATTTAGTTATAGCCATAGGACCTGTTCCGATGATGGAGGCGGTGGCGAATCTCACCCGTCCCTTTGAAATCAAGACGATTGTCTCTCTCAATCCCTTGATGCTTGATGCGACGGGGATGTGCGGTGTCTGTAGGGTGAAGGTGGGAGGGGAGACGAAGTTCGCCTGTGTTGATGGTCCGAAGTTCGATGCTCATCAGGTGGATTTCGCCGATTTAAAAAGGCGTCTCGCTATGTATAAGGAAGAGGAAAGAAGGGCGCTGGAGGAATGGAAGGCAAGGATATAGAGAAGAGAACGCCAATTCCCGAGCGACCAGTTGAGGAAAGGATAAGGGATTTCGGAGAGGTAAGCCTCGGCTACTCCAAGGAAGAGGCTATAAAGGAAGCGAAAAGATGTCTGGGATGCAGGCGACCCCTCTGCGTTGAGGGTTGCCCTGTTGGAGTGGAGATACCCGCATTCATAGAGAAGATAAAGGAAGGGGATTTCAAGGGGGCTTTGAGGAAGATAAAGGAGAAGAACCTTCTTCCCTCCATCTGCGGACGGGTCTGCCCGAGCGAATATCAATGCGAGAGCAAATGCGTTTTGGGGAGATTGGGCGCTCCAATCAGCATAGGGGCGCTGGAAAGGGCTGCGTCGGATTATGGAGAGGAAGGAGAGGAGGAAAGCAAAGATTCGCCTAAGCCTAAAAGGGTTGCGGTTATTGGCTCTGGTCCTGCGGGATTGACCTGCGCCGCCGAGCTCGCGAGGGATGGCGTAGAGGTTTTCGTTTTTGAGGCTCTCCATCAACTGGGAGGAGTTTTGAGATATGGCATTCCCTCCTTTCGTCTGCCCAGAAATGTCATAGATAAGCAAATCCAAAGGTTGAAGGATATGGGAGTGAGGATGGAGGGGAATGTGCTCGTTGGACGGACGATTCCCTTTTCCGATTTGAGGACCAAAGAGGGATTTGACGCCATCTTCATCGCCACGGGTGCAGGATTGCCCCAGCTTCTGGGAATAAAGGGGGAGAATTTAGAGGGAGTATATTCAGCGAATGAGTTTCTCACGAGGGTCAATTTGATGCGGGCTGACCTCTTCCCTCAATATGGCACGCCGATAAAAAGAGGGAAGAGGGTGGCGGTGATTGGTGGTGGGAATGTTGCTATGGATTCAGCGAGGGTGGCTTTGAGGCTCGGCGCCGAGGAAGTTTACATAGTTTACAGGCGAACGGAGGAGGAGATGCCGGCGAGAAAGGTTGAGATAGAGCACGCCAAGGAAGAGGGAATTCGCTTTCTTTATCTCTTATCCCCCTTGGAGATAAGGGGAAATGAGGAGAAGGAATTGATTTGCAGGAAGATGAGGCTATCCGATGAACTTGATGAAAGCGGGAGGAGGAAGGTTTTCCCCACGGAAGAAACGATTAGCTTGCCGGTGGATGTTGTAGTGGTGGCGATTGGACAGAGACCAAATCCCTTGATTCCCTCTCTTGAGCCGAGATTGGCGAGGGGAAGGGAAGGAGAGATATTGGTTGATGAGGAGATGAGGACCTCCCTTGAGGGAGTGTGGGCGGGAGGAGATATCGCATCGGGAGCTGCTACGGTCATCCTCGCTATGGGTATGGCTAAAAAAGCGGCGCAATCAATCAAAAAATATCTCGGCGTCTCAAGCCGAGAATGAAGGAGGAGAGAAGATGAAGGTAAAGGATATCATTGAGAGAACGGTTTATACCATCGGCAAGGAGAACAGCTTCTTGGAGGCGGTGGAGAAGATGGATGAATCCGGAGTTGATGGATTGGTTGTGACCGATGAGGAGGGGAAGGTGTTAGGCTATATAACCCAAGGAGATATCATCAGGGCTATTCTATTAACTTACGAAGATCTTTCAGAGGGGACATTGTTATCAGAGGTGGAGGAGAAAAGGGCTGCTTTGGCATTGAGCAAGAAAGTTTCAGAGGCAATGAGCACGCCACCTTTGGTCGTTAGGGAGGAAACGTCTCTTATGAGGGTGCTTTCCCTGATGGCTATAAAAAGGGTTGAATGCTTGCCAGTGGTTGATGATAAGGGAAAATTGGTGGGAATTGTGAGCAGAAGAGGGGTTCTGCGAGCCTTGAAGGAGGTTGAATGATGAAAAAGGGCAAAGTTCTCATCTTGATGGGTTCCAAATCGGATTTTGAGGTGATGAATGAAGCGAAAAAGGTATTGGAGGAAGCAGGCGTGGAGGTTCTCTTCACGGTTGCCTCAGCGCATCGCACGCCCGAGAGGGTGAGGGAGCTTTGTGAGAGGTGCGAGGCGGGAGAATTTGATTTGGTGATTGCGGGAGCGGGTGGAGCGGCGCATTTAGCTGGCGTCGTTGCTTCCCACACATTGGTTCCCGTGATAGGAGTGCCAATAGGAGGAAGTTTACTGGGATTGGACTCTTTACTATCAACAGTTCAGATGCCGCCGGGAGTTCCTGTGGCGACCGTTGGGATAAATGGTGCAAGAAACGCCGGTCTTTTGGCTTTGAGAATTCTCCGCCTCAAATATCCGGAGTTGAGGGAGCATCTTCAAGGGTTAAAGGAGGA
>Ga0209225_1003100_pt1 | contig 14255 bp, 17 predicted proteins | sample WasSprMetagenome_FD_184732 | JGI IMG/M metagenome (GOLD analysis project Ga0209225, IMG submission 184732) | Sulfidic aquatic microbial communities from Washburn Spring, Yellowstone National Park, USA - WS (SPAdes) (version 3) | ecosystem: Environmental > Aquatic > Thermal springs > Hot (42-90C)...
AAAACTTCTTCGATGCGGAATTGTAGCCCAGATACCATTTAACGAGTTTGAAATACTCGCTGAGAGTTTTATTCAAAGCCAGGACTTTTGATTTATTCGGCCTGAACACCCTGCCTACAACGCATATCTGGACTTCCTTCTGCAAGGGAAGATCCCCAGGGCTTTTTCAACACAGAACTATTTAAAGCTTGCCCATTCATCAGAGCTAAAGCTCTGGGTTTTCTGGGCACCCATTTTTATAACCCTGCTCACCTGCCTGTGCGACAGAATTTCGCCTATCCACCTCAGCGCCTCTCTGCCCCCTATGACCGTCTTGTGCCTCCCGCTGAAGACCACGTATTTTCTCAAAATCCAAACATAAATTCTTAGCGATTCAGGCAAAAATTTTAAGCTTTAGGCAAATTAAACTCTGATGGAAACCATTAACTCAAAGGACATGCGGATTCTCGATCTGAACTGCGAATATTTCGGCCTTAGCAGGCTTCAGCTCATGGAAAACGCCGGAAAGGCCGTTGCAGAGGAAATAATGAGGAGGTTCAGCGGAGGGAGGGTTGCCGTCTACGCCGGAAGCGGGAACAACGGAGGAGACGGATTCGTAGCGGCAAGGCATCTCAGGGGATTTGACGTCGAGATATTCCTTGCTGGAGAGCCTAAAACCGAGATCGCACAGAAGAACTTCGAGATTCTGAAGAAGGCAGGCTACAAAATCCAGAAGGTATCGGAATCCGATGCGGAGATAATCGTTGACGCTCTTCTCGGCACAGGAATCACCGGCAGGCCCAGGGGGGATTACGAGAGGGCAATCGAGATTATAAACAGCAGCAAAGCCTTCAGGGTGGCAGTCGACGTTCCCAGCGGTCTTAACGCGGACACAGGCGAATACGAGATCGCGGTTAAAGCCGACCTCACCGTTACATTTCACAAAATGAAGCCCGGAATAATCAAGGCAAGGGATATCTGCGGGGAGGTCGTTGTTAGGGACATAGGAATTCCCGAGGCATTCGAAAGGATCTGCGGGGTTGGAGACGTTGTAGCAACCTACAAGAGGTTCGAAGACGCTCACAAGGGGATGCACGGCAGGGTTGCGGTTATAGGCGGCGGGGACTATACGGGAGCAGTTGCCTTCGCGAGCCTCTCTGCCTACCACTCCGGGGCGGACATAGTCATTACAGCGGTGCCCGAGAGCATAAAGAGCATCGTTGCAGGCTTCAGCCCGAATTTAATCGTCAGGGGCCTGAAGGGGGAAAAGATCACACCGAGAAATCTCAGAGAAGCTGAGGAGATCGTCAGAAAATGCGACGTTGCGGTCATCGGAATGGGTGTCGGGGAAAACCCTGAATTCAAGGAGTTCGTTGAAGAGCTCCTGAAGAGCTGCAGAAAGGCCGTTCTTGATGCCGAGGGTATAACAGGGAACATTCCCGAGGGGGTTGAATGCATACTCACACCGCACAGGGGGGAGCTGAAGAAGAACTTTGGCGCCGAGCCGAAAGATGTTCAGAGGGTTGCGAGGGAAACGGGGGCCGTAATCCTGCTGAAGGGAAAGGAGGACATAATAACAGACGGCCAGCGGACAAAGGTTAACAGAACCGGAAACGCAGGAATGACCGTTGGGGGAACCGGAGACGTGCTTGCCGGAATGTGCGGGGCGCTTTTCTGTCTCGACGATGCGTTCCACTCAGCCTGTGCCTCAGCTTTCGTGAACGGCTACGCCGGAGATCTCTGCCTTGAGAAGTACGGGTACAACTTCACCTCCATGCACCTGATCGAAATGCTGCCCGAAGCCTTCAGGAGGTGTCTTTCCTGGAAATAGACGAGGTTGAGCTCACAAAGGTCCTGATCAAGATCGACACGCGAAATCCTCCAGGGGATACCTCGCAGGCACTTGAATTTCTGGAGAACCTCTTTTCATCCTTTAAAACCAGAAGATACGTCAGCGAGGGAAAGGAGAGCCTTCTGGTCGAGATTTCGAAGGGAGAGAAAACCCTCATACTCTCCTCCCACCTCGACACGGTCCCGTGCGGCAAAGAGCTTCTGAATCCTCTTGCGGTAAACGGAAAGCTCTACGGCAGGGGCAGTGCAGATGCGAAGGGTTGCGTTGCCTCAATCTGCTCAGCCGCGCTTTCTCTTCCGGATTCAGGAATCGGGCTCAAGCTGGCCTTCACGGCCGACGAGGAGGTTGGAGGAAAAAACGGGCTCAGGAAGGTATTCGAGGCCGAAAAATGCGATGCAGTCGTTATCGGCGAGTCAACAGGCTGCGACTCGATAAACGTTATTCAGGGCTGCGTTCTGGCCGTTGATTTGGAATTCGAGGGAAAGGACGGCCATACCGCGGCAAGGGATTCCAGAGAGGGGGCCATATTCAGGGCATCGGAGTTCATAATCCATGCCTCGGAGTTTTTCAGAAATCTTAAGGGGAGCTACGAGTCTTACAGAAGCCTTTTTGAAGGTCTCGGAATCCCCTTCACCATTAAAACCTGGGAAGCGGCATTCAATCCCTCCATGATAGAGGGCGGGGTAAAGAGAAACGTTGTGGCGCCGAAATGCAGACTTTCAGCGGACATCAGGTTTGCCCCCTAGATAGGTATCGAGAACATCCTCCGCTTCCTGAAGGGGGATGGTGTCAGGCTGACGGTTTGCGGCCTTCTGCCGGCATACGGAATGCTATGCGATCAAGTCCCACTTGAAAAAGACCTAAAGCTGCTAAAAACAATAAGCGAGGCCATAATGGATGAAAAAATCAAACCAAAGGCGCTTTTCACGCTCGGCGTCGGGGACAGTAGGCACGTCAGAAGGTTCGGAATTCCCGCCTTCTACTTCGGTCCGGGAGGCGGCGATCTGCACGGAGAGGACGAATTCGTGTACATCTCCGAGCTCAGGACGGCCACAAGGATATACAGAAGGATAGCTGAGAACTTCAGAAGGTTCTGATCTCTCCCCTGATCACCTTATCGGTGAGCTTTGTCACGTTTCCTATCATCTCCTCCGCAATCTCCCGTACCCTGCGTTCAAGCCTGTCAACCGTGTAGCCCTTCTTCGGAATTATCTGGATGCTCAGAACCTTCGGATCGTTGATTGGCTTTCCTATCTGGCTAAGAATTCTTACGTAAACCTCTCTAATGCCCTCAACCTCTTCGTAGCACCTGTTTGCTATCATGTTCGAAAGGAGGTTGTAAAGCTTTCCAATGTGGTTTATCGGGTTTTTGCCACTCGTTGCCTCCATGCTCATCGGTCTTCCCGGGGTTATAAGCCCGTTGCATCTGTTTCCTCTCCCAACGTTCCCGTCATCGCCGTTCTCCGCGGAAGTTCCCGTTACCGTCAGGTATACGCTCTGTCTCTCGTAGTTATCCGCCGTGTTGACGAAAACCTCGACCTCCTTCGAGGTGTACTCAGCCGATATATCCCTCAGGAATTCCGCAATTTCGGTCTTGACCGCGTCGTATTCGCTTATGCTGTTAACAAACCTGTCCACCATCGCAACGGCAACGGTGAGCTTTATTTTGTCCTTCTCCCTGAGCCCCATCACCTTAACGTCCTCCCCAACTGCCGGAAGCTTTTTCCTCAGTTCCTCGTAAATTCTCCTTTCCGCATTCAGCACGAGCTTCTCTGTATCGGAAAGCGGGGCAAATCCTATTCCGAAGGATGTATCGTTGGCCAGTGGAATCTCCGTTTTCCTCCTGAAAACATCCTGCAGATCCGCACTCCCCTCGCCCAGGCGAACGTCAAAGACCACGTCAAGCTCAGGATCGAGGAACCTCATCGCATTTTTAACGTAATCCTTGGCCGCCCTCAGGGCAACTCTGTCAGTCGGGATGACGTCGTCTCCGACCCTCCTGGTTGCCCTGCCAACGAGGATTATGTAAATGGGCTCTATAACCTCTCCTCCGCCGAATCTTGGCGAGGATTTTCCCGCAATTATCTGAGTTTCATCTGTATTGTGATGGAGCACCACGCCAAAACGCTTCAGATATTCCCTGCAGAGTTCCCTGCTCATGCTCTCGGCAATTCCGTCTGCAAGACTGTCCGGGTGACCAATACCCTTTCTTTCAACTATCTCAACCTTCTGCTCGTCAATGGGAGTATGGATGAGCTCCTCAACAACTATGTTCGGCATCGAACCACCAGAATGCCTGAAACCGAAGGTGAATATTAAAGTTTTGCCGACCGCTTCCCTAACAGGAACGGGTTTCTAGCGGGCGACAGAATTATAATCTTCCAAGGAGAGGTTTCAGGGTGATCAATGCCGTATTCGATTTCGAAGCGGGAAGGATAAGAAGGATATACGCCTCGGCAGTTTATCCCTGCGAGCAGAAGGGGAACGTATTCTACGACTCGGAAATCGTCCCCAACCTGAAGCTAGCCGAGGACATGCCAAGAAGTCTCGAATGCCTTCACTCGGTAGTTGCATTCAGACCTTCCCATATACTCATGTCCCGTGATATTCTCGGCGGGAAACCGCTCTACTACGATTCCGGCGGCATATCCTCATTCAGCTCCCACCTCGAGAACCCGACCGAGCTGAAGCCCGGGGAACTGATAAAGATTGACTACGAGGGCAGAATTCTCGAGAGAAAAAGATTCGGATTTGAGGAGGCAATTTTAAGGGAAGAAAGGAATCCGGAGGATCTGGAGAAGGAGATAATCCGGGAAATATCCTGCCTGAAGCCCAGAAACTGCTGCATAGCATTCTCAGGCGGGCTGGATTCTGCGCTGCTGGCTTCTCTCTACGATCTCCCTCTGATTTCCGTGACCTCGAGCGAAAAGGAGGAGGAATGGGTAAGAACGGTTGCAAAGGAGCTCTCGAGGGAGATAGACGTGTACAGAATCTCCGAGGAGGACGTAAGCGGGGCGATTCCCGAGGTTTCTAAAGCAATAGAGACCGGGGGCTTTTTGCAGCTCTCGATAGCAATTCCAGTCCACTTTGCAATGAAATTCGCAAAAAATAACGGCTTCGATGAGATCATGTTCGGCCAGGGAGCCGATGAGCTTTTCGGGGGCTACAAGAGGTACGAAAAATACTCAGGAGGGGATCTGGAAAGGGCCATGCTGGAGGACCTGAAGAACATCGGGGAAAGAAATCTGGTGAGGGACTGCAAGCTCTCATACCACAACGGAATAAGACTGATCCTTCCGTATCTGAGGTGGGAGGTCATAAGGGGATCGCTGAGCATTCCGGCCGATTTGAAGGTTGCCAGATTTGAGGGGAGGGTTGTAAGAAAATACTTTTTAAGGAAGATCGCCCGGGAATACCTGCCGGAGGAAGTGGTATGGAAGGAAAAAAAGGCGATCCAGTACTCCACAGGAGTGGCAAAAATTCTGAGAAGGCTCTGCTCTTCACGGACTGGGAGGGCCCCTGGATCCTGAACGATTTTGCATACGAGCTTTGCTTGGCCGTTTTCAACAACGAGCGATTTTTCAGAAACCTGAGCGAGTACGATGACTACCTTTTCTACGTCGCAAAAAGGAGGGGATACGAGGCCGGATACACGCTCAAGCTGCTTGCTCCCTTCATATCCGCCTTCGGACTCGACGAGAGGATAATCGGGGGGCTGATAAACTCCGCCAAATTTGTTCCCGGCGCCATTCCGGCTTCGGAGAGAATTCTTAAAAACTTCCATCCAGTCGTGATTTCGACCGCCTACGAAAAATTCGTCAGGCAGACTGCGGAAAGGATAGGTTTCAAAACTGTCCACGGCAGCGAACTGGATTTTTCGCTCCAGCTTGATGAAGGCCTTAAGAATGAGGTCCTGAAGAGCGTGGACATCATAGCCTCACTCCAGGGCGGGGAGCTGATAGAATTCATGGACAGATTGATGGAGAAGTTATGGGATCGTTTGGCGGGTTTGAAGGTTATAGGAGCAAGAGAGAAGGCAGAAATTCTGGAAAGATACGAGCCAGAAAATCCGATCGCAATAGGGGACAGCATAACAGACTGCAAGATGTTCGAAAAAGCTAGAGAGTTAGGGGGCGTTGCGGTTGCCTTCAACGGAAACAGGTATGCCCTTGAGGGGGCTGATGTGGCAATAGTGAGCCGGTCCGCGAATGCTACGGCAATCGTTGCAGAAACACTCCTGAAGGGAGGGATGAAACCGGAACTGCTGAAGTCCCTGAAGTACCCGAGGGGCACTAGGGTATATATAATGGATGAGGCTGACTTCGATACGGTGCTGGAGATGTCCATGAGAATGAGGGTTAAGCTCAGGGGCTCCGCAGGGAGTTTGGGGTGAGAACTTGAAGGCGGTGGGAATCCTCGGTTCCCCAAGGAAATATGGAAATTCGTCAAAAATGCTCCTTGCATGCCTAGAAGAGCTTTCAAACCTTGGATTCGAAACTGAATTCGTTTACCTGCAGGAGAGGGACATAAAGTACTGCCTAGGCTGCGGGACTTGCCTCAGGGAAGGGGAGTGCATTCTCAAGGATGACATGAGGGAACTGAAGCAGCTGCTGAAAGATTCCAATGCAATCGTTCTCGCCTCGCCGGTTTATTTCCTGAATGTAACCGCTCAGATGAAGTGCTTCATCGACAGGATGCTCGAATTCGGTCACAGACCTTCGCTAAGGGGCTACGGCGGTTCGATTGTCACCTACGCAGGTGTAGGGGATCCAAAGGCCGTCGCGGATTATCTGAGCAGGGTTCTGAAATCCTGGGGAATGATCCCCGTTGGCAGCGCGATTGGCTTTGGCGTAATGCCGGGGGAAGTGAAGGGGGCGGACGTTGAAGGGGCCAGAGCGTTGGGAAGGGAGATAGCGAGGGCATTTAAAGAAGGGGCAAAACCCGAAGCCAGAAAAGAGGACTTCCTGCTTCAGGAACAGCTGATGAGCCTGATAAAGAACTACAGGGACGTGATGAAGGCCGACTACGAGTTCTGGAAGAACAGAATTGATTAAAAGGTTCAAATACAACCCGTCGGCTTTGGAAGACCCGCTATCCTGCAGGCGTCCTTTGCCGGCCCCTGGGGAAACAGCCTGTAGATGTACTGAAGGTCCACGTGGGGCCCTATATCCTTCTTGGCCTGCTTGACCAGCATTCTCACCGGAGGGGCTACACCGTACTTTATGTAGTAGCTTCTGATGTACCTTATGATCTTCCAGTGCTCCTCGGTTAACTCTATCGGCTTGCTGTTAAACCTGGTATCCCTGGCCAGTATAACGGCAATCTCTTCATCCCAATCTTCCCAATTCTGGAGATAACCGTCTTCATCGAGTTTAAGCTTTTTCCCTTTTACCTGCAATTCCATCATCCGACCCACCAAACTTTGCTTAAACTTTTGCAAATATATATCTTGCGATTTGAGTGCCGAAAATGATTTAAAATGCTAATTATTGGAGCGAGCATTCTAGGAGAAAAGGAGTGGGTCTAGAGATCCAGATCATAGCCAGCGGAAAGTAGAAGGCTTATAAGCGTCTCTCGAATGCCCATGTACTTCCTGTCCTCAAACAGGGGTTTGCAGTCCTTTATGTCCTTTTCCCCGTTCAGGAGCTTAACGGCAAAGGCCATGCAGCTCTGCTCGCCGCATTTCTTGCAGTTCGTCTTGGGCAGATATTTGTAAACATCCAGGGCTCCAACAAAGGTCTTCTGCAGTGGCTTGGTTATGTCGATCTCGTTCCTCTTCTCCCAGGCAAGCTTAGCTTTGTCTTCGAGCTCCTTAAGAATGCTCAGAGCCTCTTCCCTGTCGCTTATCATCGTCATCGTCACAAAACCGTCGCTGTGTATCGTTATAATCCTCTGCCCCTTCTTGAAGCTGATCCATCCATCCTTCGCGTTGTAGCTTGCATTCGGGAGCACTCTGGCAAGATAGGGAGCCACTTCCTTGAGATTCTCCACGTCAATTCTTCCTATAACGCGGTACTTGCTCGGATCTGCTATGCACGGAAGGAGGTCCTTTATCTCCATTTTATCACTTCTTCAGGGCTTTAACAATCTCGCTTTCAGACGGGATTCTCCCCTGGACTACGATTTTTCCGTCAACGATCACAGCAGGAGTTGCCATGATCCCAAGCTCGACCGCTCTCTTCATGTCGGTTACGTATTCCACCTTTGCGTTTATCTTCTCCCTCTCCACGACCTTCTTAACAAGCTCCAAGGTTGCCTTGCATCTCGCACAGCCTGGTCCTACAACCTTTACCTTCATACCATCACCCCCAAAAACCAGCCCGCAAGGGCTGCTAACAAAACTATGAGAAAAATGTAAACTGCTGCCCTGCGAACTCCAAAAAGCTTGGATATTGCAAGCATGTTCGGCAAGCTAATACCTGGACCCGCCAAAAGCAAAGCAATTGCAGCTCCCTTTCCCATTCCGAGATCCATAAGCATTTTCACAAATGGGGCCTCGGTTAGGGTTGCGAAGTAGCTCAGGGCTCCGATTATCGAGGCCAGAAAGCTCTGCTGCAATCCCTCACCGCCCAAGTACGCTGAAACCAGATCGGTTTCTCTCAGCAATTCCCCTACAACTCCCACGACGAATACGCCGATTAAAAGCAGCGGTATTATCTGCTCAACGAAAAACCAGGTTTCAGTAAACCAGAGCTTGATCTCTTCCTTTTCAAAAGCTCTGAACGCATAAGACAAGGCCAAAGCGATGAGCAGTGCGAAGATGGCGACCTTGAATTCGTAGCTTCTGCCCACTCCGAGATAGTTCGGAATCAGAAGGCTGATGACCAGCAGAAAGAGCAGATAAACAGCCCTTTTTTCCAAGATTTTACCGCTGAATGAAACTCTTTCCTCACCGGCTATCTTTTTGTCGAATATGACAAAAAGGGTTATTCCAATGACAAAGGAGGTTAAAATAGCGGTTAAAAGCCTTGCAAGTGCCATTTCAATTCCGAGAATCGCTCCCGTATATACAAGGGCAAGGATATTTGCCGCTGGTGCCGTCCAGAGAATTATCATCGCGGTGGAGGTTGCTCTTGTCTTGTGATAGATCCCACTAGCAATAGGTATCACCGTGCAGGAGCAAACTGCAAGAAGGAACGAGGAGAAGATTGCGACCGGGAATGATTTCAGCTTCGAAGCGCTAGCTCCCAGATAGCTGAGAAGGACCTCCTTGTTCACCATTGCCATTATTGCTCCGGCTATCAGAAACGCTGGTACTAAGCACGTGAGCACGTGCAAAGCCACGTATTCCGCAAGCGCCGAAATACCTGCGTTTATGAGTTTTAAAGCTTCCAGTTCAGCTCCTTGCGGCATAAAGCTTCGCCCTGAGCTTAAGAGCGACGTTTACAAGACTTATCAGCACGGGGACTTCAATTAAAGGACCTATAACCGTTGCAAAGGCCTGATCACTCTGAATGCCCCATATCGCTATCGCGACCGCTATGGCCAGCTCGAAGTCGTTGCTAGCTGCCGTGAAAGCAACGGCTGTTGTCTTCGGATAATCAACGCCAAGTTTGTAGGCTATGAAGAAGGTCGCAAACCACATGATCAGGAAATACAGCGCGAGCGGAATGGCAACCCTAAGGACATTGTAGGGAAGCTCGACGATGTATTCCCCTTTCAGCGACGTCTACAAGTGGGACGAATTCACGAATCAGAAGGTTCTGCTTTGCGAGGGCTATGGTCTAAGCGAGGCTTCTCCTGTAACGCATACGCACGGACTGCCGCCGCAGCTGAGAAAGAGAAAGGTTGGCTCAATTGGACCTCCGATCCCGAACACTTACGCAGCCGTCATCGATCCTCAGACGCTTGAATTTCTGCCCGTAGGCAAAGAGGGTGAACTGGTTATAAGCGGTCCCCAGGTGATGAAGGGTTACTGGAACAGACCGCGGGAGACGGAGGAGGTATTTTTCTACGCCGGCGGAATGAAGTGGCTCAGAACGGGGGATATAGCCAGGATGGACGAGGACGGCTACTTCTACATAGTTGACAGGCTGAAGGACATAATAAAGTACAAGGAACGCTGTGTCATTGAAGACGTTATTTACGAGCATCCCGCAGTCAGGGAGGTATGCGTTGTCGGACTGCCTGACATAGCGGCTGGAGGAGAGACGATTAAAGCCTATGTTGTGCTAAAACCCGAGTACAAGGGAAAGGTGACAGAAAAGGAAATCATAGACTTCTGCAAGGAGAGGCTTGCAACTTACAAGTATCCTAGGATCGTTGAGTTCAGGGAAGTGCTGCCGAAATCCGCAGCCGGAAAATACCTCCGCAGACTGCTGCGTGAAGAAGAGCTGAAAAAACTTGGATTGAAGAAATAAAAAGGGGGTGATTTTATGGCTGAGAAGAAAAGTCCGGGCCTACCTTTGAGTGCCCGGGTAATTTTTGGAGTTCTGCTCGTATTGGAAGTTCTGATAGTCCTGTTTGCCCTTGAAGCCCTCCATTTGGCGACATGGCCCGCTTTTGTGGCAATGATCCTGTTCTTCGTTGCGCACGAAAGCAAGGAGGAGATCAGCAAAATAGTACTGGGTGGAGCGTTCGGAATCATAAACTTCTTTCTCTGCATGCTCTTCACAGCAGGGACTGCGCACTATTTCATCTCGCTCGGAAAAGACCTTGCAACACTTGCTCCGGTGATGATCTACGTCGCAGTATTCGTGTTTCTGATCGTTGTTCTCACAGATGCCATTCCATGGCTTTTCAACAGCTACGCATTCATGTACTTCTCGGTAGCATTTGCAGATCTCGCGAGCTTCATGTCAAACAGCAGTGTCTGGATTTACTGGCTTGCTGTTGAACTGATCGCCGGTACGATACTGATTTTCGGTGTTCTGGGAATCCTGAAAGTTGTGACAAGAAGTCTTGCAAAGAAGGCCGCTGCCCAAAAATAGAACCTCTCAATTTTTGTTCAATTTTTTCTGATTTCAACCATCGAAGTTATTCAGGGCAAATTTCGAGGAGATACACTCCATTGCTTTTCTTTTCAGCCCTCTCAGAAGTAGGCAAGCTATTCCTTGCTAATCTTATTCATTTAAAGAGTATTTAAACCTAGGAAAAATTTTTAATGTTTAAAATTAAGGAAAAACATGGTGTTTCTTACAAAAGAGGAGGAACGGATGCTTAACGGGGAATACGGTGCAGCCACCCAAGAGGCAATGGGCATACTTGTTAAGATTGCAGAAGCTTACGACGCCGAAAGGCTGCTTCCAGCCAAGAGTGCTCACGTGGCGGCGGGTCTTTTCCCCGAGGAAATTGAGTGGTACGAAAGGCTGCTTCAGGGAGGGGCTAGCTTCAGGTGCTTCACTACTAGGCATCCATGGGGGATCGACTACGAGCATTTTGAGGAGGTTGGAACCGTTTACGGCAACACACCCGAGATTAAGCAAATTGCAGAGATGCTGTTCAGCTATTCTCTTAAAATGGGTGCCGTTCCGATGGGTACATGCATTCAGTATTTGCTTGGAGACTTCCTTATGCGCGGAGACACCTTCTCCTGGACAGGATCTTCGGGGGTCGTTTTTGCAAACTCCGTTCTTGGTGCGCGGGGAAACATGGATGGAGCCGTGACTAATTACTGTGTAGCCATTACGGGCAGGATTCCCGAGTACGGGATGCTTTTGGATGAAAACCGCAGAGCACAGGTTTTGATTGACTGTTCCAGAATAGATTTCGATCAATTCACCGATGCAGATTACGGAGCCCTTGCATTTCATGTCGGGAAGGTTGTCGGCAATGAAATTCCCGTTTTCGTTGGAATGCCAAAAAAATTGACTCTAGAACAGCTCAGAGCAATAGCTTCCCCCCTTCACGTTAGCGGAGCTGTTCCCATGTTTCATATACCGGGGATTACTCCGGAAGCTCCTAGCTTGGAGGTCGCTTCAGGCGGAGAAAAGCTGGAGAAGGTGCAGGTTGACATGAATGACGTAAAGGCCGCCTATGATGAGATAGCCACTACAGGGGAGGAAAAACTGGACATGGTTTGCATCGGCTGCCCGCATTTAACCTACACCGAAATCAGGGAAATAGCCGAATTTCTGGACGGCAAGAAAGTGCACCCAGACGTGAAGCTCTGGGTTGGAACATCTTATCAGGTTAAGGTAGTGGCAGACCGAGCAGGCTGGACGGAGAAAATAGAGAATGCAGGCGGTCTTCTAGTGACAAACATTTGTATGGGTCCCGGAAATCCCTGTGCTGCCAGAGGTGCCAGAATAGTTGCAACAAACTCTCCTAGATCTGCATACTACACACCAAAAGTCGAGCATCTCTTCGGAAGCACCAGAGAGTGTTTAGAGGCTGCCATTAGCGGAAGATGGAGGGGAAAACGATGACCATTGTATTGCGTGGCCGAGGACTGGTTAAGGGCAAAGCTGAGGGGGAGGCAATCGTCTCGAGGCAGCCTATATCGTTCGTAGGAGGCGTGGATCCCGACACGGGAATAGTGATCGAAAAGGGACATGAGATCCAAGGCCAGAGCATCCAGGGAAAGGTGCTGGTTTTTACTTTTGGCAAGGGAACTACCTATAACCCATTCGCAATGTTTGCGATGAAGAAGCGGGGAACGGCTCCCGCCGCTATTATAAATCTAAAAACGGAGGAGATAGTTCTCACGGGGGCTATACTCGCAGAAATACCATTCATTGACCGGCTGGAGAGAGATCCTTTTGAGGTCATAGAGAGTGGAGACTTCGTGAAGGTTGACGGTAACACAGGCACGGTTGAAGTTGTGAAGAAAAAGAGCTAAAAGGAGAGAGATCGGTTTCATTTTTTCAACTCCCAAAACTGGAGCAATCTACATCTGTACCGCTGCAAAACCGCATCAATTCCCGCCACTGGGAAAGATCAGGATTCCCGGATTCGAGGTGGCAGCTGCAGCATCGGCAATCGCCACAGCGGCCCTAATGAGAAGAAAAACCACATAATTTCTCCAATTTTTTATTCAAAAAATTAACTGCTTTTTGTTCGGCCAAAATCCGTGAGCCGCTCCACGACTAAAGTCTGGAGCTTCCGGCGTTTAGCTGGGGCTTTACGCCTCCAGCCTCATCTGCCGGTTCGGGGGGCCCACAGCTCCCCCATCCCATGTCTCTCGTTAAGGCATGGGCTATGTTTGTGCATGCGTTCAGGTCTCTATTGTAGATCAGCCCGCATTTCGGGCATCTGAACTCCCTTCCATTGACTTGGGCAACATGCCCGCATCTATGGCAAGTCTTTGAAGTGTTCCTGACTTCCTTTTTGGGCAAATGCCTTACTTCTATGCCTTCAAGCAAGGCCTTGTACTCGATGTAGGTTTGAAGCTTTCTGAAGGGAAGCGAGTGAAACCTTTTGTTAAGATCTTTGGATTTGTCAAAGTTATCCCTTATTCCAGTGAGATCTTCCATGACTATTATCGGCTTTGGAAACTGCTTCGCATAGGCTATTATTTCATTCGCTATTGTGTGAAGCTGCTGCTCAACAATCCTTTTTTCTTTATTCTTCAGCTTCTTAACATCCTTCATCAGCTTCCTTCTCTGCATTTTTCTCCTTATATGCGCATACTTCCCCCTTGTCCTCTTTATCTCTGCGCCTTTCCAGAAGTTGCCTTTCATCGGCTTATTCGGGTTTTTCTTTGAAATCGCTACCGCAACTGCCAGATTCCTTTCTCCCCTGTCTATCGCTATGACTGTTTCCGGCTCATCGGGAACTTCAACAAACTTCTTCAAGATAAAGTGAGCATACCATTCCCCATCGCGTTTAACCATTTCAACTGTCGTGAATTTCCATTGCCCTTTCAGAGCTTCCTCAATCCTCTGCCTTTGTTTCCCTCCAAAGACTATTGGCAGGCTTATTCTTTCCTTTCTGTTAAGGCTCAGTGTAAGCCAGTAAGGAGTAAGAGCGTTGTTTGTTTTGGAAAAACTGTAGCATCTTTTGTCGAAGCGGATGGAAATCCTTTTAAGCTTTAAAATGCTACTCTCTTTTCTGTTTTCCTCAAAGCTTTTCAGTATCTCGACAGCCTTATCTCTGGCTGTCTGGATTAAGGCTGTGTTCAGATTAAACAGCCTTTTTGCATCTTCATAGCATTTTTCATGCAGAAAAGTTTTTGATTTTGAGTTGTAGCTCAGGTACCATTTGACGAGCTTGAAATACTCGTTGAAAGTTTTATTTAAAGCTAGGATTTTTGATTTATTCGGCCTGAATACCTTGCCTACAACGCATATCCGGACTTCCCTCTGCAAGGGAACATCCCCAAGACATTTCAACACAGAAACTATTTAAGCTTGCCCATTCATCCCAGAGCTAAAGCTCTGGGTTTTCTGGACACTAATCTTTATAAGCACGAGGAAGTTTTCTCCGTATGGATCTTTGGAGCTTCATAAAAAAGTACTATATTGATTCTATAGTTTATAAGGAA
>Ga0209225_1003107_pt1 | contig 14241 bp, 15 predicted proteins | sample WasSprMetagenome_FD_184732 | JGI IMG/M metagenome (GOLD analysis project Ga0209225, IMG submission 184732) | Sulfidic aquatic microbial communities from Washburn Spring, Yellowstone National Park, USA - WS (SPAdes) (version 3) | ecosystem: Environmental > Aquatic > Thermal springs > Hot (42-90C)...
CGATATAACATGTAGTTGGTATCAGAAAGGTAATGACAAGGATGATGACATATAAAATCAAAGAGGAGGTGTGAGCAATGCAGGTAGTAGAGTTGGTGAGGAAGTATATAGACCCAAAAGTGTTTTGGAAGTTGTCTGTGGAGGAACAGCAAGAGGTGCTTCAAAAATTATTAGGGGATATTTGTGAATTGTACAGGGTAGATAAGGTAAAGTTGCAAGTGGAGATTAATCCAATGAAGTATAAAATGACGGGTGGAGGGTGTTTTATGCCGGGTGAGAAGAAAATCTATTTGTATAAGGTATCTTTAATGACTTTTCTGCATGAGGTAGCTCATATGCTACTTGGGCAAAGCGAACGAAAAGCGAGGTTATGGTCACATAAAGTTTTTTATCTTGCTTTTCCTGATTTGTATTTGAAAAACGTAAAGGAACGGAAGTTTTTTCATATTTTGTCTTTAGAAGAGGTGAAGGAGTTTAATGAATGTTTGAAATAGATTTGAGCACAAAGCAGGTACTGTTGCCTTTGATGGGACAGTACCTGTGACAAAAACAAGGAGGTGGTAGTTTATGTGGTAGACTATTGTAAATGCAAGGGATGATGGAGAGTTGTAAAGAATGTTTTTTTTTGTAGAGTTGAGGGGAGGTGGATGGTTCTTTTTCTGTTAAAAATAAAAGAGAAGGAGGTGAGTAGAGATGGTGGACGCTAAGGAGTTTGTTGAGGTTGTTACTAGAATGGTTCGCAAGGAATGTCTCCGTAGAGGTGTTATGTTCGATGAAGATTTGGTGCAGGAGTGTTTGATGTGGGGTTGGGATGCTTTGAAGCGGTTATATTCTGGGTCGAAAGGAGCGAGGTGGACCACGTATGTATGGACAGTAGTGGATTCAGAGTTGAAGAATAGGTTGCAGAGAAAGAATAAGGAGTTGAGAAATGTTTATTTGGAGGAGTTAAGGGAGAATGAAGATGGAGAAGTAAGGGATTGGTATCTGGAAGATAATAAAGGAGAGAGTTTTAGTAGTAGGTTGTTGAGGTTATTGAGTAAGTATTACAGGTTGATTGGAGAGGATTTTTTGAGATTGGTGATTGGGGATATTGACATTAGTAATGCATTGAGTAGTCTTTCTGTAAGTAAGAAGAGAGGCTCAGAGTGGATAGAGTGGTGGTTAGGCAGGAAGTTGACTGAGGAGGAGAAGAAGTGTTGTCAAGAGATAAGGGAATTGTTGGAGGAGGTGTAAAAGTATTGTAGTATAACAAATAGGGAAGAAAAGGAGGAGGTTAGAATGGGTGGTAAGAGAGGAAATTCAGTGTTGAAGAAGAAAATGGCGGATTGGTGGTGGAGGCAGGAGGTGAGTCCACAGGTAGCTGCTGTAATGAGTGAAGTGCAGATGAAGGTGAATTATGGCAAGTGGAAGGAAGTGGAGGAGCATTTGAAGAAATTGGAAGAGGAAGCAAAGAAGGAAGTTGATGGTAAGGTAGTTAAGTTAGAGGTGTCACGTATGTATAAAGAGGAGGAAAAGAAGTTTCGTAGGAGAGCTTTTTATGATGCGTTGTATCCTATTGTGCTGGAGTATAGGTTTATGCCGTTACAAGCTGTGTTTATATGGTATTTGAAAGCACTGAAGTTAGTATATGGAGACAAGCCACCTGCAGATTTGTTAAATGTATTGAGAAGTTGGATAAGAGGGTGGTTATCTGGAGGATGTACTAAGGAAGTTGAAGAGAAGGTAAAGGCAAGTATAATTGGTTGGTTGATAGGCAAGTATTAGGAGGGGATTAAAGATGGAGATATTATTGTATAGTGGTGGTTTGGACAGTTATATAGCATGGTGGTATTTAGGAAAGCCGAAGGCGTTGTACTGTAGGTTAGGGCACAAGTATGAGGAATGGGAGTTAGATGCTATTAAGAGGACGATTCCAAAGACAGTGATTGATGATACGTTGGTGAATCTTGGTAGAAATTGGGAAGAGGAAGACGCAAATATACCGGCAAGGAATTTGTTTTTGGTATTAGTAGCAGGGATGTATGGAGCGGATAAAGTGTGGTTAGTAGTGCAGGAAGGGGAAATGGAGATACCAGACAGGTCAGAAAGGTTTTTTGAAATGGCGACGGAAGTGTGTAGTTTTTTATTGGGTAGGGAGGTAGTAGTGGACACACCGTTCAGGCATATGACGAAGGTGGAAATGGTAGAGTGGTATTTGAAGCAAGGATTATCAGTGGAGGAGTTATTGAAGACAAGAAGTTGTTATAGTGGAGGAGAAAAGCCTTGTGGGGAATGTGGGGCTTGTTTTAGGCGGATAATGGCGTTAAGGTTAAATGGGGTAGATGAGGAAATGGAAGTAAGAGTGGAGGATAGTAAAATAGTGAAGGAATATTATAGGAAGTGGAGAGAGGGTAAGTATAAGGGTAGGAGAGGAGAAGAGATGAGAAAGTTTTTTGAAATATTAGGATGGGAGGTGTAGTTGGTATGAAGGCATTGGTAACAGGAGCAAGTTCAGGTGTTGGTAAAGCATTGAAAGAAGAGTTAGAGAGGCGAGGATGGAAGGTGTTCGATTTCAGCAGGAGTAACGGACTGGATGTAAGGAAGTTGGAAGATTGGAAAAGGGTAGTACAATTAGGGAAGTTTGATTTGATGGTTTTGAATGCTGGAGTAGCTGACTGGGAAGAAGCGCCAGGTAGGTATGAGAGGGTGGTATTGGAGACAAATGTATTGGGAGTATATTATGGATTGGCTTTGGCTAAGGAGTTAGTGGAGGAGGGAGGGGTGATAGGGGTAATAGGGTCTGTTGCTGGGGTAATGCCGCAGGCAGGTATTTCGTTATATAGAGCGACGAAGGCAGCGGTAAGGATGTTAGCTTTAAGTTATGCGAGGGAGTATATAGGTAGGTATAGGGTAGTATGTATACATCTTGGTTATGTGAAAGATACGAGGTTAGGTGGAGGTTCTGATCCAGTATTTATAGAGGAAGTGGAGAAGTGGTTACCAGCAAAGAGAGTAGCGTCACCGCAGGAAGTAGCGGAATGGGTGTTATGGATGTTGTTGGAGTGTAGGTATTTATATGGTGAAGTGGTGTTATCAGGCGGGGAGGATTTAGTATAGGGAATAGGGTTGAAATGTGTGCCTGGTTACCGAAAAGGTAGGGGCGTATACTTTTTATGTGTGAAGTGAGGGAGGTATAAAATATGAGTGATAGAGCTGTGGTAGCATCGGTGTTTCTTAATAGGGAGTGTCCAAGGAGGTGTCCTTATTGTGGTAGCAAGAGGTTTGGTATGAAGAGATTATCTGGAAAGCAATGGTTGGATGCAATTGACATATTAAGGGGGCAAGGGATTGAGTTTTTTCTCTTTTTGGGGAATGAGCCTTTGATGTTAGGAGGGGAGTTGGTGGTGTTAGTGAAAGGGTTAGCAGAGAGAGGGGTGGAGTATGGATTATATAGCACAAGTCCCCAGCCGTTGTTTTCTCAGTGGAGAGAGAAGTTGTTGGATGCGGGGTTAAGGAATTGGAGTGCTGGTGTAGATTTTATTCCAGAGGTATATGAAAGGATGAAGAAGGAAGGTAGGTTATCAGAAAAGGCTATCAGGTTAATTGAAAGTCAGGGGCAGGAGATAGTGAGGAAGGCTCAGGAGTCATTGGAGGGGTTGATTTGGATGTATGAGAGAGGTGTGGAAGAAGTATTATCTTTGATAACAGTGAGTAGAGCAAATGTGGAGATGTTATATGATATGGTAATTTGGTTGGCTGACAATGTAGTGAAGGACTACAGGTGGAAGGTGAGTTATAATTATGTGGAATGGAATCACGGGGATAAGGATTTTATGGTGAGGAAGGAGGAAGGTGAAGGGTGGTGGTTATCTGAAGAAGATAGAGAGGTGTGGCAAGAGTCATTGTTAAGGTTGGATGAGGAATGGGATCAGTATCCTTTTGTACAGCCAGTGAAAGGGTATTTGAGTAATATAGATAAGGCATTGAAACAGGATGTGAAGTGGTGGAAGGAATATGGATTTGAAGTTGAGAATTTATCTGTGGAATGTAATGGGAAGATAAGAGCGTGTGGGTATAGAGAAGGGGAGGTAGGTTATAGTGTATGGGATTTTGTAAGTAAACCTGAGGGAGTATGGGAAGCATGGAGGAGGGAAGTAATGAAGTGTAAAGGTTGTTATTGGGTGTGGCCACACATGTTGGCTAATGCAGGGGTGCAGGCATGTGATTTCAGGAGCGAATATTGGAAGAAAAAGTATTGGAGGTAAGACGAGATGTGTGGAATAATGATGGTATGGAATAGGGAAGGTAAGATACCGTTATCAGTTGTTGATAAATTGATGTTAGGGGCAGAAAAGAGGGGTGTTGACGGGACAGGAGTAGCAGTTGTTAATGGTGGGGCGGTTGAAGTAAGGAAGTGGGTGGAGAGTTACTCACATATAAGAGCAGAGGTATTGTTATGGGTAGAGGAGAGGTGGAAAGTAGGGTCTGTGTTGTTAGGATTTTGTAGGGCAAGACCAGAAACAGAGTTCCATTCTGCTGAGGATGTGCTCCAGCCGTTACATAAAGAGGGGTTGGTGTTAGTGCATAGTGGGTCAGTGTCCGAGAGATTTGTGGAGGAAGTAGAAGATGTTGGTAGGTTATATAAGGTAGATAGTGAAGCGATTTTGAATGGGTATATAAAGTATGGAATGAAGGAGCTAATGGAGAGAATAGAGGCAGGTATGGCATTTATTTTAGTAGATGTAAATTGGGGGAGGGTATATTATGGAGTAAATTTTAGACCGTTAGCAAGAGCGTATGTGAAAGGGTATGGTTTTATTTTGCATAGTGATATAGAAAGTGTATGGGATGCTGTAAAAGAGTTGGCTGGGCATGGAAGAACAGGTGTATGTGTGTGGGAAGATTATTATGTGGATGAAGTAGGAGGGTGGGAATGGTGGGAATTAGATTTAGATAGTGGGATGCAAAGGAGACACGAATTTGTTGGGAAGGTAGTGCATCCTTATGCAGAAGTGGTAGGAAGGTTAGGTAAGGAGAAAGTATTAGTGTCAGCATCGGGAGGTATAGATAGTGGGCTATCTGGATGGTTGTTGAAGAAGTTAGGGTATGAAGTAGAGTTAGTGCATTTTGATTATGGACAGAAAGGAGAAGAAGCGGAGAGGCTCGCGGTGCAGAAGCAAGCTGAATTAGGTGGTATGAAATGTAGGGTGATTGATTTGCGTCATATATTTATGGAAGATAAGTCAGAGTTGGTAGATAGAAGTGTAGAAGTAAGTACTGGCAGAAGTGGTAGGTTAAAGACAACTACGGCTTGGGTATCAGGAAGAAACTTAGTATTTTGGTCGGTGTTGGCGTCGTTAGCAGAGCAGGAGTTATGGAAGGGGTATAGTAAAGTATATATAGTGGCTGGTTGGAGTAATATGACGGAGGCAGGAATATACCCTGACAATAGTGAAAAGTTTGTGAAAGCGATGAAGGAAGTATTAAAGTATGGGCTATTGTTATGGGATAGAGTAGAGTATGTGAATTTGTTTGAAAATTTGACGAAAGCAGAAGAGTGGTGGCTGGGTTATAGGTTAGGTTTCCCTTTTGAATGGACTTGCTCTTGTGATGAGCCTATAGTGAAAGACGGAAAGATAGAGTTATGTTTGGAATGTGGGTCTACGATGTTAAGCAGGTGGGCAGCAAGAATTGCAGGAGTTTCAGATCCGAGGTTGTTTTATAGTAAGGGTGTAGAGTATGAGTTAGAAGAGGATAGGGTATTTGTAACCCAGTGGATTGAACCTGAAGGAGTTTTAAAGAAGATAAGATTTATAAGGGAAGAAGATAGAAGAAAGTTGGAGGCGATGTTGCATGAGAATATTGTTAGGGCTTACTAATTCACCTGGTGAATTGGAGCAGATGGTGAGGGTAGGAACTTCTGTGCTTGGTTCTTTTTATGATAGAAGAGGGTTGAATAAGTTGTTAGAATTGAAGGGGGCGGGGTTGTGGGTAATGTTGGATAGTGGTGCTTTTACTTGGTGGAATAAGAATGTAGGGACAAGTAAGGAAATAAAGGATGTGATAGGGACAGATTGGAGTAGAGGCAGTGGGTTTGAAAGATATAAGAGAGAGTATATTGACTGGTTAAAGAAGTTTGGAAGTTTTATTGATGTATATGTTACTTTGGATGTGATCTTTGATCCAGAAAGGACTTGGGAAGTGTGGAAGGAAATGAGAGAGGAAGGGTTGAACCCTGTGCCTGTAGTGCATTATGGGACAGATTATAGTTTGATAGAAAAGTATTTGGAAGAAGGCGTGGAGTATATAGGGACAGGAGGATTAGTAGGTGGTAGAAAGGTGATATCACAGTGGATGGATGGGATATTTAAGAATTTTGTAAAAGTGGATGGTGGGAAGCCTTTTCCGAAGGTGCATATTTTTGGGGCGGTGACTCCTGATGTATTTAAGAGGTATCCGTTGTATTCGGCTGATTCAACAGGTTGGAAGAAGTATTGTGCATATGGATTTGTTCCTGTCCCTCTTGTAGGAAGGAGTGGGGAGTTTACTTTTGAGACATTGTTTGTGGTGAAGGTGACAAGAAGGAGGACTTCAGGGGAGAAAGGGAAATGTTTTTCAGATTATGTGAAAATGGTGGGGGAAGAGGTAGTGAAGAAGGTGGCTAAGGAGGTGTTTGGAGAGGAGGTAGGTGTTCAAGAAATAGAGGAAAGGTTGCAAGATAGTATAGAAAGAGGTAAATGGAGTATATGGTATTATAGGGGGATGGAGAAGTGGTGGAGTAAGTTTAAGGATTGGGAGGTGTACAGAGTAGGGAGTAGAAAATATTTAGTATAAAGAGGAGGAGGAGCAGTCTTATGAAGTGGAATGAAGCAATGTCAAAGCTTGTTAAGTTATCGGGGTTGGTGGCAGATGAAAAATTAGAAAAGACAGGGCTGTTTGGAGTGTTGCATTTTTTCAAGGATGGTTATGTGTATGGTAGTAATGGATTTTTTGAATTTGAATTATTCTATGGGGGAGATCTTGAAGGTGTAGTGTCGGCAGCAAAGTTTTTTGATGTTGTAAGAGTGTTGGATCCGAAGATAACTTATGATGTTTTTGTAGAGAATGGGTATTTTGTTATAAGTGGAGTAGGGGTGGAAGTGAAGATGAATATGATACAAGTGGATGGACCAGTAAACAGGGTAGTTCCTTTGTTAAGTGCTGAGGAGAAAGTAGGGAAGGAGGTGGAGATTGATTGGAAAGAGGAGATTTTGAAAGTGTTGAAAAGGGAAGGGGAAATTGTATCATCAGGTAGTTCCTCTGTTGAGTATAGGGTGATATGTTTTGATAGAGAAGGAGTTTTTGCAACTGATAGAGTGAGAATTGCTTGTTATTTTGTGCCATTTATAGTGGGTGGAGATAAAGTATTGTTATCAGTCTCTGGTGTAAAACAGTTGGTAGAAGTGGCTGAAGAAGAAGGGGTAGTTGGTGCTTGGGTAATAGGCGGTAGATTGTATGTAAAGTTTGATGGGGAATTTTATGTTAGTGTGTTAGGGTATGATATGAATTATCCGGAGTTAGGGGGTGTGTTGTTACGTTATAAAGAGAAGGTGAAGAGGTTTGTTGTGGATGTGGTGGTGGCGGATGAAATAAGTAAAATAGTAAAGATATTAGATCCGTCTGATGTAGTGTATTTGGTAGTAGAAGATGGGTGGTTAGAGTTGAAGGTAAGTTCGTTGAAAGGATTTGAATGGAAGAAGAAGTTGCAACAGGTGAGTGTAGAAGGAAGTTATGTAGTTGGGGTATTGGCAAGGGATCTTGATGGGGTGGTGGATGAGGTAGTGGAGTTAGGGTTATCTGATGAGGTTATTTATTGTAGGAGTGTAGAAGGTGTGGAGTATGTAGTAGCAGTGATAAGTTAAGAAGGAGGTGAGTGGTTTGGTGGATATTGGTGGGTTGTTAAAGGGTTTGAAGTCATTAAAGAGTGTGTCATTTTCTTTGGGTGAGGAGAAGAAGGTAAAGGATTGGCTTAAGTCTGGTGTACTTGCATTTGACTGGCTTGTTTCAAAGGGTAAAGGGTTCCCGCTTGGTAGAGTGGTGGAGGTATGTGGTGACTATTCAGCAGGGAAGAGTTTAATTGCTTATAAGTTGTTAGCAAGAGCGCAGAGAAGAGGGTTTTTGGCAGTATTGTTTGATATAGAGGTATCTTATGACAGGAGTTTTGGAGAGAGGTGTGGGATAGATAATAGCCAGCTGCTGGTGTTTTCAGATTTATCAGTGGAAAAAGGATGGGAAGTAATGCTTGAGTTAATGGAGAAGTTGGATGTACCTATAGTATTTGTATGGGACAGTCTTGCAGCAACTCCGACAGAGAAGGAGTTAGAAGATGGGATGGATACAAGAGATTTGACAAAGGCGCAGATGGTAGGGAAGGGGTTTAGGATTGTTATTCAGGAGTTAGATAAGAGGAATAGTATGCTGGTGTTGTTAAATCAGTTGAGAGAGAAGATAGGAGATCCTTTTGGTGGTGAGTTTGCACCTGGTGGAAGAGCGATAGATTATCATGTTGCGGTGAAGCTTGAGTTGAAGAGAAGAGGAATGATTGCGGAGGATAAGATAGTAAAAGGGTTCAAGATAAGAGCTACAGTGACTAAGAATAGAGTGGATGTTCCTTTCAGGGAGTTGACGTTGTTGTTGAGGTGGGATAGGGATGATTTTATGCCGTGGTGGGAAGGACTGTTGGACATATTGATATTGGAAGGGAAGGTAGTGGAGGCTGGTGGCTGGTATAAGTTTACTTATGAGGAAAAGAAGTGGAGAGCGAATGATTTTTTGGAGATGTTAGTTGCACAGCCGAATAGAGTGCTTCCAGCTCTTGAAAGTATATTTGGGGCTGAGATATATGAATATCTGGTAGAGGTGCTACCTGGTATTGAGTCAGGTAAGGAGGTGATATCAGGTGGGTAATGGAGGAAGAGATTTTGCAACTAAGTATAGACCAAGGAAATGGAGTGAGGTAGTAGGGCAGGATCATGTAGTAAGAGTACTGAGGAAAAGAAGAGATTGGAAGACGTTGTTATTTTATGGGCCGTCGGGGACAGGAAAGACGACGGTGGCAAGGATAGTAGCGATGTGGGTGAATTGTGAAGGTGGAGATGAGGATGTATGTTGTAAGTGCCAAAGGTGTAAAGCGATATTGAATAGTGGGACACCGGATTATAGAGAGGAGAATGTAGGGGATAGTAGGACGATAGAAGCAATGAGGGGAATAGTTGATTGGTTAATGTATAAGCCTGTGTTTTTGTCTAAGAAGGTGTTGGTGTTAGATGAGGTGCATAACTTATCTATTGGAGCACAGAATTTGTTGTTGAAGGTGCTTGAGGAGCCTCCGCCGAATGTCGTAATAGTTCTTTGTACAACGAAGCTTGATGGGGTGATAGAGCCGTTGAGACAAAGATGTCAGGAGTTTGATTTTAGGTCTGTATCAGATGAAGAGTTGATGAAGTTATTGACAAGAATAGTAAAGTATGAGCCTTGGGTTTTAGATTTAGGTGATGAGGTTTTGAAGAGGGTATTTAGGGAGTCAGGTGGTAGTCCAAGGAAGTTTTTGACGTTGCTTGAGAGAGCTGGTCTTGGCGGGGAAGTTATAGGAGATGAGGAAGATAAGGTAAAGCCGCTTGTGGATATGGTGTTGAGTGGTGATGTAATGGGTATTGTAAGGGATGTGGATAAGGTGATAAAGGATGTTGGGTTAAGGGGAGTGATTCCTATGGTTGTTAGTGTAGTAACAGGGAAAATGAGGAGAGCTTCGTCTTTTTCTGAACTTGTCAAATTATATGGGGTATTGAATGCGATGTCATTGCCTACGGGATTATATGCAGTGAAGGAAGAAGATAAAGTGCTGTATCAGTTGTTGTCCGCGGCTCTTTGGGTTAAGAATTTGAAAGGTGGGTAGGAAGGATGGCAGATGTGGTGTTAGATGTTGATGTAGTATATACTTATGTAAAGAGTGGAAAGGCAGAGGTTCATAGCGAGGTGGATAAGTTGTTGTCGGTGAAGGTGCCTTGGGCTTTTTGGAGTAATGCTTATAAAATGGGTTTTTGGGATGGATATAAGAGGTTTTATGACATTTTGAGGGGAAGATTTTTGACAGGTTTTTTACCGCGGGTGGCAGCGGGGTTGATGGAGAAAGGATTTAAGGTAGAGGTTAATGGAGCAGAGAAGGTGTTTGGTGGGTGGGATGGTGATGTGGAAAGTATAGTATTGAATGAAATAGATGAAGTGAGATGGAGAGAAACACAGTTACCAGTATTGAGGCAGTTATTGTCTTGTAAAAGGGCGGCAGTGAAGATGGGTACGGGAGCGGGGAAGACGGAGGTGATAGCAGGTATTTTGAAAGCTTTGTCGGAGGAGAAGGCATTAGTGCTTGTTCATAGGGTTGAGTTATTGCATCAGACTGTGGAAAGGTTGAGGATGAGGTTGGGGGAAGAGGTAGGACTGATAGGTAGTGGAAAGGTAGATATTGATAAGAGAGTAGCGGTAGGTATGGTGCAATCAGTATGGATGAAGAAACCTAAGTTGGCAAGGTGGTTAAAGGATGAAGTAGGAGTGCTGGTAGTGGATGAATGTCATCATAGTCCGAGCAAAACATGGTCTCAAGTTGCTATGTCATGCGGTGCCAAGTGGCGTTATGGTTTTTCAGGGACGCCTCTCGTATACAATGAGGAAAGGGATATGTTGCTGATAGGGTTGACAGGAGATGTGGTGTATGGAGTGCAGGTGAAGGATTTAGTTGAGAAAGGTTACGCAGCAAAGCCAAGGGCAAATATTGTTGTAGTTCCGTTTAGGTATAAGGGTAGCTGGAATGAGGTATTTAATGAGGTGTATGGTAAGGATAGCAGGATGGTGGAGGTGTTAAAGGCTGTTTTGAAGGGAGAGTTAGCAAAAGGTAAAAGAGGTATTGTGGTGTTTGTTGAGAGAATAAAGCATGGTAAGAGATTATTGTCTGAATTGAAAAAGGAAGGGTGGAGTATAGTATTTGCTCACGGTGGAAGGAGTGATGTAGAAAGGGTGGGGATTGTGGAAGGTATGAGAAAGAAGAAGTATGATGTAGTGATAGCGACTACGATCTTTGATGAAGGCATAGATGTATCAGGTATAGGAGGTGTTGTTTTTTGGTGTAGTACAAAGAGTGTCGTGAGGATAATGCAGAGGATAGGAAGAGGGGTAAGGGTAGAGGAAGGTAAAAGGGAGGTGGATGTATGGGAGTTTGTAGTAGATAATAAGTATATGAAAGAGCATTTGAAGAGGCGTATAACTTATTATGAGAAAGAAGGGTTAGAAAAGAAGTTTTTAGTGTGGACTGGAGAGGAATTAGTTGAGATGAGTGTAAGTTAGGAGGTGTAGAAAGGTGAATAAGGAGATGGAGTTAATTGATTTCGGTAAGGTATTTAAAGTGTTAGAGGAAGCAGAGTATAATCATGAGGCGGAGAAAGTTTTTGAGGCTTGTTTTAAGAACTGGAAAGTGTCGTTGAATAGTGTTGAAGGAATGGTGGCTGGGTTAATAAGGTTAATTCTTTTTGAAATGGTGACTGAGTTTGAGGTAAGGTTAAGTAATAAGAAATATGATATAAGGGATGTGCTGTTTTTTATGGTAATTAAGATGTTAGGGGTAGAGAAGTTATCTCAGTTGGTAGAGATAGCGGAGAGAGGGCTTGAGAAGATGTATGAGGAGAAGGATTTTAGTAGTTTTAGTGTTTGTGTGCTTAAGATGCTTGAATGGTTTTTAGAAAGGGTTAAAAGTGGGTGTGGTTTAGAGGAGGTGGTAGTACAGTGAAGAATTTTAGGTATTTAAGCAGTAGTGATGTATATTTAGTGCTTGCAGTATGGCAAGATGTTTCTGGGGTAGATGTGTTGGATTATAGAGGGGCTTGTAAGCTTGTTAAGTGTGTTGAGGTGGAGGTAAAAGGTTGGCAAGGTAAGGTTTTAAGGGAAAAGGCAGAATGGTTGTATGGGTTTTTGAAGTGGTTATGGATGGAAGGGAAGAAGTTAAGTGATGCTTGGAGGTATGTAACGAAGTATGTAATGGATATGAAGGTAGAGGATGGAGTAAGGAGGGTGGTGGAAGAGTATAGAAGGTATGTAAGGGAGAGATTTGGAAAAGATGTTTATGTAGATTTGTCAAACAGAGAAGTGATAAAAGCGGCGAAAGTGATTCAGAAAGTGTCAAAGGAAATGGATCTGCCTGAGTATGAAGTGATAAGGCTACAGCATGAGTGTTGGGAGGCGATAACTGAACCGCTTGTTTTTGAAAGGATGTCGGATGAGTCATTAGTAAAGAGAAGGATTAAAGTGAAGATGGAGGAGGATAGGAAGCAAGGAGTAGTGGTAAAGTCAGTCAAGGGTAGTGGTGAGGATTTAGAGAGGTTAGTTGCTAAGTATTGGAGAGATATTTTATCTGTGGGAGTGATGTTTTATATAAAAAAGAAAGGTTGGCTTGCGGACATAGCAAGAGAGTATTGGGATAAGTTGAGTAATGCTGATAGGGTTGCGAGGAATGAGTTAAAGATCCAGTATTCAGTTGAGCGGATAATTCAGCGTTGGAAGGCAGAGGGTTGTCCGAAGAAGTTGTTGGAGTAGGAGACGGTGAGGTATCTTTTAGGACAGCTTGCGGGGCATAGGTTTGCTGATAAGACGCTGGAAAATTTTGTCTGGGATACGGGGAATAGTCATTTGAAGGATTTCTTTTATGATTTAGTTAGTAGAGAGGCTTGGGAGAAGGGAGTTGGGTTGGTAGGTGATGTAGGAGTAGGTAAGACCCATTTGTTGTCAGCGTTATATAAGAACAGAGTGTGGGTATCGGTGTTTTTAGGTGGTGGGGTTCCTGTTTGGGTAAGTTTTTTAGATTTGGTAGTGGAGTATAGGGAAAATAAGAAGATTTTGAAAGAGTTGCTTGATACTTATGATTTAGTATTTGTTGATGACATATGGAGTGTAGGGGCTTCAGTTGAAGAGAAAAATATAGTTAGAGAGGTAGTGTTTAGATGTTATGATAGTAAGAAGGTGTTATGTTATACTGCGAATTGGAGTTATGAAAAGTGGGATATAGATGAAAGAGTAAGAGACAGGTTAAGAGAAATGAATGTGGAGGTTGAGTTGGTAGGTTTTTCGTTTAGGGGGGAGTAAATGGAGTGGTTTTTGATAAAGGCAGTGGTGGATGGTGATATAAGTCAGTCTGTTTTGTCAGAAGTTGACAGTTCGTTTTTTACGGAGGAGTTAGACAGAAAGGTTTGGAATTTATTGAAGCGTGCGTTTGAAAGGGGTAGGTTAGTAAGGAGTTGGGATGACTTGTATGTTTTTGCTTTAAGGGAGGAAGCAAGTGATGAGGTTTTGCAGAGAATAATTTGGTTTAAGGAAAGTGATGTCAGTTTATCAAAGGAGCTTGTTTTAGATACAGTTGAAAAGTTGTGGAAGGAAAAGGTTGTTGTGGAAGGGGTAAAAAGAGTAGAAGAAAAGTTATTGAAAGGAATTGACATAGAGAAGGTAGTGAAGGATTTAGGAGATGTTTATAAAAAAGTAGTGGTAAAGTCTTTTGTGGGTAATGGGTTAAGGGAAGAGGTGTTAAGTGGAGCATTGGATAGAATGGTAAATTATGTAGTGGAGGAGAAGGCAGAGAGGAGGCTGTTGACTGGGTTTATTCAGTTAGATGTAGTTCTTGGTGGTGGATATAGGCGGGGAACGATGGCAGTATGGATTGGTGCAACGAGCGTAGGAAAGACAATGATGCTTGTGTTCCAGTCGGTAGTGTTTATGTTGCAGGAGAAGAATGTGTTGTTTATATCTTTGGAAGATAGTAAAGATGTAGTGTTGGAAAGGTTTGATAGATTATTGTTTTTTAATGTGAAAAATGATGTGGAAGGGTTAAAGAAGAGGGTGGAAGTGTTAAAGTCTTTGGGTAAGATAGAAGTTATGTATGTGCCGCGGTTGTCAATGGAGGAGTTTGAAGGGTTAGTGGAAGGATTGGCAGAGGATATTGATGTTTTTGTTGTAGATTATGGAGATTTGTTAAGGGTAGAAAAAGGTTATAGAGAAGCAGACTGGGTTGAGCAAGGAGAAGTGTTTGAAAGGATGATGAAGTTGGCTGATAGATATGACAAGTGGATAGTGACAGCTTCTCAGGCGAATAGGGAGGCAGTGGATAGGAAGGTGTTATCGTTAGGGAATGTTGGTAGGAGTTATAGGAAGGTACAGGTAGCAGATTATGTGATAGCGTTGTCTCAGACG
>Ga0209225_1003116_pt1 | contig 14198 bp, 13 predicted proteins | sample WasSprMetagenome_FD_184732 | JGI IMG/M metagenome (GOLD analysis project Ga0209225, IMG submission 184732) | Sulfidic aquatic microbial communities from Washburn Spring, Yellowstone National Park, USA - WS (SPAdes) (version 3) | ecosystem: Environmental > Aquatic > Thermal springs > Hot (42-90C)...
GCGCGCAAAGGCCGTCAAGATCCAGATGTGCCTGACGGCAGCACCGAATGCTCGCACGCCGATCGTTGCCTCCAGTGACAGCCCGCGGCTGGCCGCACTCGTGGGTCCGCCGGAAGGCGACGCCTCGAGCGGCATCAGTTCGAAGGTGGTCATCTTCGACGCCACCAAGCCCGAGCCGGTACTGGCTGAACTGCCCGAGAAAGCCTCGACTCTGACCGCCGTAACGGGAGGCAATTTCGCCGCTGTGCTTCCGGGCACGCCGCCGCGGACGCTGCTGATTGACGGCAACAGCGGCGAGGTCCGCGAGCCTGCGCCCGCTGCCGGAGGGCAGGCCGCCATCCGTCTTCCCACTCTCAAGCTGGAGGACTTGCCCCATACCCTCGCGATCACCGCCCTGCCGCAGCAACTGTTTCTGGCCCTGGTGGCCGACGATGCCGACCGCCCAAACCGTGCGCGCCTGGTTGTAGTAGATCGCGATGGCAACGTCCAGGGCAGCCGGGATTTCCCGGAAGGATGGGTTCCGCTGGTCGCTCCACCCCGCCCCCAGACTGGCGGCGCGATCCAGCAGGCGCTCGCGCTGCGGCGGGTCGTCGTGTACTTCGACACACTGAAAGAGAATGTGTACGTGCTGTCGCGGCGACCCGATGATTCGCGGCACGCCATGGTCCTGTTCTCGGTGGAAGAGCAGTCGCCGCGCGTAATCGAGTTCCCCGAATCCTGGTTTGTGGCTGCGTGCACGCCGGCGCTGCCCGTGTTTACTCTGGAGCTCTCCCGTCGGCTGGTTCTGGCGGGGGCCGGATCGCCCCAATCCGAGATCAAAACCCCGTGCCCGGCGACGGGCTTCATCCTGCTCGACCTCGAGGAGGCCCGGATCTCGGCGGTTGCGTTGCCCGGCCAGGGCCAGTTCGATCTGACCGCAGCCACGGGCGACGTCAACGACTTCATCTTCGGCGTAAACACCGATCCTTCGCGGCGTAATCTTGCCGATCGTCTCTTCGTGCTGGATGGCGTAACAGCCTCGGCCTTCAGCCTGGATCCGCCGGCCGAGGTCACCAGCTTCAGTGCCCCCACGCCGTTGCCTGCTCTCAACGCGATCCTCGCTCTGGGAACCAAGCGGGTGGCCGGCGACGCCGGCTTCGTACTCTTCGATCTCGAGAATGCGGAGGCACGCTTGCTGCCCACCCCGGAGGGCTTCGCGCAGGTCAGCTTTGCCGGATTCCTTCCCGCCACGCGCAAGCTGATCGCGCGCGGCATCAAAGCGGGCGGCGCCGGCTCTCAATACCTCGTCTACGATTTGGTTACTGGCGAGTTGATCTTTCCGTCCAACCCCGAAGGCGTAGCCTGGGTGGGCAACGTGGTCCGCGCCGCCGCCCAGCCCGGTACCCCACAACCTGGCGCAGGCCAGCCCGGTGCGCCGCAGCCCGGACAAGGCCAGCCCGGACAAGGCGGACCCGCGCCACAACCCGGACAGGGACAACCCGGCCAGGGAGGAACCACGCCGCAACCCGGCTCGGCGCCGGCCCAACCCGCGGCTACACCTGTGCTGCAACAGGCGAGCGCCGCATCGAACGCTGTGACGGCCGTGGCTTATGATGCCGAAGGCCGGCAGCGCGGCCTCGTGTTGTTGCGCGTTCCATAGGCGGTGCGGCTGGCATTCATCACCGCCACGCCGCTCGAGATCACTAGGGGCAGCGGCACCTTTGCGGGAATCCACACGCTGGCGCGTGCTCTCGAGGCCCTGGGCGTCCGCGTCGAAACGATCACGCCGCGGCTGCCGATCCCCGTGTTCACGGTTCGGCGGATGCTGTTTAACGAGCGCTTGCGGTGGTCCGGTCGCTTCGATGCCGACGTGATCGTGGGCTTCGATATGGACGGCTACCGTATCGCCGGTCGCAGGGGCCGCCCCCACGTGGCGTCCATCAAGGGCGTGATCGCCGACGAGATGCGCTTCGAGCGCGGCTGGACCCGCGCCAGCATGGCGCTTCAGTCTGCCTGCGAAGCGCGCCACGTTCACCGTGCCGATGTGGTCGTCACCACCAGCCGCTACGCTGCCGCTCGTATCCGCCAGCTTTATCGCCTGCCGCGCGATCCCGCGATCGTCCCCGAGCTCATAGATTTGACCGCATGGCGGGAACTGTTCGCGCGCCATCCGGCCGAGCCCGATCCGCGTCGCTTCACTGTGCTCACCGTGTGTCGCTTTTATCCCCGCAAGCGCCTCGACGTGCTGCTGCGCGCCGCCGCGCTGTTGCGCGAGCGCGCGGCCTCCCTGGAAATCAGAATCGTCGGCGATGGCCCCGAAGCAAAAAAGCTGCGGCGGTTGGCGCAAAGCCTGGATCTTCAGCCGATCGTGCGCTGGCTCGGCAATGTCTCGCAGGAGGCGCTGGCGCGCGAATACAATCGCGCGGACGTTTTCTGCCTGCCGAGCGTGCAGGAGGGATTCGGCATCGTCTTTTTGGAAGCCATGGCTGCGGGAAAGCCGATCGTCGCCGCCCGCGCGGCTGCCGTTCCCGAGGTGCTGCCTCAAGGTCTGCTCGTCGAGCCGGAAAATCCCGAGGCGCTCGTTGCGGCGCTGGAAGAGCTTTATCGGAGCGAAGCCCTGCGACGTGAGCTGGCCCAGGCCGGCGCCCGCCTCGTCGAGCAATACGACGCGCCGAAGGTGGCGCGCATGTTTCTCGCGCTGGTGCGAGACCTGTTTTGAGTGCGCCGCTCTCGCGAAGGCGGGTTCGCGGCCAGGCTATGCCATAATGGGTTAGACATTTCCTTTCGGAGGGGTGCCATGACGCACCGCCCAGCGTTGTTCTTCCCGCTGGTGGTGGCCGGCTTGATTCTTTGCGTCCCCCTCGTGGCGCAAGAACAGCAGCAACCCGCGCCGCCCCCGCAAGCCCCGCAACCCGCGCCAGCGCCCACGCCCAGCCCCGAGCCTGGGGGCCGCACGCCCACCATCCCCTCGCCCACGCCGATTCCCACGCCGCCGCGCGAGCCGCAAAGGGAGCCCGACTGGCGCCAACAACCCCAACCCTTCCCCGAGATGCAGCGCCCGATCTTCCTCTCCGGGCGCGTCATCCTCGAGGACGGCACGCCGCCGCCCGAGCCGGTCGTCATCGAGCGAATCTGCAACGGGCAGCCGCGACCCGAGGCGTACACCGATTCCAAGGGCCGGTTCAGCTTCCAGCTCGGCCAGAACACCCAGTTGATCGCCGACGCGAGCGTGAATTCCGCAGCCGATTCTCTGGGAGACCCGACGGGACGCTCGCAGCGCGGCGCCTTCGGACAGGGTCGGACGTTGAGCGAGCGCGACCTGGTCGGCTGTGAGCTGCGCGCCGTCCTGCCCGGCTATCGCTCCGATGTCATCCCCCTGGCGGGCCGGCGGATCATGGACAACCCCGACGTGGGCACGATCATTCTGCGCCGTCTCGGCAAGGTCGAAGGCACCGTGATCAGCGCTACGACCCTGAACGCGCCCAAGGACGCACGCAAGGCGTATGAAAAAGGGATCGAGGCGGCCAGGAAAAAGAAGTTCGAGGAAGCCCGCAAGCACCTGGAAAAGGCGGTCGAGCTGTACCCGCAGTACGCCATCGCCTGGTACGAGCTGGGTCGCATTCACCAACAGCAGAATGACAAGGAGAAAGCGCGCGAGGCCTACGCCAGGTCGCTTGCCGCGGACGCCAGGTTCATGAAACCCTACCTGCAACTGGCCCTGCTCTCCGCGCAGGAGCGGAACTGGCGTGACGTGGCCGACACCACGGACCGCCTGATCAAGCTGGATCCGTTCGATTACCCGCTCGCCTATTTCTTCAACGCGGTTGCCCACTTCAATTTGCGCAACCTGGACGCCGCCGAGCGTAGCGCGCGCGAAGGAATCAAGCTCGACGATCGCAATCAGATCCCCAAGATGCGCCACCTGCTCGGCGTCATTCTGGCAAACAAGCAGGACTACACGGGCGCCGCCGAGTTGCTGCGAGCCTACCTGCCCCACGCCGCCAACCAGGAAGAATCCGACTTCGTCCGCAAGCAGTTGCAGGAAATCGAGCGACTGGCGGGGACCGTCCGCAGCCAGCCTTCCGGGCCTCCGCAAACACCCTGAACCTGTGCCGGAATCAGGCAACCTTACGCGCGAAGCGCTACGGAAGAGCTGGCGCAGTGAGTTGTTCGACCGCGTCATCCCTTTCTGGGAACAACGCGGCTTCGATCCCGGCCATGGCGGTTTCTATCACCGGCTGACTTATGATGGTTCCCTGCTCGGCGGGGAGAAGTTCCTCTGGTTCCAGGGCCGCGGATTGTGGGTCTGGAGCTTCCTGTACAACCACTTCGGACGCGACCCCGCAAGACTGGAGATCGCCCGGCAAACCAAAGATTTCCTGCTTGCGCACGGGCGGCAGCCCGATGGTTGGTGGTCGCAAACGTTTACCCGCGAAGGCCGCGTGGTGGAACCATTCGGCGGCGATCTCTACGGCATGTACTTCGTGGCCGAGGGATTGCTGGAGTACGCTGCGGCCACCGGCGATGAACAGGCGCGCCAGACTGCCCGCGAGATCCTCGAGCGCCTGTGGCGGCGGATCCACGAACCCGAGTTCGGTCCCCGCACGCAGGGTTTATGGATGCTCAGCCTCCGCATCGCCACGCAGATCCTGCGGCGCGAACGCGACCCGCTCGCACAGGAAATGGCCGACGAAGCGCTGGACGCGATCACGGAGTGGCACTACCATCCCGAGATCGGACTCAACAACGAAGTACTGGCATTCGATTTCAGCCGCCTGCCTTGCGAGCAGACCAAGTGCGTCTTCGGGCACAGCATCGAAAGCCTCTGGATGGTCCTGGACGAGGCCGAGCGCCGCGGCGACGACGCTTTGTGGCGCCGCGCGGCCGAACGAATCCGCCGCCATCTGGACGTAGGCTGGGATCACGTCTTCGGCGGCCTGGCTCACGCCGTGAACGTAGATCAGCCGACTTACTGCTGGCCCGAGGAAAAACTGCCCGGCACGGACTTCACTTACCGGGCCGTCGGCGAGTACAACTATCTGAAGTCACTGTGGGCGGTGAACGAAGTAATCGTGGCAACGCTGATGGTGTATCTGCGGACAGGCGAGGAGTGGGCCTGGCGCTACCTGTCGCTGGCCGAAGAAGTCCGGCGCGAAAAATTTTCGCTCCAACGCCTTGGTTACCCGACTTACATTCTTTTCGCCGATCGCAGGATCACTTACCGGCCGCCGGGGGATCGCCAGGACAACTATCACCTGCCGCGGCAATTGATGCTCGGGGTGCTCCTGCTCGAGCGGGCCGCAGGCCAGCGTCCTGTGGTGTAATCTGGCCTTATGTCAAGCGCGACTTCAGCCGCTTCCTCCGGACAGCTGCGAGTGGACCTTTCCCCGGTGGCGCACCGCAATCTCGCCCTCGATGCGTTCCGCGGCTTCATCATGATCATGCTGGTTTCGGGCGGCTTCGGGCTGCACGAGCTGGCGAAACGGAACCCCGCCTACGCCCCTCTGGCCGCCCAGTTCGAGCACATGCCTTGGGAATGGATCAGCTTCTGGGATCTGATCCAGCCCGCCTTCATGTTCATTGTGGGCGCCGCCATGCCGTTCGCCCTGGCCCGCCGCGTGGAGCAAGGCGCCACGCGCAGCCAGATTTTCCGCCACGTGGCGGCGCGCAGCTTACGGCTGATCCTGATGAGCCAGATCCTCATGTCCATCTCGCGCGGCCGGCTGCATTTCCAGCTCATCAACGTGCTCGCGCAGATTGGCATCACCTACTTCCTCTGCTATCTCATCATGCAGCTTCGCTTCCGCTGGCAGGCGCTGATCGCGGTCCTGATCCTCATCGGACACTGGGCGCTCTTCGTCGCTTTCCCCGGTACCGAAGGCCCGTTCATGTCCAAGACCACCAACATCGGCGCGCGCGTGGACATCTTTTTGTTCGGCCAGATCAACCCCGGTTACTGGGCGACGATCAATTTCATCACCAGCACCGTGACGACTCTGTTCGGCGTGTGGGCCGGGCAACTGCTGCGCGCCCGCCGGCCGCACCGCGAGACCATGCGGATTCTGGGCGGCTGGGCCTTGTTGTGCCTGCTACTGGGCTGGGCCATTCATCCCTGGAATCCCATCATCAAGCGCATCTGCACGACTTCATTCACGCTGTACAGCGCCGGCTGGGTGCTGCTCATGCTGCTAGCGTTTTACTGGGTGGTGGAGGTCAAGGGTTACCGCACCTGGACCTTCCCGCTGATCGTCGTGGGCGCCAACCCGATTTTCATTTACTCGGTGGACATGGTGCTCAGGGGCTGGCTGGACCGCGCCGTCGGTGTTTTCACCTTCCGCTACGAGTGGCTCGGCGATTTTGCCCCTGTGGCCCAGTCCGTCACCGTTCTCGTCGTCATGTGGTACCTGTGTTACTGGCTCTACCGGCGCAGGATCTTCTTCAAGCTCTGAAGGGGCCGTGACGGCCCTCGTGGCCCGCCACACACTTCGTATAAAATCAAGCGCCGGAGGTCATCATGCCAGTCACGGCTCGCCGGACATTCCTGGGCGCTACGGGTCTTCTGGTTTTGAAGCCCGAGACCGTCTTCGGAACGCAGGCCAACTCCGCACTCGAAATCGGCATCATCGGCTGCGGGGGTCGCGGAACCTACATCGGGGGTTTCTTCCGGGAGTACACGGGCGCCCGCATCGTCGCCCTGCACGATCCTTTCCCCGATCGGCTCGAGGAAATCCAGCAGAAGCTCAAGCTCAGCGGCCCGCGACTGTATCGCGGCCTCGAAGGCTATCGCGACCTGGTCGCTTCACGGCTGGATGCCGTCGTCATCGAAAGTCCGCCTTACTTCCACCCCGAGCAGGCCGAGGCCGCCGTGGCGGCAGGCAAGCACGTCTTCCTCGCCAAGCCGGTGGCCGTGGACGTTTCCGGCTGCCTGCGCATCCGCGAAGCCGGGCGGCGCGCCCGCGGCAAGCTGAGCTTCCTCGTGGATTTCCAGACGCGCGCCCAGCCGGCCTTCCAGGAGGCCGCCCGACGCGTTCACGACGGCGCCATCGGCACGCTGGTGATGGGCCACGTCTACTACCACACCGGCCGGCTGCGCCCGCGATCCAAACCGGGCATGCCGCCCGACGAAGCGCGCCTGCGGGACTGGGTCTTTGACAAGGTCCTCTCCGGCGACATCATCGTCGAGCAGCACATCCACGTGCTCGACGTGGCCAACTGGTATACGCGCGCCCATCCGCTGCGCGCTTTCGGCACCGGCGGCCGCAAGGCTCGCACCGACGTCGGCGACTGCTGGGATCACTTCCTCGTCCAGTATTGGTACCCCAACGAGGTCCGCGTGGACTTCAGCTCGAACCAGTTCCTAAAGGGCTTCCACGACATGTGCATTCGTTTCTACGGCACGGCGGGCACCGTGGATTCCCACTACGGCGGCTACGTGCGCATCACCGGCGATAACCCCTGGCCCGGCGTCGAAAAGGACGACACTTTCCGCGAGGGCGCCATCAACAACGTGAAGCATTTCGTGGAAAGCATCCGCACGGGCAATTATCTGAACAACGTGGAAGAAGCCGTGGAAAGCAATCTCACCTCGATCCTGGGCCGCATGGCCGCGTATCAGGAGCGCATCGTGACCTGGGACGAGATGATGCGATCGGGCGAAAAACTGGAGGCGCGGCTCAAGGTCTGAAGCGCCGCAGTCCCGCCGCGTGAGATAATCCCGCATCGGAGGTGAAAAACCATGTCTTGTCCGCTGGCTCGCAATTGCTCGGGTTGCGGCCGCGCCAGCCGCCGCCAGTTCCTCGGGACGCTGGCTGCCGCTCCGCTGGCATTCACCGCATTGCCGCGCTCGGTTCGCGCCGCCGAGCCCCAGCGCCAGCAACCGATCCGCGTCCCGCTCGTGGTGCAACCGGTGCTGATTTACTCACTGTCGAAACGGCGCGAGGCTTGGAGCTGGCGCCCTTGGGGCGGTCTGCACACGGAAGCCGACGTGGCCGAGGAGAAGGAACGCTTCGGCAAGGAGCTGGCCGCAATGGCGCGCCAGGCCGACTTTCCGCTCGAACTGCGGCCCCTGGCCGAAGTGCGCAACGCCGAAGAGGCCAAAAAGCTCACCGCCAATTCCTATGACGTGACCCTGATGTTTGCCGCCAGCGGCCCCTTGCAGGCTCTCGAAGCGCTGGCCGGAGCGCGCCCGTGGAACCTGATGTTCGTGCGCCATCGCTCGGGTCCGGTCTACCTGTGGTACGAAATCGCTCACCCGCGTTTCCTGCGCAAGACCGTGGACGAGTACGGCCAGCCCAACATGAGCGTCGAAGACGTAGTGGTGGACCGGTTCGACGAGCTGCTCTGGCGGCTGCGCGCGCTGGGCGGCCTGAAAAACGCCTTGGGCAAGCGGATCGTGGCCGTGGGCGGGCCGAGCGGCTGGGGTGCGGGCGGCAAGCTGGCGCCTCAACGCTCGCGCGAGGTCTTCAAACTCGACATCCAGACCGTTCCCTACCCCGATCTGGGCGAACGCATCAAGCGGGCGCGGTCCGATCAGGCGCTGGTGCGCCGCGCGCACGCCGCCGCCGAACAGTACCTCAACCAGAAGGGAGTGCGGCTGGAAACCGACAAGCGCTTCGTGCTGAACGCGTTCGTACTCAACGAGGTCTTCCACGATCTCCTGGACGAAGCCCGCACGGACGCCATCACCATCAACGAGTGCATGGGCACGATCATGCCCATGTCGGAGACCACCGCGTGCATGCCGCTATCGCTGCTCAACGACGCGGGCTACATGGCTTTCTGCGAATCCGACTTCGTCGTGATTCCCGCCGGCATCCTGCTGCACTACATCTCAGGCAAGCCCGTGTTTCTCAACGATCCGACGTGGCCGCACGACGGCGTGGTCACCATCGCGCACTGCACGGCGCCGCGCAAGATGGACGGCAAGACGCCCGAGCCGGTTCGCATCCTGACGCACTTCGAATCCGACTACGGCGCAGCGCCCAAGGTCGAGATGCGCAAGGGCGCGGTGGTGACCAACCTGATCCCGGACTTCAACTTCCGCCGCTGGCTCGGCTTCCGGGGCGAAATCGTGGATGTGCCCTTCCTCCAGATCTGCCGCAGCCAGGTGGACGTCTCCGTTCAGGGCGATCTCGCGAAACTGGTGCGCGAGATGCCCGGCTTCCACTGGATGACCTGCTACGGCGACTATCTGAAAGAAACAGGCTACGCCCTGGCCAAGCTCGGGATTCAGTGGACGAACATCTCGGCCTGATCAGGCCCCGGCCTGCTTGAGCAGGGTCTTCAGCTCTTCAACCGTGGGTACGCGGCCGGAGACCACGATCTTGCCGTCCACGATGACAGCGGGCGTCACGCGCACGCCCAGCGCCGCGTATTCCCGCGGATCGTAAACGTGGGAAACGTCGGCCGACAGGTTCAGCTCGGCACAGGCGTTGATGACGTTGCGCTCCGTCGCCTGGCAACGGGCGCAACCCGGTCCTGCAACCTGAATCTTCATGGCGTTACCTCGCGAAGATGAAATTTCCGAAAAACCATCCCACCACCGTGCCCAGCACGAGGATCGTCGCGACGTAAACCGCCGCCTTGCGCACCCCGAACACACGGGCAATGGCCAGCCAGTTGGGCAGGCTCAGCCCCGGGCCGGTCAGCAGAAGGGCCAGCGCAGGCCCCGGACCCATGCCCAGCTTCATGAGCGTGTCCACGAAGGGCGCTTCCGTCATAGTGGCGAAGTAGCTGATGGCGCCGATCAGGGTGGCCAGAAACGAAGCCTGCAACCCGCTCCCTCCCAGCCACGTGCGGATCCACGTCTCCGGCAGCAACTTTCCGATCACGCCCACCAGAAAAACGCCGCCGAGCAAGAGCGGAAAGATGATCCGCACAAACCACCAGCTCTCGCGCAGCCAGGCCGCGATCTCGTCGCGCGAGGCCGTGCGCCTCGCATACCACGCCACCACCGCAGCGACGATGCGCGCCAGCACCATCCCGCCCCCAAGGATGCTGCCGGTGTAGACGAGGGCAAGAATGCTCGTGGCGGGCGCGACCCACAAGAGGATGAACGCCGGTCCGATGCCCGCGCCTCCGTAATAGTGGCCGTGGAAACGGGCCAGATCCTTCAGGCCGAGCTGTTTCGTTTTCAGCGCGTAACGGCCCAGCGCACTCTCGGTATCGCGCACGCGGATCGACGCGGCATTGGGCGCTCGGGCCGCCCACTCGGGATAGAACCAGTCCGGTGTTTCATCCGTGGCGCCTTCGTCGGCGGACGCCGCACCGGCGGCTGCCGTCATGCCCAAAGCGCCCAAAACCCTCCGCCGCGTCCATTCCGCACACCAGGTCATATCAGCCCAGCAGCGTGAAGAGCTTGTAAAGCGTCATGACGACGATCAAGATTCCGAACAGTTGCTTGAGCCGTCCGCTGGGCACATACACGCTCGTGATTCGCGCGCCGGCAAACGATCCGATCACCCCGGCGATCACCAGCGGCACAGCCAGGGATACGCTCACGCGCGCCGTTCCCAAGTGCGGGATCAGGGCCGAGAAAGAGGGCGGTGTGATGGCCAACGCGTTCATTCCCGCCGCTTTTTTGGGCTCGAAGCCCACCAGGATCAGCGTGGGCAGCAGCAGGAATCCCGGCCCCACGCCCAGCAGCCCGCTCAGGATCGAAATCGGCGCCGCCAGGAGCAGCGCCGCACGGTAGTTCTCCGCGCCCGGCCGCGGCGCCACGGGACGGAACAGCCGCCACGCCAGGTAAAGGACGGAAGCGAAGTAAACCAGCCAGATGTAGAATTGCGGGACGTATTGCGCCGCCAGCGCACCCAGCGGTGCGAACGCCGTGGTCACCACGGCCAGGATTCCCGCCCTTCGCCATTCGACATAGCCGCTCCGCGCGAAGCCCAGCGTGGAAGCCAGACCCGTCAGGCCGTTGAGAACGAGACTGAGCGGCTGCACCTGGTGCACCAGATCGGGCAGGAACAAACCCAGAAAGGGAACCGCCGCGAAAGCCACTCCCAGTCCTAGCATCCCGGAGGCCATCGCCAGAACAAAAAGACCCGCGGTAAGGACAACCGTTTGACTCATGCAAGCGCTCCTGTGGCCTGCCGGGCGCGCCGCTTTCGCCTCCGCATGCCGCCCGCGCGCGTGCCCTGTTTGCCCGAAAGCGAGCGGCCCAGGAATTCCAGCAAGGCGCCAGCCTCCTGGCGTATTTCCTCGGACAAGCGATAGAAGACCCGAGGCCCCCGCCGTTCATCGGAGACCAGGCCCGAATGCTTGAGGTAGCTCAGGTGCCGCGAGACATTGGATTGGGTCAGCCCCAGCGATGACTGGATCTCGCACACGCAGCGTTCGCCGCCCAGAAGCAGAGCGACGATACGCAGGCGATTGGCGTCGGCCAGGGCGCGGAAGAGGGCCTCGAGGCGCCGGAGTTCCATGCTGTTATGATCATACGATCATATGCCCATGCGCGTCAAGCTCGAGAAAAAGCGAAGCAGTCCGCGGCCTTCGTGCAATGGTGTCTCCGGGACGCACCCAAGCAACTTCCGAACAAGCGCGCGATGAGAAGAGCTGAGCTTCCTGGCCTGCTCCAACGCGATTGACGCATGAGCGCTTTCCGCCGATGCGACCGCCCGGATACCCACTCTGTACGGCTTCCCAGGTGGCCGGTCAGGATCTGCCTGGGCAAGAAAGGCGGAAAGGCAGTTGAAGCGGACGCCGATATTGCAAAAATGGAAAGGGCAGAAATGCAAGCGACCAACTTTGAGCGCATCACTGTAAATCCCAACCAGATGGGTGGCGTCCCGTGCGTTCGGGGTCTGCGTATTCCCGTGGCTACTGTGCTCAGGATGTTGGCTGGCGGCATGAGCGAGCAGGAGATTCTAGCTGGGTATCCCGACCTCGAGCCGGAGGACATCCGGGAATGCCTTCGCTTTGCGGCAGTGTCCGCCATGGAACGTGAACTGGTAGTACCGCGCCGGACATGAAATTCTTGATTGACAACGCGCTTCCGCCAACGGTAGCCGGCCTGCTGCGCAAGGTAGGGCACGATGCCGTTCACGTTCGAGACTACGGGTTGCATGCGGCCGAGGTTCCCGTCATCGTGGAACGCGCCCGCTGGTGAGATCGGGTCCTGGTTTCTGCCGACACTGACTTTGCCACCCTGTTGGCGGTCACCCGGCAGGCCAAGCCGTCCTTCATCCTGTTTCGAGAACCCGATCTGATCCGCGCCCGGGATTACGTGGATCGCGTTCTCGACAGCCTCCCGCTCCTTGAAAGCGAGCTGGAGGCAGGATGTGTCGTCGTGTTCCGGCGCGGCCGAATTCGAGTACCCAACCTACCAATCAGTGTCCCCAAGCTATAGAGAAAGCGCTCAGGTCTGGATCACCACGGTCAATCGGAGCCGGGATCGGGTGAGGCGACGGTGAGGATGTCGAAGGCCAGATCGTTGCCTTCGTTGAGGACCGGCGTGGGCCAGATGGTCGGGCGGACGGTGGCGCCTGCGGCGTGATCCTTGGTGAAGATCGCCGTGAACGTTTGGCTGTCGGAATCGGCCGCGAGGACCTTCACATACTCCTCGTCGGCCTGGCCCAGGTTGATGTGCACGAACTCACCCACCTCGAGGCCGAGGCGGTTTGCGCCATAGGAGGCGGCCCGGTTGTCTGTGGATTCGGGCTGGCAGTGAGCACCCGGGCGAGGACTCGCAAATCCGCCTCGCGGTAATGGCGCACGTGGTCTGGCTCGATCGGGTCTGCCATCTTCGCTGCAAGGTGGCAAGCTTTGTAAGGCTAAACTGGTCCGAGGCTCCGGTCCGAGCCTGCCGACCAAAGGCCGTGATAAATTGCCGGTGCGCAAGCCGCTGACCGCAGGCGAAAGGAGGACTCCGGGTATGAAGGGACTCTTGAAACACGCTCGGTTCCTGTTGGTTCTGCCCTTGTTGGTTGCCGTGACCGTCGCTTTCCGGCCGGGCCTCAGCCTCAGATGGCTTGCGACGTTTCCAGCTACGATCGGGACCAGCTTACTCCTCGCATGATCGCTCCGGGTCTGCCGGCCACCCGCACGGCTCCATCCGCAGCGACCCGCGCGGTGATGGACGCTTATCGCCCGACCCGGCTCGAGGCGACCCCCATGGCAGTCTGGCCCCACACGGCGGTGTGACGCACTTGCGCCGCAAGCCAAAAGTCGCGGGCGTCGCGTGATGATTGTGAGTCTGCGGGATGCCGATGCTTGACGAAACTACGAGCGAAAGCTCAAGCGAGCGAGAAGCCGCAAGCAGGGGAACAAACGTTTGGCTCCTCAGGCAGGACTCGAACCTGCAACCCTCCGGTTAACAGCCGGATGCTCTACCAGTTGAGCTACTGAGGAGTAGCCGCTTCAGTTTATATTTGACCAAAGCCAAGGCCCGCTGTCAAATCCCTCCCAGCCCCACCCGCTTGCCTGAGGGCGCGGCCCGCATTACACTGGTATTGAGAATCGGGGCGTGGCTCAGCCTGGTTAGAGCGCCTGGTTCGGGACCAGGAGGTCGGTGGTTCAAATCCACTCGCCCCGACCATCCCCAGTTTCCCCCGCTTCATCCCGCTCGCGGCGTATAATACAAGCTTGGAGAATCGCGCATGAATCGTCGCACGTTTCTGACTGCCGCCGCTCCCCTTTTCGTTCCCGCCCGCGTACTCGGCCTTGCAGGCAAGCCCGGCGCCAATGACACGCTGCGCATCGCTTTCATCGGCTTGGGCGGCCGCGCCCGTTGGTTGATCCGCAACGAAAAATTCCCCGGCGCACGAATCGTCGCTGTCGCCGATTGCTACCTGCCCCGCTGCTTCGAAGCCGCCAAGGAACACCCTGAGGGCGAGAGCTGGCAGAAGTACCAGGATTACCGGCGCATGTTCGACAAGGAAAAACTCGACGCGGTGTTCGTCGAGACCACAACGCACGCCCGCTCGCTCATCGCCATCCACGCCATGCAGGCCGGCCTGGACGTCTATGCTGAAAAGCCGCTCACGCTCACCGTGGAAGAGGGACGCGTCCTGGTGCGGGCAGCCCGCCGCTACAAGCGCGTTCTCCAGACCGGAACCCAGCAACGCTCCATCCCCATCAATGTTTACGCCAGCAAGCTGGTCCGCGAAGGCGCGATCGGCAAGATCCGCGAGGTCATCGCCTGCAATTTCCTGCCGCCGCGCCGCTGGGAACCCAAGCCCGGCCAGCCGGTTCCCGACGGCATGGACTGGGACCAGTGG
>Ga0209225_1003117_pt1 | contig 14193 bp, 18 predicted proteins | sample WasSprMetagenome_FD_184732 | JGI IMG/M metagenome (GOLD analysis project Ga0209225, IMG submission 184732) | Sulfidic aquatic microbial communities from Washburn Spring, Yellowstone National Park, USA - WS (SPAdes) (version 3) | ecosystem: Environmental > Aquatic > Thermal springs > Hot (42-90C)...
GGCGACAGCCCAGACCTAAGGGGACGAGGGCTCCCGTAAAAGACGGGGTTGATGGAGCCGGGGTGTACGCTGGAAGGCTTCGGCCGACCAGCTCAGCCCGCGGCCCCCAACCGCCCGAGATGTCGGGCGTAAGGCGGTGTCTGGGCGAATCTGGAACCCTTCCATTGAAGGCCTATGCATGGCTTCAAACGACGCCCCTTTTTAAACCTAAGTCTTTTCTGAACCTTTTTGCTTCGAATTTCGTGGTGTAGGCATGGAGATTCACGTCGGAAAGCGGGCAGCCAAGAGTTGCCAAAAATTGCGGAGCTCGTCAACGAAGCTTACACGGGTTTACGAATTCATTTCCATTCACGCTTCTTGCCGCTGAGCAGGCGGCGTTTTAGCTGGTGCGTGTACAATGGGCGGCATCGCCAGCCGCACGCAAAACGCTTCTCAACGTCACAGCCGGCACGGTCCTTCGGAGCTTAAAACCAAGGGAGCTATGAACTTGTCCTTTAGGTGGAAGTAGATGGATTCCCTGGCTGACTCGCCCAGAGAAGATAAAGCTTCGTCTACGGCTTCCAGAAGAATTTCATCGAAGGTTTTACTAGCCAACTTCACAACTCTTTTGACTGTTAAAGGGATTCGTTTCTCTGCTTTTATATGAGGGTTTGCTGGACGTTTAATTTTTGTTTTTATGTTTTCGCCAATTTCGAATCAAACTTTGACTGTAAAGGGCGTCGAACTCGCCCCTCTACAAGACTTAGGGACTTCGCGCGAAGTTTATGGTGACTCTCCGCTGGTTTGCTTTCACACGTTCCAAGCCTTTTAACATTACTGCTCAGCGAGGATTATGGTTCTGTATATATTTGAAACATTTAAAAGACTTATGCGCCACAAAAATTAATTGGAGTGTACCGCTTATGAGAACCCTCAGAGTTTCAGACGACGTCCACCAAAAGCTGACAGCCCTTTTAGGCGAACATATGGCCCGAACTAGCAAAATGCAAACCTACCAGGACGCTGTTGAAGCCATGCTATACCAGTCTGTAACATTGCCACCCGAACTTATAGGTGAGGAGGAGCGCTTCATCCAAACACATAAATGGAGGGGCTACACCACCAAAGAGGAGTTTATACGCCAAGCCATACGGCTCTTCCTTTTAAATAGGAAGGCAGAGAATATGAATACATAAAGATTCCGAGAGAGAGGTATGAGAAATTGAATAGAGCCGTGAAGGACATGCGAATGCCATACTGCAGCGCCGCTGAATTCATAGAGGAAGAAATAGATAGGGCCCTTCAACGGTACGAAAGATTCCTTGAGGGGACGGAAAAACAGCCCAACTCGACGGGATAGCCTTTGTTGGTAAAAGGTTTTGAAAACGTTGTGAAAGTCAAAACCTTCGGAAATATTGACAAGAACTTAACTGAGAAAATTCTAGACATAGTTGCCGAATGCTATGGAAGACTCGGACCTCCTATGACATTCTCCGTGAACCTAAACATTTTCGAAACTTCAAGCGGGCAAGGCTTTTTCGCATCCCACGATGCTTCGCAGGGAAAACCCACAATAAACATTTATTTAGACAGGCTTTCAAGCCTCCCCTTCATGGTTGTCGAAGGCGGAATAAGACGTCAGGTCGCCCACTCCATCCTCCACGGCTCTCAAGAATTCTACAAAATCAAGTTTCCAGCCGAGTTGAAGCAAAGCATGCACACCTATAGTTTGCCTGAAAGCTTTGCAACAGAAATCCTCTATGGGGCAGCCATGGCGGCTAAGGAGTTCAACGTGACAAGGTTTTTGGTTGAATGTGGATACATTGAAGACCAAGTGGCCTACGTAAGGTACATGCTTGAACCAACCTCCGAGGAAATACAGGCATGGGAAATGGCCAAAAACGACCCCACAGCCAGAATAGTCTACCTTGTCATGACTATTCGAGACGTCTCATGTGCCATCCCCCTCCTCAAAAACCCAAACCTTGCAGACGAAATCAAAAAGCTCCTAGAAAAGAGGACAAGCCATCTTCCAGAAAACTACAAAGAGACAATACAGCGAATAATAAATGAAACAATCCAAAAGTTTTCAGAAGACACCTTCAAAAACATAAACCTCCTAGTGAAAACTTTCGTAGAAGAGATAATCCGAAAAGAGCTGGGATCCCACAGATACGGAGCGGAAACCATCAGAGGACTAGAAAAATACGAGTAAAATGCTTGTGCATGTAAACTAGGCCAAAATTAGAAGGCTTTCAAACCTCTATATACTCTTGAAGGATGCAATCTTGTGGTAGCGAGTTTCATGTCAACGTTTTGAGTTTTGGCCAGTTTGTTTTTTATATGGACTGTTTGGGAAGTCTTTTGGTTATTCAGTTTGGCTTTGGCGCTTATTAAGCGTTTAAGAGTTGAGGTGGCGGCCCACTCCACTAACTGTTTCACTTCTTTTCTGGCATTTTCATCTGGGGAGGGCCTGTTTTCGAGGATAACCTGCTGGCAGCCCCAGCATTTGCATGGCTTCTTTTATGGCTGATAGTTGGTTGTAGCGTTTGACGAGCACATCATTTATGTGGTTTAAAGCTTTTTGGAGTTCTGCTTTCCGGTGGTCGCCGTTTTTGAGGGCTTTGTACAAGTTTTTACAGAGTTTGGTAGGTGTTGGCAACGGCTATGACGGCGCCTTTCCCGCCTAGGGTTGGCAGCACGGTGTCGGCTGTTCCGGCCAAGACCGCTATTTTTCCGCCCACCAGGCGTAAGGTTTCCGTTATTGCGGCTATGTTTCCGCTGCTGTCTTTTACGCCGGCCACATGCGAGTATTCATCGGAAAGCTCCGCGATTACTGAAGGTTCTAAAGCGTAGCCTGTGAACTTTGGGACGCTGTACAGTATTATGGGTATGTCTACAGCCTCCAGGACAGCCTTGTAATGGCTCATTATTTCGCGGTTTGAAAGCCTAAAATATTGACACTCTCCACGGCTGAAGCCGGGAGGTTCTTGCTTCTAAGGCGTTCATCGGTTGGTTGTTCACAGCCCTTCTAGGCTCCCGCCTCATTCTATTCCACCTCAGAAGCAAGGGGTGTGCCACCACCCCGTTAACGCCGCCTCCATGGAGGTAGCCTATATTTAAGACGCATACGGCGTCCCTGTTCGCCTCCAATCCGCAGGAGAGGCATTTGAAGAGCCTCCCTCTCGTCATTATGTCCTCAGAACGGCATAGTGGGCATTTGCTCGACGTCTTGTATTCGCTTTTCTCCTCCACTTCTATGCCGTATTCTTCGGCTTTCTCCTTAAACCTCCTGACTATGTAGTTGAGGCCCCAGAAGTTGTTTATCATGGCGTTTGCCTTACCGTTACGACTTTTGCTCCTTACGTCCTTCAATCTTCCAAGAACTACCTTTGAGATCCCGAGCCGATCAGCGCATTCAACTATGGCCTTTATCATGGCGTTCACGGCATGTCTGAACCTTCTCTGGCGGATTCTGTGCAGTCTTCTGAGCTTCCTCGAAGTTTTAACCTGTTCACTCTCGCTAATCTGCTCTGCTCTCTGGCTATTTTTCTCGTCCAGTACCACCAGTCCGATAGAACGGATTTGCCCGAGAAGGCTATGGGCTGTCTCAGTCCTTCAAACCATAATGTAGCGAGGTTTACAATGCCAAGGTCTATGTAGAGGAGCTTGTTGCCTCCTTTGAGCGGAGGCTTCTCGACTTCAACTGCCATAAAGCCCCTCCACACTTCATCCACATCATCGTAGACTATTCCCAGCCTTCCTTGCCTGCCCTTCCACTTGAGCTTGCCCTTATATTTTAGCTTGAGCCCTTTTGGGAGGTATATGTATTCATCATCGACCTTGTAGCATTCGTTTCTCACGATTATCCTCAGCTCCCTTTTACCATTTCTCTTCCAATATCTAGGCATTGAAACCTTTGTTATGTGCTCTGGAAACCTTCTTTCAGATTCAAGCCTCTTTAGTGCTAGGAAGCTCCTCCAAGCCTCGTTGTTCTTATTTATGATTTGCTGGGCTGTCGCCGAGCCTATCAGTGGAGCGTATTTCTCGTAGAGGTGTTTAGGGCACCGCTCGAAACGCTTGTAGTGTATGTACGCCTGCCTCCTTTCAAAGTTCACCTCATTATATAGCCCAGCGCAGTTGTCCGCGAGCTCCCATAAGGCGGAACAGCCTTCAACCATGAACGTGTTGGCTCTCTCCACTTCAAACGCCTTTCTGGGCTTCTGTGTATTTTTCAATGGCCTCTTTAGAGACGGCGCCTATTGTCGAAACATAGTAGCTGCGCGTCCAAAGCGATGGCAGTTTCAACAGTTCAGGAAACTCCTTTCGAAGGATGTTTGAGCTTCCGCCCTTAATTCTCTTCACAATCCTGTGGACTGGTATTGTTGCTAGTGCAAATAGACTGGGACTCAAAGATTTAACAAAAATATTCTAAGGGACAATAGTTTCTTAGAATTTACACATTTCCGAAATAAAATGTTAGAACGTTCTAAAATTGGCATGCCTCTATTCCATGTTATAAGTGTTTCCGTAGGTTTCGTAACATAAATCGACAAAACAGTTATCAACAGAGTCTTTCACGAACATTAACATGCATACTCTAATGAACCGTTAAATCAACGGTTTATGTCACCTCCTACATTGGACCGATTATTGATGCACAACCCGTTGAATTTTTGCTATGCTATAATGAAACATCGTTCAGTAGGTTCAATTCTTCCACAATGAAAAAATGGAACTCCACGGATAAATATTTGAAATCCATAAAAACTTTTGAAAACATGTCATAGGCTTCTCAAGCACACAATGCCAATTTGAAAGTGGAATCGGCAATACTGGTAATTGCGGCCATATGTGTCTTTCTCACATTTCACTTCTTGTTATTATCTTTCACTTCGCCGGAAGACGCTTGGAGAATTCAGTTTGTTAACTTGGCCGTTTACTCGCTCATGACGGGAATCGCCACTTTCGCATGTCTCATGCTCTACATAGTTTTCAAAAGTTTGCAAAAACAGTTTTCGGATAAATTACCCAATACTGAGTGAAGCGGCTTAAATGGTTAAAAGCCATGGCACGAAAAACTTTGCTAAAATCAGTATTAGAAAAGCGGAAAGGGAAACGGTGATGTTATCGTCTATGGGGTTTGACTCAAAATGCTCAACTATGGAGGAGATGGTTCCCGCAAGTGCTCCAGCCACTCCCAAGACTGCGGCGCCAACGGGAACCGAGAAAGCCGCCATGGCAAGGTTCCCCCACCAAGATTTGGTCCTCCTCTTGTATAGAGTGTTGCGCACAATCCCTGTCATGGCGTCCCCAACAGACATGAATAGCACGGGAAGAACTCCGAACCAGAAGTTTCCGCCAGAAACAAGCCAGCCGAGGGTCACTACGAAACCCCACATAAGACAGAAGGAAACTTCATAAGCGTTTTCCTCCACTTGAAACCAGTACATAAGCCTACCCGTCTTACGGGGGATATAGAGGAAAACAGCCAAAAAGGAAGCCATTGCCAAAGGGAAAAGAGGAGTCTCAAAAATGCATGGAACAAGGGAAGCAACCAAACCACCTGTAAAAATGTGAATAACCTTCCTGTTGTAGTAGACTGCGACGTTGTGCTGTACACCACGTCCAACCATCCAGTCATAGAGTTTCCGAGTCAAAAAACGGCGACAAAAATGACCCAGAGAAAGAGAAGCACAGTAGCGCCGACCTCTAGGAGGGAAAACGCAACCCACATATTTGGACACGAAGGCAAAATTAGACCAAGTACCACTTAAGCCTTGCCATACTCGAGACAAAAGTATCCAGAACTGAAAATGAGGGAAACGCTACCAAGAAGAGTTTGCCAATAGAAGATTTTGCGTCTATCTTATTTATAAGGCATGTATTCTCTGCCCAGCAGCTCCCTCGCTATGATTATTCTTTGGATGTTCATAGCTTCCTTTGCTCCGATGTAATAGGACATTATTCCCCGCAGCCCCATTTCCAGTGGGCAGTCCTTCGTGTAACCCCATGCCCCATCCATAGCATAACGTGTTCGAAAACTTTAAAGACGAAGGGCGGCACTTTCAGTTTGACGGCTGAAATGTACTTTGTAACTTCCAGTTGCGTGAAGCGTCCATGCTTGTACTTCTGGTCGTTCATCCAAGCCACCCTGTAGACGAGAGACCTTCAAGTTCGGCCCAGAGGTCGGCGAGGTCAAACTGAATGCCCTCGTATTTGCCGATAGGGTTTCCGAAGGCTTTACGCTCTTTAATGTATTGCATGCCAAGCTCTAGGGCTCTCTGGCTGCGCCTAGACACGTAGCGCCGATAAGTAGTCTCGCGTTGTCAAAACCCTCCATGGTCAAGTAGAAACCCTTTCCCTCCCCGCCAATGCGGTAAGCGTCCGGCAGCCTAACGCCATCTATGACGTGCTGCCCGTGGAGATTACCATACGCCCCATTTCTTCAAAGCGTTTGCTAACCTCTACGCCCGGCGCGTTTATAGGTAGAAAGAAAGCTGTCATACCTCTATGGGCTGCTCCGGGCGGAGGCGGCGAAGTTCTGACAAGCGTGAAGTGTCCCCCGCCAAGCTTTTTGGCTTCCTGAGCCCCGCTTATGTACGTCTTCTCGCCATTTAAAATCCAGCAGTCCCCCTCTCTTGTGCCAGTAGACTTTATCGCGGCCACGTCTGAGCCTCTACCCGCTTCAGTTGAGGCAATTCCTATGAAGGCTTCGCCTCTGGCAGCCTTCCGTATAACCTCCTCCCTAACCTTCTCAGTACAATACTGTCCATACAAAACCCCATGCGGTCTCTACAAGGAAAAGCACCGGCACGCGATGCTTATATCAGCGTATCCCAACTCTTCAGCCGCGATGCAAGCCGTAGCCCAGTCAGAGTCAGCGCCGCCATGCTCTTCCTGCACCGTCATCAACAGTAGTCCCAAGTCGGCTAAACCCTTGACTATTTCCTTGGAATTTCGCCTTTACTATCCATCTCCCTAACTTTTTCAAGTGTCAACTCCTCACTGCACCATTCGCGAACAGCCCTGCGGAAAAGCTCCTGCTCCTCGGTGAAGGCAAAATCCACCATGATAACCACCTTCCAACAACACACTAAACCTTCAGTTCTAATGCATATAAAAACTTGCCAAGCTAGTTAAAACAAAAACGCCTAGTAGACTGAGACTTTTGCAACACCATTAACCTTCAAAAATTCCTGTATAAGCTCGCCTGGAATCTTCTTCTCAACAATAAGCGTAAGCTTCGGCTCCGGCGAAAGCTCCGGGTCGTCCACAATCGCCTGCCTAATGCTGAGCCCGTTTTTCGCAAGAATCATGGCTGAATTCGCCAGTATACCCGGGATCCGCGCGTCAACGGGCGTTATTTCCACAACGCCCAGATCTAAGTGGCGGGCGATCTCCTTCAATGAGTGCCCAGCCGACCTTAAGCCTTCGAATATTTGACGCAGTTCTTTGTTAGCCCTTATGGTCCTTATTGTCTCGTTCACAGTTCTCCTGTCGACTCCCGCGGCTTTCGCTATGCGCGATCTTGGAATTTCAATCTCATTTAGATAGATTTTCCCGTTTTTGACGCTTAAACCGTTCTCCACAAGGATTCGGGCCACTTTAAGCCTTTCCGGATAGTTTTCCAAATGCTTCTTTATGGTGGTCCACATGTTTCTACCGCCTAATGTTCTTTTTTGTGCAATAAAGTATAAATATATTCGATGCATTATAATGTGCCTAAATGTACAAAAAAGCGTAGAGGTGAACGATAATGAGCTTTAAAGCACATGAAAGCGAATACTTTGTAATATTAGACCCAGACGAGATCCCAACGGCGTGGTATAACATCCAAACGGATCTTCCGGAGCCTCTTCCACCGCCTTTAGACCCGACAACGTTAAAGCCTATAGATCCAAAGCTTTTGGAGAGAATTTTTGCGAAGGAGCTTATTAGGCAGGAAGTTTCCACGGAGCGTTTCATAAAAATCCCTGAGGAGGTTTTGGAAGCCTATCTGAGGCTCCCACGTCCAACCCCGCTTTACAGGGCGAGACGGTTGGAGAGGTTTTTGAAGACTCCGGCGAAAATTTACTTCAAATGCGAGAATTTCAGTCCAACCGGAAGCCACAAGGCCAACACTGCCATAGCCCAGGCCTACTACAACAAGGAGCAGGGAATAAGGAGACTTGTCACTGAGACGGGTGCAGGGCAGTGGGGCACCGCTTTGGCTTATTCGTGTATGCTTTTTGGGTTGAAGTGCCGCATTTACATGGTTCGCGTGAGCTACTTGCAGAAGCCAGGCAGGAAAACCATAGCCCAATTGTACGGAGCGGAGATTTTCCCATCGCCAAGCGACCAAACAGAGTTTGGTAGAAGGCTCTTAAAGGAAAATCCGAACCATCCAGGCACCCTGGGGATTGCCATAAGTGAAGCCATCGAGGACACACTTACCCATGAAGACACGAGGTACTCCTTAGGCTCGGTGCTGAATCATGTACTTCTCCACCAAACTATCATAGGCTTGGAAGCCAAAAAACAGTTCGAGATTATAGGCGAATATCCAGACGTTGTCTGCGGGTGCATAGGCGGAGGCTCCAACTACGCGGGGTTCTGCTACCCCTTCATGATGGACAAACTTAAGGGCAAGACGGATACGGAATTTGTTGCATGCGAGTCCAAAGCCGTCCCCCACACAACCAAGGGCGTTTACACCTACGACTTCGGAGACACGGCTCAAATGACGCCGCTTCTGAAAATGTTGACAATAGGCCACAACTACGCATGCCCACCGATCCACGCTGGAGGCTTAAGGTACCATGGAATGGCGCCGTCCATATCCTACCTAATCCATAAGGGATACATGCGTTCAGTGGCTTTCCACCAGAACGAAGTTTTTCAAGCTGCCAAAATCTTGGCCCAAACAGAAGGTCTGATAACTGCGCCTGAGACAGCCCACAGCTTGAAATTCGTCATAGACGAGGCTCTACGGTGCCGTGAAACGGGCGAAAGGAAAGTTATAGCCATGAACTACAGCGGGCATGGCTTGCTGGACCTGAGCGCCTACGAACAGTTCCTAGCTGGGAAACTTGTGGACTATGAACCTGAAAAAATCGAGGTTCCAACTATTGTCCCCAGAAAATAGTGGCTTCGAAAGCGGACAATTTCAAGTGGTTTTTCTGCCAGTTGAACAGCTTAAACCTCTCGAGAAAGGCTCCCCCTTACTTGGAACTTTCGAAGAAGGAAATCCTCAGGGATGGTGTTCCAAAGTATCCGATAATAGCGGACGATAAAACCCTTGTCATTTTGGATGGAATGCACCGTTGGCTAGCAATCCAAAGCCTCGCTACGAGAAGATACCCGTGCTGCTTGTAAACGCGTTGGAAAATCCGAAAATGAGGGTGGGTTGCAGACGTGTCCACCGCTGCGTAAATGGCTCAAACAGGCATGTGACAGTTGAGGAAGTCGTTACAGCAACCTTAAGCGGCAGCTTATGCACCCTGCTCCACCCGACACTTTTTCCCTTCATAAAGCCGCCAAGAATAGATTGCCCGCTGGAGTCCTTGGAAAAGGCGCCCCAAGAGACGTTTCAAAATACTTAGCAGACATGACTCCTGAAGAGTGTAGAAAAGCCATTAAAAGCTGGCTTGAAGAAATTTCCGAGGAGTTGGAGTTTCTGAGGAAGAGAATAGAGGAGGTTGAAAGGAACGGGAGGAGTTTTGGCGAGAATTAAAAGCCTAAACGCCAGAAGCTATTTCTTCTAGCGTTTCCAATCCTTTGTTTGGAAGAAGTTTTTATTGGTCTTGAAGCGAGCTATTTAAGGAGGTTTGGGTTTGTGATTCCAATAAATGCTCCCCAAATTGGAGAGGAGGAAATAGAGGCTGTTGTAAAGGTTTTAAAAAGCGGTATATTAACCCACGGCCTAGGCGCAGGCCCTATGGTTAAAAGGTTTGAGGGGGAGTTTGCAATGTTTATGGGTGCGAAGCATGCTGTGGCCGTAAACAGTGGAACTGCCGCCCTACACATGGCTATTGCGGCCGCGGGCATAAAAAGAGGTGACGAAGTTATTCTTCCAAGCTTTACATTCGTGGCTACAGCGGAATCCGTTGCTATGGCCGGGGCGAAACCGGTCTTTGTGGACATAGACCCGGAAACCTACACCATTTCGCCGGAGGAAGTTGAGAAGGCTGTGTCGGAGAAGACTAAGGCAATCATCGCTGTAGACCTTTACGGCGCACCGGCGGACATGAAGCCGCTGCGGGAAATAGCCGACAAAAACAGCTTAAAACTGATTGAGGACGCGGCTCAGGCCCATGGTGCAGTTTATGGAGATAAGCCTGTGGGCGCTTATGCTGACATGGCTTGCTGGAGTTTCTACGCCAGCAAAAACATGACCACCGGTGAGGGGGGCATGATAACCACGAACAGCGACGAGCTGGCTGAAAGGTTGAGACTCATACGTTGCCATGGTGAACGGCAAAAATATATGTCCACAACCATAGGCCACAATTACAGGATGCCGGAGATCGAAGCCGCCATAGGCCTTGTCCAGCTGAAAAAGCTTCCCCAATTTCTCGCCAGACGTAGAGAAAATGCAGAAAGGCTGACTGCAAAACTTTGCAGGACGGAAAAACTGCAACTGCCGAAAGAACGGCCAAACTGCAGAAACAGTTGGTACCTCTACACGGTTAGGCTTAAGAATGCTTCCAGGCAAAAAAGAGACGCCCTCGTGGAACAGCTTAAAAGCAAGGGTGTGGGCGCCGAAGTTTACTATCCACGGCCAATCCACCTAATGCCGCCATACCGCAGATGCAAACGGTTCACGCTCACTGAAACAGAAAAAGCCTCAGAACAAGTTTTCTCTCTGCCAATCCACCCCGGCGTAAAAGCCGAGCAAATAGACTTCATAGCGGAAACCGTTTTAAGCCTCATTTAAAATTTTTCGGCGTCTCTTCGCATGTTTATTAGAACAGAAGAGTGAGCATGCTAGACAAGTGCCTTCACGCGCTTTCTATGTCCTCTTCACTCTTTTGATAGGTATCCGCTGAATTCTATCGCCCACAACAGTACAGGGTAAGCTATCATACGTTCAAGACCGCCCTTGCCTAGGCCTAAGTAGTAAGCCGCCTCCCCAGCGCCGCCCAGCCGCACTAGGGTTTCACTGTACGCGAACAGCAAAAGCGCCGCTAGGGCAAATAAGCCCAAAACCACTGCGAAGTAGCGTAGTGGCGATTTCTGAACTTTATAGGACGCTATGGCGGATAATGCGCCAAAAAGGAAGGTTACTAGGGAGAAAACTGTGTGCAGCATAAACGGGGAGTTTTCAGGGAAAAACCCCACGCCCATAGCTCCAACCCCGCATATGGCCAAAAAGCCTAATAGGACTCTGCTTTGCACGATTTGCCTCAGGAAGTAGGTGCTGACCAGCACCATCGCTCCAAGCAGAAAGACCGAAGTGTTGAAAATTGGCGCTGTGAATCCCACGCCGAGGTCACTTATGTAATTTTTAGCCACGCTGTAATTGGGGTAGAGGCATTCAGCCACCAACATGCAAAGAATGAATTGAACAGCCCCTATGAATATTAGGACTCCAGCCACTTCCCCGTTAAAGAGTTTCATGCTGTCTGATGTAGCGGTTTACCTTCATAAGCTTTAGCGCTAAACGTCGCCGTTGAAGCCTTTGAGGAGGGCGTCTACACAGTTTCCAACATTCTCACCCACATAACCCCCCTCAAGGACAAAAAAGGTTGGCTTATTCAAAGCAGCCAAAAGCCTTCCAATTTTCTCGTAGCTCCCCTCCCTCAAGCCTAAAGATGCTAAGTCTCCGGCGAAGGCATCGAAGCCCGCTGAAACAGCCACAACCTCAATCTTCTGCATGTCCACTTTCTGCAAAGCCTCTTCAAGGGTTTTTAGGTAGACTGCCTCTCCACAATCCGCCGGTAATGGGAAGTTTAAACAGTTAGCCTCTGAATACGCGCCGGTGCCAGGATAATGGGGATACCTATGAAGTGAAATAAAAATAACTTTCGGATCTTCGAAAAAAATTTCCTGAGTTCCATTTCCGTGATGGCCGTCGATGTCCAATATAAGTGTTGGCTTGTCAAGGTATTTAACGGCTACAGCGATGTTGTTTATGTAGCAAAAACCCTTCGTATAAGCGCCTAAAGCTGCACCGCATTTTCCAGCATGATGACCCGGAGGCCTCATCAAGGAGAAGCCGTTTATTTTTGCGGCTAAAATCGCGCCGCCAGCTGAAAGCCTTGCATATTCGTAGATTTTTTCGTATGCTGGCGTGTCTGGGTCTTCAATAGCTCCCCGTTTGAGCAATTCAATGTATCCGGCGTCGTGAACTTTGAGCAGGTCTCCTTCGCTTGCCGGCTCAGGTTCAACAAATTCGTAGCCCTTCTCCCTAAGGATTTCATAAGCCCTTTTCACTCGAGCCGGGCTTTCAATATGCCAAGACCCATACTCCAAACATTTTTCAGAAAAAACTATTTTTGGCCTCAAGATTCGTCGCTCCCAGTGTATTATTCTCCGCGTTTGGCTTATATAAGCATCAAGTAAAGAGGTGAGGCTGAACATTGAAAGATCGTGTTTCTCTCCGTTTTATAAGCTTATACGTTAGGTGTTGACATTTACTGTTAGTTCTCTGGAAAGGTTGAGACTTAATGGTTTCAGAAAACCCCCTTGCCGAGTTGAAGAAGGAGTGTAGTGCTCTTCTCAGAGAAGTTTTGGAAAAGTTTGAGATGGACGCGTTTATGGAACATTTAGCCTTCGAGAAGCCCCCAGTCTGGGAGTTTGGTCAGCTCGCTACTTCTGTATGTTTTGAGCTTGCGAAGCATACCGCCGAAAAACCGTTGGAATTGGCCCAGAGGCTTGTCCAAGCCTTGGATAAAACGAAGTTTTTGCTTGTCAAAGATGTTGTAGCGGCTGGAGGAGGCTATATAAACTTTCAAGCCAACTTTGAACGTTTCTCAGCCCTAACGATAGAGTCCATTCGAGGACTGGACCGCAACTATGGTTTTGTTAAAGTTAAAAAACCCGAAAGGATAATTGTGGAGCACACTAGCGTTAACCCGCTCCACCCCATCCATGTTGGGCAAGCCAGAAACCCCATGCTAGGCGACGCCCTCGCCCGCATGCTGTCGGCGAGAGGCCACATAGTGTTTCGCCACTACTATGTTGACGATGTTGGACGCCAAACAGCCGTAATCGCTTATGGATACGAGAAACTTGGAAGACCGAGGCCTGCCGAAAAACCAGACCACTTCATTGGAAAAATCTACACCATAACAAGCTGCATAGTTGAAATAAACAGGCTTAAAAGGGAGCTTGAGAAGGCTAAAACTGTTTCAGCCGAGGAAGAGGTAGCCAAAATCAATAGGGAACTCGACGACTGGGTTTCAGTGGCTTTCGAACTTAAACAAAAGCATCCAGACCTTTTTGAAACCCTGCTCCAAAAAATAGGTGAAGATCCAGACCCGGAGGAGAGGATAAGTGAGCTGAACAGAGCTTATGAGGTTGGGGATGAAAGGGCTAAGGAGCTTATAAGGGAAGTGAGCCAACTCTGCCTTAAAGGCTTCAGGGAAACGTTAAGTCGCGCCGGAGTGTTCTACGATTCATGGGATTGGGAAAGCGACTTTGTGTGGAGCGGACTTGTGGCGGAGGTTCTTCAGAAACTAAAGCAGACGCCTTTCGTGTCTTTTAAAGGCGGGGTTTTGGAGTTCGAGGCTGGCAAAGCCGTTGAGGCCTTGGGGTTGCGGGAAAAGCTCGGCTTGAGAAAGGATTATGAGGTGCCAAGCCTGACGCTTGTGCGGGCTGACGGCACAACCCTTTACACCACTAGAGACATAGCCTACACCATCTGGAAGTTTAGGAAAGCTGAAAAGTGTATAAACGTCATTGGGATGGAGCAGTCCCTAGCCCAACTCCAGCTAAAGATAGCGCTATACGCCCTTGGATATGGGCGGTACGCTGAAAATCTCGTACACTTCGCCTACAACCTCGTGACTCTGCCGGGCTACAAGATGTCCAGCCGCAGGGGACGCTACATAACACTGGATGAGGTTTTAGACGAAGCCGTAAGAAGAGCTTATGAAGAAGTCTCTAAGCGTTCACCCCAACTTTCAGAGGAGGAAAAACGGAAAGTTGCTGAAATAGTCGGCATAGGGGCTGTTCGCTACGCGCTTGTGGAGGTTGACCCGGCTAAACCCGTCGAGTTCAACTGGGACC
>Ga0209225_1003119_pt1 | contig 14183 bp, 11 predicted proteins | sample WasSprMetagenome_FD_184732 | JGI IMG/M metagenome (GOLD analysis project Ga0209225, IMG submission 184732) | Sulfidic aquatic microbial communities from Washburn Spring, Yellowstone National Park, USA - WS (SPAdes) (version 3) | ecosystem: Environmental > Aquatic > Thermal springs > Hot (42-90C)...
AGTTGCAGCAATAAGGTCAATTTTAGGGCCTGCTGAGATAGTATCCCTCTCTGTCATGATGAACTTCTATCTTCCGTGCATGGCCACAGCAGCTGTTCTTCTTAAGGAGCTGAGATCAGCAAAATACCTGCTTTTAGTTATCGTATACGAGCTTTTAGTTGCTTATCTGCTTGCCTTCTTCTCATATCAGATCTTTGCCTTATTATTTGGCTAATTATGGCTTTAGTCTTTCTAAGATTATAACCTTTCGGAGCTGGAGAAGACCGTTTACGACTCCGTGTGGAGGGCAAAAGTGCATCAGAGGTGATAACAAAAACTGGGATAGACGGACATAATGCCTTCAAACCTGAATTTAGCCGGGGCTGAAGCCCTGCTCTTCCAAAGGATGGAAGAGAAAAAGAGATAAAGGCTATTTGGATATGCATATGCCCGCTACGAGCCTAAGGATCAAACTTGGAAATTCCTAGTTCAAAAAAGAAATTTTTAAAAGTAGATCTCCCCTAGAATTTCTATCATCATTCATTTATTTCTATCTTCTTTTTTCTCTCCCCCTTCCCCGCCAAACAAAGCCGCTAGAACACCCAATAAAAACAAAATAAGCAAACCGGCAAGAATAGCTCCATCAATATCCCCGCTTGCTTCATGTTGTCTCCTCTGCTTCTCCAGCAGATTTTGTAATTCCTGTCCCTCTTCGTATGATATTGTTCTTAAATGGGCTTTTTCTAAAAGATCTCGTTTTCTTCTTTCCACTTCAGAGGGATTGCTTGAATGGGTGGAGAAATAGTCTTTCGTTATGATGGAAAAAACTCCTTCGATTCCCTCACAGAAGGTATTGACGAATTGAGCTATGGAAATCTGTTTGGTCCGAGAGAGCCTTTGTATCTTGATGAAGCCCTCAACTATAACATTGAGGACTAAGGCGCTTCTTTTAGTGGCTATTTCAATTTTATTCATTCTATTATCGATTTTATTTATTTTATTGTTAAGTCGATAACTTGAGTATGTAGTTGTTAAGGCAATGAGAAGTAGGAGAAAAGTGATTATTGCAAAGGGAAGTGTAAGATAATTAAGGAAATATGGAATAAATGCACAGATGAACGAGACTATAACACTTAGAAAAATGCTCAGCTCATCCTTCACTTCTACCCACCTCTAATACCTGAACCAGCCCAATCTGACCTTTTAAACTTTATGTGAGATACGTAGCTATCCTCGTGAAAAGCACTTTTTCTCCTAAAAATACTTCATAAGTTCTGTATATATCTTGTTGTATATAAAAAACCTTAAATATTTCTCCTTTATCGGTCTAGTATGCCTGGGAAGGTGTTAAAAGGAGTTCTGCTGATCTTAATAATAGTTTTTCCTCATCAGTTATTTGTTAAGGGATTGCTAAAAGAGGAAGGCAGTTCTGTAGTATCTGCTTCTCCTGCTTCATCGTTGTTTAATCCTGTTATCTCCTCGGTCTCCGACAGCATGGGCGATGTACCTGATCAGTATGGGTATATTGACATAGTTTATGCTGATATACGTCAAATAAACTTGGACACGCTTCAGTTTGAGATGAAGGTTAAGTCCACAATCCCGCTTGACCCTGGAAATGGTGTGGTTGTTTATCTTTGGATGATCGATACAGATTTAAACCCAAGTACTGGACAGAAACACACTTTTGTCGGGAGCGAGTATAATATAAGAGTGGCTTTTTACGATGGCCACTGGCAGGGCTGGGTTGATCCTATAGGGCAGCGTCCGGACGGCGGTCAGTGTCCAGTCTTCATCGACAACAATACTATCTCTATAATGGTGAAAAGGAGCCAAATTGGGGATGCATCTCGCTTCAACTGGGAAGTCTCTGCCTCCGACGATCGTGGTGGTTACGATGGAGCAGACTCATATGCGTTTTGTCAGCTCTTATCCGATATTCCAAGCTCGGGTGTAGCCTCAGAAGTCCTAATCAGCCCGTCACGGCTAGCTCTTTCAAATTCAACTCCGAGTGGAAAGCTTTCTATCAGCGTAAAAGATGCAAGGGGGAAAGAGATTCCCTTTTCCTCCGTCAAATTCTTTGTCGATTATCCTTCAATGGTGTATGTTTCAGATACTGGAGAGGTTCGACCAGCTGTCGGAAGGTTTGGTCGTTGCTGGATCACTGCAAAAGTTGATGGAATAATAAGCAGCAACCATGTTGATGTTGCTGTTGGAAGCGCTGTCCTATTGCCTCCAATTCTCCTTTTATCTCCTTCTGGCAACCCGACTGGGAAGCTCTCGGTGCAGGTTTATGATGCATATGGAAACAAAATTTCCCCAAAAACAATAGAGTTCTCCAGCAGCAATCCAAGTGTGGCTACAGTGGATAATTCTGGCTTAGTTACTGCTATAAGACCACCCAAGACATTTGGAGAAACACCATACATTTCTGCAAAGGCAGATGGCATTCCTGTGCCCAATGTTGCTGTTGTAAGGGTTACAAGGGACAACCTTGGTATAACTCTCAAAGCTCTGCCGGGAAAACACATAGTATTCTATGTTCCTGAGCAACCAATCCAAGGATTCGATTACCAGAAAATCTTCAGAGATTATGACATAGTTAGAATAACAGACATAGCTTACGAGCTTGAATCCGAGGCCACTGGTGTTGTACCCTATGGTGGAAATACTCTGTTTCTGGTGAACGACCCGGGCCATGGAGCTGATGGAACAGTACCATGCGGATTATCAGGAAATCCGATAAGGCTCGGAACTGATGTAGACAAACCTGTCCATAACAGCTGTATGATAATTGCTTATGGCTCTGGATCTCCGCAATGGGGCGTTTACTTTCATGAAATGGGTCATGATTTTCTCGGCGAGGGAACTAAGCCTGGTCAATTCTTCTTTGGGGGTGCCGATCATACATTTGTGTATGTCGAGGGATTAGCTACAGCTTTAGGTATGTACGCAGCGAAGATGATGAAGGAGCGTTCTTCAATGTTAAACATTTCAGATCATGTTATGACCACTATAATGTCCTTATGGCACTTTGGTTCAACCCCAAGCCTTGATAAATACATGAAAAATGGCGCACATTATGATGAAATGACTCCGGATGTTCTTGACGAAATGATCGACGTTATCTGCACGAAATACGGCTATGATAGCCTATACAGATTCTACTCCCTCTTTCTCCCAAGGGATGTGCCTTTCACATTCACAATAGATTCCGATGCTAAACAAGCTACTGTGTTCGTCGCTGCCCTAAGTGCTGCAACTGGAGCTGACCTAAGGCCGCAATTTAAGGAATGGGGATTCCCAATAGACGACAAATTCTACTCAGAAATATGGAATGAGGTAAATCGACTGGTAAATCAAAGAGCCCGTGCAATTTCTACAGCGCCCTCAAAGCAGACTCCTCCGAAGAGCCTTCTAATACTTCAGAGCTCCCCTCCCTTTAATGCCACTGGTGTGGATGTTGGGCTCGTTAAACTTTACTTTCCGCATGCCTCGCTTGCCTCTAAATGTGCAGCCTGCGTAGTTGTTGGAGGTCCTCTTGCCAATCCAAACAGCATTTCTGCAGCAGAAAAATCCGGAGTAAGCTTTGGAAGGGACTATATGAAGATAAATAGATCTATCTACAGGAGCGAATGGAGACATGTTGACTATGCGCTTATCCTGATTAAAGGTGAGGCCATGTATGTTATGGGAACACATAGATATGGAACTAAAGCAGCACTGCTCTGGCTATCCAAGAACCCATTATTCAATTCATATGCAATAATAAAATGGATGGATGTAAATGGGAATGGAGATGTAGACATGGAGGAGATATCCGAGGTAGCGAGGATATAACTCCCCTTTTTTATGAATAGCGCTAAAACAATGTTATAAGTCAACTTTATTAGAGATATTGAGAGACTTCTCTTATGTCGCAAAATCTTCATCAGTTTCTCCCTTTTTTCAGGGAGGCCATATATCCCTTCCTTCAGAATTATATCCCAGTTCATATGATCTGTGACAAAGATCCAGTACGTCATGCTCTCACATGCTTCTGTAAAATGCGCTTTAAATAAAAATTTAATAAACCCTTCTTTTGGTTAGCAAAACTTGGGGCAGTTTTAAAATCCAGTTGTTGTAAAACTCATACGTTCCTGATCCCTCTTGCCAGATCCTCATCAGCTAGATATATGCCCAGATCGAAAAGTATGTGAGCTGGATCAAAGCTCTTTATACAGGAATTTTATCGCTGTCTTCTCCATGTAGGAGCATCTCCTTATTGGATTTATATAATCCCTTTATCATCGCAGGATTCTGCTTGCTTTTTGTGTTCTAAGATCCACAAGCATAAGCAACTCTCTATACAGAGATTTTATCTCATCGTCCCTGAGACCAAGGTAGCCTAAGGTGTATTTCTCTATCTCCATACGATCTGCTCTCGAAACTTCTCTTTCTATGTTTTGAGGCCTTGTTGAGAGAAATCTGTTTACTTTTTCAACGAATTCATTCAGAAGATCTTTCTCCTCCAAATATGCCTGAAGCTTGAGTGGATCAATTATAGGGATAACCTCATAATCCACGGTTGCAATATCTAGGGCACCTTCTCCTAAATTGGTCCTTCCCATAAGCTCCATACCAATATAAGTGAGGACTGAGTTTGCCACGCTAAACAACACTTCTGGCTTGAGCTTATCCTTATAACTATTTCTCAGATAACCAACATATAATCTTTTGTCTATCCAAGCGCTTGGTATTTTATTAAGCCATATACTATAGTTCCTATGCACAGCACTTCTGAAGAGAAGTATCCCTCCAGATTTTGAGGGCAATTTAAGCCAATCTGGTTTATTAAGCTCTTTATAAATCGTTGGATATTTTCTTCCTCCACTTGTTTTATATTCCTCTCTTATGATATTAGCAGCCCATTCAATGTACTCCATGGTACCTGGATCATCAACTTTCTGTACATCCTGAACCCAGAGTACATAATCTTCCCTCTTTCTGGAGGGGAGATCTTCAACAGCATACATTGAGTTCTCCAGATGATCAGGTCTTATCAGCCTGCGTAGATATCTTTTGCTTATCTCCACTCTCCTATTTTCTCCAGCCAGAAGCAACTTATCAGGGGTCTCGGAAAGAAATCTCCAGAACTTAGAGGGTAGATAAAATATCTCATTTGCATTTGTTGTTATGCCACGCTTAACATTCATCACCTCCTTGAGAAGCACTAGTCTATCCTCTTCTTCCTCGAGAAATTTAAAAACAAGATCTAGATACTGTTTTGGTCCTTTTAAAACGTTTAATCTCCCCAGCTTTCCTTCTATAATGTCGATAAGCCTCTTTCTACACGCGACAATCCTCATTCTGTCTGTCTCATGGATGGTATAATCTGCAGTAGGGGTACAGTTATCAGCTTCAGAAAATATCTTCTCTATTTCCTCATAATACCTCTGCGAGGCTGTGTAGTCCTTAGTTGGTGGAGGACCGTTTATGAGAACATCTAATGGTTTTTTCAGGTATATGAATCTTATCATCTGATCCTGTGAGCTTGGCCTCCTTTCAGCTATGATTATGTTTGTCATTACTTTGGCTTCCTCGAACCACCTCTCCACGAGAGATTCGATTATATAATCCACATTAAAGTTATCAAATAACCATCTCTTCAGAGGACCACCATATTCAGCGTTAAGCCATGAGTTCTCGACTATAAATCCCAACTTGCCCTCTTCTCTTAGAAGCTTCCCCCCTCTAACTAAAAAGTAGGCGTATATCGATGCTTTTTCACTCCATCCCTCTAGGTCGCTCACATTGCTTCTGAGAGTTTTCTTATAGTTTCTGTCATAGTAGGCCATCACCATCTCCTCCTGCCTTGTATAAGGTGGATTTGCGACCACATACATATAATCCGGTCTCAGTTCTAGCTTAAAGAAGTCTCCATGTTGTATTCTAGGTATATACTTGTATCCACTTTTTACAGCTTCGAGAGCTTGGATATATACATTTATTTTTGAAAGCATTGATGCAAGCTTATCTATATCACACCCCTCTATAAGATCATAGAAATTCTCGGAATATCTCATCCTCCAATAGTTTATTGCCCTTACAAGAAACGTTCCTGATCCGCATGCTGGATCTATCAATTTTTCAGGTTTTCTACTCTTTCTAAACACCCCCACAAGAATTAGATCAACTATCCTCGTATCAGTATAGTGCTGCCCTAAGAGATGTCTTCTCTCCTCATGTATCAGGTTTTCAAAAATCCTTCCAATCACATCTACGCTTACCTCGCTCCATCTTATCTGATCCAGATACTCTACTATCTCATTTAGATCCGATAAAGATGCTGGCATAAAGGGAAGTTTATCAACTGTGTTAGAGCCAAACACTTCATCAAAGTCTCCTGTCCTAGCAATTGCATAGTCAAAGAGTTCTTTAGCCATTATCCTAAAGAAGGTCTCATCTTTTGACTCTTTTAATGGCGTGATGTTCTCTTTGAGTTTTCTTGCCATTTCAGGATCGAGGCTCTGAAGGACGAGATAAAACAATAACTTGATAGTAAAAGTATATATCTGCTCCTTAAGCATGAGATCTAGATATTTCCGTAGCTCATTATCGTTTTTTGGTTTTTCAAATCCCCTTTCTCTTAGCCAGCTCTCCACCAAGCTGCGTATATTTTCATCTTCTCGGTACTTACCTAGAAGCTGTTCCCTTCCCTTTGACGCACTGCTCTCTATGAGTCTTCTAAGTTTCTCTATAACATCCCTACTTAAATCGAGAGTCCTACCTTCAAGCATTTCCCTGAATCTCACAAGAAATTGCGTTAGGTAATCTCTGGCACTGTTGTCAGTTGATATTCGCTTGTATTCGGCTATTGATTTGGCGTCCGGTATTATTGGAAAGGGAAAATCGGTTGCCGGAACCCACTCCTCATTCTCTGTATACTTGAAAAGCTTTAGATATTTCATGTTATGAAGTCCATAGAACTTTACATTCTTTTCCTTTCTATACCACTCTGCATATCTCAGAGCTTGGTTGTTAGCTTCTGGATCGCTTAGCGAGATCTCAGGTCTTTTTACCTCGATTATAGCAACTGTTCTATTATTATACTTTAGAAGAACATCAGGCTCGCCGGAAGGCGTTCCTAGGTACACTTCTGCATCGAATCCCAAATTCTTTCCGATCTCCTTTATAACTGGGACAAGCTCACCGACATATGTTTTTTCAGTTGGTCTCTCGGGCAAAATAAATCATCCCCCTACAGCTAGTACTTATTGAATTAAATGATTCAGCAAGACGAATATTAGAAATATACTCGAGAATGTTCATCATAACACTCATCTACGAGAAACCTAATAAAATTTACTATCTGTCTAAACTGTACCGCTTTAAATTTAAAGGAGATGAATGGAGGAAACTTAGTAATTTATTGGACTCTCTTGGATTATCTTTCATCTCATTTATGATAGAATCCGATGTTCTGACATTCTTCATTAATTCATTAGCTTCTTACTGATGGAGACAGCCGTTCAAAGGTAAATATTAAAGGTTCCGAGAAATGTATCATTAGCTTCAGTCCCAGTATCTCAGGCTTAAGACCGGATATTCCAAGCTCAAGATGATGAGGTATGACAGACTGGGGAGGGATATTGACGAGCAAGACTTCTGTACATCTTGCTACTGAAGTAAGTCGAGGTGATCACTAGGACAAAGGATGCTATTACCTGGAAAAAGTTTGAGTGCTGCGTGTGCGCAAGACACTCCTTGGGGAAAAACCTTCCGGATATTCCTGTACTTCGATAACCTAGTCCTTCTTCTCCTTTTTTACGAAATCAGCAAAGTTTATCTCTTTTACTTCTTCCCCTTTCAGTATTTCAGGTCTTTCTCTTCCTATTTTAGCTAAAACAGATGCTAAAATCTTAGATTGCAACACCGATGCATCAGCAGCCCATTTAGGAGCTCCTCTTAAGTTTGATTTTCCCAAGCTTTTCAGCCTTCTCAGCTCAGAATAATTCTCGGCTTCCTCTTTTACATCTATTCCCAGTGCATTCATCAATGCTATTAAGTTTCCGAGCCTTATCATTTCCTCTTCCTCATTTCTGGCTGAAAACAAATTTGCTAAAATAACTTTCAGAATCTCGCTCATCGGAATAGTTAGCCCTTCCACATTTATTTAAACATTAGCCATATATATGATCGAGACCAGGTAAGCATCTTCCTTCAGCTCTTTTACTTTGCCTAAGTAGCCTTCCTGACTTTATTGTGGCTCTATCTTGAGGAAAAAATTAGAATTATTTGAGACGAATATAGTTATGAAATTCAGAATTCTTGAAAATCTAGGATCAAGTACCTCGCACCGGTGATTGTAATGCACTCATAATGAAAGCTAAGGAATGATGAAGATCTTGAGTAATGATCTTGCGAATATTTTTAAATGAAATGTGCCTACTTCTTGAGGGTGGTCTATGGCGATCCATGAACCAGAGCCAAATATAATAAAAATCTACAGATTGGTTGAAGAAGTGGTGAGTGGAGAGTTAGACATCCCAGAATTTCAGAGGGAGTTTGTCTGGACTAAAGACCAGGTTAAAGATCTCTTGGACTCGTTAATTAAGGGTTATCCCATAGGCTCCTTGCTGATATGGGATCTGAGCGATTATAAATCCGGTAAGCACACGTTCGATGAAAAACGTAAAGATTGGATAGTTGACGGCCAGCAGAGGATCGTGTCGCTATGCTTGATTATGTCAAAAAAGCCATATTGGATGGATAATACTGAATGGAACGAGCTACTTAGCAAGTACAAAATAAAAATAAATGTTTTGAGCCTAGAAGTAGCACTTGAGTATCCTGGCATTAAAAAAGATCCAGCATGGATAAATCCACGCGAAATTTTCTCTGAAGAAAAAGATGAAGGCTTGAGTAAACTCGCCGAGGAAATATCGAGGAAGATGAACAAAAGTGAAGAATTTACAAAGATATATAGTAACATAAAGAGAGTTTGGGATATACAGAATATCGGAATTCCTGTGATTAAAGTGAAAGCCAAGCTAGAGGACATCGCAACCATATTCGAGAGAATTAATAGCGCAGGAACTCGGGTAAAGCAATCAGACGTCACCTTAGCATACATAGCTGTATATAATAAAGATAAGAAGTGGATTAGAGAAAAATTCATGAGGTATCTGGACGATCTTGAGGACAACGGATTCTATTTTGATCCCACGCTGATAATCCGTGCGATAACTACAATTGGAGAGAATAAAGCAGTGCTAAAGAATGTTAGTGATGAGTTCCTGAGAAATGAAAAAGGAGTATTAGATAAGGCTTTTTCCGGATTCAAACGGAGTATGAGAGAGCTGATTCAGGATTTAAGAAACGTGGGTGTCCTAAATTCGGAGCTAATTTATGCCAAAAACACGATAATACCGTTGATTTACCTGTATCATAAATTCCCGGATCAACATGACTTCAATAAAGCGTTTCACTTCTTCCTTTTAGCACTAAAACGGGGGAGGTATAGTGGGTCTGCTGAAACTAGCTTGCAGGAGGACGTAAATATCATCCATAAGGCGGACAGTTTTGAAAAAGCGATAGAAGAACTGCATAGTGACATAGATCCGAGGGAAATAGAGGCGGAACTATCCAAAGATGCCGTGAGAAATTCAGTCCACTACCAAGGTGAGGGAAGATTTCTAAAATTACTTTTATACCTCGTAGTCTATAAGAAAGAAGCTAAGGATTGGTTTTCAAAGAAAAGGCTGGGATATCTGGAGCCAGATGAGATAAATAGGGATTTCACAATCGAGGTACACCACTTCTTCCCGAAAAATATCCTAAGGGAGAAGGGCTACAGAAAAGACGAACAAGAAGCATTAGCTAACATAGCCTTCATCAATCCTGGGACAAATAAGAGGCTCAGGGACGAGCCATATATCTATATTAAAAAATATAAAATAAGCGAGGAGGAGCTCTCAAAGCAGTTAATACCGATAGATGAAAGGCTTTGGGAAGTGGATCATTACAGGGAGTTCCTGGACAGGAGATCGGAGATAATCGCCGATGAGCTAACAAGGTATATGAGGAGTCTATATCCAGAATTTTATAGTTAGGGTGAAGAGATGCTGATCGATGCTACGGTCCCGCTTAGAAGAGGCTAGAACATGATGAGAAGAATGGGTCAAGAGGTTGTGATTCAGCTATCTGTCACACCTTCAGATGTGGTGTACATACTACATATGCTTCTCGACTTGGTTAAGTGGATCGTTTTACTGAGGGGCCTAATTAATCTAATCGCTGACATATGGAGGCTCCTAAGTTCATGTATTATCGGCTATTTCAGCCCTTATTTCGGTATAGCAGTTAATGAAGAGGGGTTGGCTGAATCGCTGGAGCACTATGATCTCCTCGTTCTTCCTCCAGCACTACTTATAGATTGCAAAATAGCAAAATCCATAGTTAGAGTATGTAAGGATCTTAGCAATAATCGAGTAAAAGAATTGATGAAATCGGGCCATTATGTTGACGCTGCTGTCCTATATGGTGATATAGAGGGCTTAGAGATCTTGGAAGTTAGGGAGCTTTATCATCCTAGGAAGTTATCTAGAGCTCTTAGATGGTGTTTCCTCAGGAGAAAGCTGGGAAGTTTTAAAATAGGTGAAATTAATATCTATGGAATGATGGTTAGGAATTGGAGGAGGCTTGAGGAATATGCCTGGATAGGAAAGGTAGAATCTATTATTTTAAGGTAGCAAGAAATTAAGGTAGCAAGAAAGAGGACGGGGATGGAGATACAGCTATTTGCAATAGTCCAATAGAATGGGACACCATAATCGTGGTGATAAGGAGGATTCTCTCCTTAAATCAAGCTGTCAAGATTTAAATTTCCTTTCTATATTTTCTAATCCATATTCATGGATTAGAGCCAAGAGAATTGTCAACTTGGCGGTATCAGAGATGAGGTAAGATTCCTCAAAATATCTCTTTAAATTGCTTATCGTAAAATCCTCAAAGAAATTTCTCCCTTCCCATCCATCTTTCGCCTTTACGGAGCTAATATCTGATGATTTTGATTTTAGCCTCACCATTCCCAAGGCCTGAGGGAGAAGGTTATCCAGCCTCACACCAAACATTAAAAACAGCACATCTTTCATCTCTATCTCCTCTCCAAGCTCCTCCTTTATGCACCTTTTTGCTGTGATGAATGGGTTTGGTTTGCCGTTCTCATCCTCATCGAGTCCTCTAATCATGTTCTCAGCAGTTGCAAGAGTTATTCTTTCAGGCCCCATATAGACCTGCTTTGACCTTCTCTGGAGGATGATTTTATCATCCTCAGTTATCGCAGCAAGGGCCACTCCAAACATGTTGGATAAAAACGAGTTCCTCAGATAGCTTGGCTCACTTAAATCCACTTCTCTAATATATTTCCGTCTTATTGTGGTAAAACCACTTTCGCTTTTCAGCATAGGTTCATCTATGCTCAGGTTTGTGCGTATGGATGTGTAGAAATCAGTGGGCCCGAAACTCAGATGTATTTTCTGTTTTCTTTCTCCTTCTTTAATTTCCCTTTTCATCTTTATCTCTAGAAGTTTATAGCCTGGATGATTATCAAAGACCTGCCCCCTTTCCTCCGCCTCCTTTCTCCTTTTCCTTAGAATTTCCTCTGTTGCATCTTTTATTTCATCGGGAAGGTCAATGCTTCTCTCTTCATAGTTGCAGGTTACATCATCAAAGGAGAATTCCTCCCCCTTCCTTCCAGTTCCATACCAGCGAATAAAGTCTAAAACTAGATCTCCCAGCTTATACCGTGAATCCCTTATCTTCTGGCTGATATCCTCGAGAAGAAAGCCTCTGTGAATGTAACCCTCCAAGGTAGCAAGATCGTATTTGGCAAAATCATATACAGTTTTACCTTCCACACTCCGTGGGAATGGTTTTGCTATTTTACACAGTTCAAATAATTTTTTAATAACCTCGCGCTCTCTTCCTCTATAAGGCAAAAGAAGTTCCTTTAGAGTGATTTGTTCTTTAAGGATGTTTACCGTTATTTTTGAGGAAAACTTATATAAACTATCGTAAAATTCTTCAAGCTCTGTAAGATTCAGGACTCTCCCGTCTTCGGATATAAAGATGAGTGCTGAAGGAGATACGAAGACTCGTCTCTCCTTCTTTCTGTGCTCATAGTTCACCATACCTTTTAGGTGATATTTAATCACCTTCTCTGTAAATCTTCCAGTCTTTTGTAAGCCGAGCTTTTTTGCGATCGCTGTAGACTCTATAGGTTCCCCCTTCTCGTAGAATAACAAAGCAATCTCCTTAAGAATATCCTCAAGTTTGAACTCTCTCCCCTTGTGCTTAATTGTCTTTGGAGAAATTTGTTCAAACTTTATTAGCTTTACGCTCTGCATCTTATCCTGCACTTAATAAGACGGTATACCCATAAAAAGATTTTAGCATACCCAGATTTCACTAATTAATGGGGGGTGAGAAAAATAGTTAAGGAAAAATATATCGAAGTAGTAAAATCTGGTGACAAAGAATATGTTTATGAAGTAAGATCTACCGGTAGCGCTCTCGCGGACGTCCTCGGCGGACCAGTTAGGGAACTCAAGGAAGTCCGGATCGTTAAGGAAAAGTAGGATTGCTAAGGAAAGCAAGTTAAAGACTTTTTTCTTTTTTTTTGAATTTGGGTGGCGGGTAAAAAGATCCCATGACAGATCCTGTAGAAAGGATGCGTATGTGAAGATCTCTGTCCATTATGGAATTGGGATACAAAGGACAAGGATACAAAGGACAACACAAAATCAGGGAAATTAGGAAAACCCTGCTTGAAACAATTCTCCTCAGAAAGTAAGCACTAACCACAACAGTCAAGCCGAGTACAGAAACAGAACTGTTGAAAACAGGGGCTGATATGCGCGCACAGAGGCTATTCGATAGGGATATTATGAAAGGCTTTTTATGAAACATCAATAAACTCTGCTTCGTGATGTCTTGTGGTGTGCTGGTGATCTTAGTGAATCAGGAAGCGAAAGTTTAAATAGTAATGTGCCAAAACAATATTAAAGGTGACTTCATGTATTTGGATGAGTTTAGAGATAAGTTGGCTAGGAATTGGGCCGGAAGCTTGTTTAGCTTAAGCTCTGCACAAAAAATCCATCCTAGGGCTAAGGAGTATTTGTATAGGTTAACCAAGAGTAATGGAATTAGACGCATAACTTGGGGTTGGTACTGGATACCAACAAGCTATAGGGATGCTTGGGAATTTTTAGCTAGGGATAAGGGTTTTAAGGTGATAATTAAGCAAACTGCTGCAAGTATATGGAACTATGATTTTATTCATCGAGATGTTTTTCGTTTAGCTGTTAACGATCGATCCTATAAGAGAGCCTTGGAAGTTTTCACAAAAAGTATGGGTTGGGATTTTGAGGTTGAGTTTCACAGGAAAATTCCCTATGAGTATAGGGAGGTTGATGGCTTATTCGTGGAAACCTTAGAATCCTGTGTAGTCAATTGCTTAGCCGAATGGTCATTCGCAGATGCCTTTGCAACTTTATATTTTAGAAGAAAAGAGATAGATTTTGATAAATTGAGGAATTTGGGAAGATGGAAAAGAGTATCTGGGACAAACTTGAGAGCCTGGACCTTGATAAAGTATGGCTGCAGGTTATTTAACGAGCATCTTGGAAGAAAAGTCTTCGATTTCAAGGCTATTGAAATAAAGCAAGCTGAAGTTAAAGAATTGGTGAATGAAGCTGTGGAGAAGGTTGTTGAGTTTGTCTAAAGCCATAGACCTGATGAAGAGAAGGGAGGAAGAGATTCTAAACAGCCTAATTTCTCTTTCAGAGGGAACTAAAGAGAAATTTTGTAGTGAAGGTTGTTTCTGCTAGGGCCTCTGATATAAGGGATATCGCATCTTTAGTTTGTGAAAAAACGGAGTTCCAGAGAATCTAAGCGGTGCCATGAGAGACCTTCTGTGCTCATTTTCCCTCCTTAATTAACATTTACAAATCGACTAGAATATCGAGGAACTCTTGAAAATAGGGGAGGTACTCTCATCTCCTTATTGACCTCATACCTCAATTCTGTCTCTTCCAATTTCATTCCTTCTTACAATCTTCTCAAGCAACCGAGAAGCTCTGATTTTTATTTTCTCATCGAAAGCATAGCAGCAAGCACGATGATGATTCCACCAACAATCCCCTTCATGCTTATCATCTGTC
>Ga0209225_1003120_pt1 | contig 14183 bp, 17 predicted proteins | sample WasSprMetagenome_FD_184732 | JGI IMG/M metagenome (GOLD analysis project Ga0209225, IMG submission 184732) | Sulfidic aquatic microbial communities from Washburn Spring, Yellowstone National Park, USA - WS (SPAdes) (version 3) | ecosystem: Environmental > Aquatic > Thermal springs > Hot (42-90C)...
GGGTTTGAACGATCGTTTACAATTTGAATGTCAGCAGTCAAACCTTTACCCCGAAGATAGTTGTTGGCCGCCTCTGCCTGCCGTTCGGCAACCCTTCTCTCGGCTAGGAAGGTGCAGACTGAAACACCCTTAACGGTTTTCACCTCGCCGAACTCCTCTATTAAAAGTGGCTTAAGCTCCCTGCAAGGCTCAACAGTTAAGGTGACCTCGCCCATGCCTTTAGGGTAATAGCCATACCTGTGGACTGTTATAGCTGCGTTTACACCCATGCGCCTCAAAACCTGTAGAAAAACATGCCGCATATAGTTTATAGTAGGAGAGTGGGAGACATCAGTTCCAGCCTTCGAGATGTGGAGGTGAACCATGTTGTCTGCGAAAAGGCATATTGGAAGAACGGTCATTATAAGCATGGGAATGCTTCCGGCTGTACCAATTTCAGCCTCAAACTTCCCGCCTCTAACACGTTTGGGTGTGAACCACAATTCCCGAGAATTTAAAACAGCACCTTTAACATCTGCATCGCAGAGTTTAGCCGCCGTTAAAACAGCCTCCAAGTGTTGTGGACGCAGCCCGGGCTGGGGTCTGTTCTGCCTAATATTGAAAATGTGAAGGGGCTCGCCGAGTATGGAGGCTAAGGCAATTGAAAGCCGCAGTATTGTGCCGCTTCCGCTCTTCTGGCCTCCGTCGATTTCAATCAACTGCACAAAGGCCCCCGCATCGCCCTTCATAATAGTTTGGATGGAACCTGAACTTGTCGCTTTCCCAAACCACCACTTTAAAGGCTTCTCTAAACATTTTCCTTGAGTACGCTATATTCTCGATGCGCGCTAACTGATAAATACTACGTAGAATAAGTTTTAGTTCGAATAGTGAAGCGGGAACCCTAATGAGCGAGGATAAGGAATACCTCGAAAGGCTTGCCGAAAAGGTGGAGGAACTACTCATAGTTTTAAACAGCATAGCTGAAGACCTTAGAATGATTGCGGCTTCCCTGAAGTCCATAGCAGTTGCCCAGCTTGGACAGCAGAAAGCCGCCCCAGCGCCGGCAAAGACGCTTGAACAGCTTCCCGTTGAAAAGCCTATGGGCATAGAGGACGTTAAAATGATGTTTCCGGAGGATTTAGAGGGTCTCTTAAACTTTGAGGATAAAGGCGAATACATCAAAATCACGCCACGCCAGTATTTGGGCGCGGAAAACTTTGCAAAAATAGCCCAAATAGTGCGTGGGGCAGGCGGAGACTACGTGAGCGCCGGTAAAGACAGCCACTTCCGCGTGCCGAAAATTAGAGCCTAATACCTTATCTCAAAGTCTTTAAACTCGCCTGTATAGTTCTCCCATCTAACCTCTACGCCTGAAACCTTCGCGCCCGGTGGTCCACGTTTACAGAATTCTATGAGCTCTTTTACGGCTTCTTCTTCACCTTCAAAAACAGCTTCAACTCTTCCGTCTGGAAGGTTGCGAACCCAACCCTTCACGCCCCGCATCCTCGCTTCGCGACGAGTTTCATGCCTGAAAAATACGCCTTGAACACGCCCACTTACAAACACATGAGCCCTCACTTTCATGAAACTTAAAACCCCCATTCGATGAGGTAAAACACGCTAAGTTTTATGTTCAGCTTCACTTTAACTTAACTCTCCCCGAAGGTGGTTTTGACAATGCGCCACTGGACTTTTAAATAGGAAGGGACAGCGAAGCTTTGGAGGCTGATGGTTTGAAGTCGAGCCTTGGAAAACTTTTGGTTTACGCTCGAAAACGGCTTCTTACAGGAATAGGCTGAAGGTGATGAAGGCTGCTGTTGAAAAACCGCAAAGGCTTTGAACATGGACTTTGAAATATATCATTTAAAGCAACACGCCGATCTACGTGTACTATGAGGGCGAGGCGGCAGACCCTGTGCCGCTCTACTTCGACGGAGAAGGCGCGAAAAGCCTAAAGCAAGTGTGCAATGCCCTGTGGAGCATTATGTTCGGCTTGTCATTCCATCCGAAATATGCGCCCTAAAGAGGGTTGGAAGGGTCATCATGAGGTTTTCCTAAACTTTATGGACTGGTTTTCAAGGGTTATCTCGTAAACCTGGTTGACGTCAAAGTCTATTCCTAAACTTTCATACTCCTCCTCCGTGAGGAACAATATTATCTTTGGAATTGCGAACTGGGCTCTAGCCGGGAAAATGGGCAGCTGCTGCTGTAAAGCCTGAAGAACCTCCTGGACAACCCTAGCCTCTTCAGACTGAGGTCTAATTGCGAATTGAGGGATGGGACGCTCCTCGATTAGCTCTATACGTTTCCCAAGGTTTCCATCAGGATCGCGAATAGACTCAATTTTATGGACCCTAACCTGGAACATATACACCACTGAAGGGAAGGGCGACACTCATATTTAGGGCTTAACCCTTATGAAACACTTTTTCACTTGAAAAGGCTGAAGGTTAATGCTGGACAACATAAAAAGGGAATTAACATTTATCGTGGAAACTTTCTAGTGCTGGTTCTAAGCTATAGTCCTTTCAGCTTTAGCTCAGCCCTCGCTTGGCCCTTCGAGTCGCCTTTCATAGAAAGCTCGGAGCAACTCCATTCGTGATCGGTTTGGTGGGTTTCACAGGCTCATTAATGCTTTTCATAGTGCGGATGCCTGGAAGCTACATCGCCGATAAGCATGGAAGAAGACAGATAATCGTAACCATGACTTATGGCGTTGCCCTTTCAAACATACTCTTTATCTTGGCGCCCAACCGGGTTTTCATTTAGTTGGCATCACACTCTCGAATCTATGTCTAGTTTATCGGCCAGCCTTGGAAGCCATCGAAGTGGACTCGCTAATCCTGAAGCCCGTGGTTTAGGATATGCGGCTTTTAGGGTTTTGCCTCAGCTGCCATCCATCTTCTCCCTTAATTGCCGGAGCATTGGTGGGCATATACAGCTTAAATTTGGAATGCGGTATATATGGCATAGCTCTCGCCGTCGGTTTGATCGCTGCTCTTACACGTCGCGCCTTTTTGAAGGAGGCGCTAAAAGAAGCAAAACCTATTACCCTAGGAGAGTTGAAGTTTGCTTTCAAGGATCCTCTGCACGAAATTTTTGAGTCTTGGAGGTTGATGCCGAAAAGTTTGGCTTTTCTTATAGCATCAACGTTGGTTATTGCATCTACAGACCCCTTCTTCCATCGTTTCGGCTCCTTATACGCTCTTAATGTTGTCGGTTTAAGCAGCGTGGAATGGGGGGCACCGTGAATTTGGCAACGCCTTTTGCTTTGGAACTGTTTTTGGGCAAGGCTGTCGACGTTTTCGGTAGAAAAAGCGCTGATCTTCGCCCATCTGATATTCACGCCAGCAACGGTAATCTCCGTCCTTTCAAGAAGTTTTGCGATTTTTGCTTTGGTCTACGCGCTCTTCGCCGTTAGGTGGCAGTTTCAAAATAGATAGGTTTAAATAGCGCTGGATTACTTTAACTTCGTTGATGGAAAGAGATTACGAAGAACTGCTGAGGCCGAAGGAAGTAGCCAAGATCTTCAACATCTCGGTGAAGACGCTCTGGGAGTGGCAGAAGAAGGGGATAATCAAGGCTGTCAGGCTACCAACGGGTAAGCTTCGCTATCCGAGGAGCGAGGTCGAGAGGTTATGGAAGTCGTTAAAAGCTACAGAATCCCGGTGAACGCTCCAAAAGACCTGATGGAAGAGTACCTCAAGGTCAAGCGGAGAGCTCTGGAATACGTCCTGTCGAGGGTTGGGCTCTCCGGCAAAGCTCACTTGAGCTTCGGTAAAAGGAGAGGAGACAGCTTAGAGACGCCCTGCTGAAGGAGTGGAAGTTTTCCAAGCATTATGTCGATTCAGCGGTAAATTCCCTGATCGGATTGGTCAAGGGATGGATCATGCTGTATAACAGGGGGAGGGCCAAGAAGCCCCCCTTAAGGTGACCAGGAAGACCGTCCACATCAAGAGCACGCTCTTCAGCTTCAAGGGCGGGGTTTTGAAGATAAGCATCGAGCCGAACAAGAGGTGCCTCGATTTAACCAAATGCGGCTGGATTCCCAAGAACTTTGAATGCCTAGGAGGCTTAATCCTGACGGAGAGGTACCTGATAATCACGGTGAAGAAGAGGGTTGACCCTAAGGCCGACAAGTGGGCCTCGTTCGACGTGAACCTGACGAACGTGGCGGCGCTAGTAAACAGAAGAGTGGAGCGGTATGAACTGAAAAAGCTTTACCACGTCCACAGGGTCTACGAAATAAAGCGACGAAAGGTGCAGAAGTTGTCGAAGTTTAAGCCCAAAACCTCCAAGAGGCTGTTACGGAAGTATCTTGGAAGGGAGAAGAACAGGGCCGAGGACTTCATACACAAGTTAACGACTGAGATGGCAAGAAGGCTTAAAGAGTCAGGCTCTGGAGCAATAATGAAGAGGCTTAGAGACATAAAGCATAGAATTCTAAACGGCTCCAGAAGGCAGGACAGGAAGCTCTCGAAGTGGAACGCTAGAACGTTCCAGTTCATGCTCGAATACAAGCTCATGCTTATGGGGGCAGGCTGATGAGGTGCGGGAAGTGCAACCTGATAATGGACAGGGACGTTGTGGCGGTGCTAAACCTTCAGATGCGGGGAGCTGGGGTTCCCCCAAAGAGCCCTCAATGAGCTAATCGAGAGGGAGGGGGTCAAATAGAGGTAATGAAATACTACTTACCTCACTTGGCCCAAACCCCCAGTAGCCTCGGTCCTTTTCGGTTTAGCAACGGCGGCCTTACAAGCCGACATGATTCCGAGAGAAAGGCGAGGCAGAGTGTTTGGCGGTATCGGCACTCTCTACGTTCTGGTGGGGGCAGCTGGCTCAATAGTTGGCGGAGCCCTATACGAAAGCGTGGGTGCTTTTGCCCCCTTCATTTTATGCATTCCACTAGACATAGCAGCGTTGTTGATAGTTCTATTCGGAGTTGAGGAGTCCGGTAAAAGGGGAGACTTAGCGGCTATTCCATTTCTATGGTGGCTGGGGGCTTCGGCGTAACATCATAGTAGACTGTTGAAACGTTGGGGCATTTCGCAAGGATTGCCTCAGCGGTCTTTTCCAGGGCTTCCCACGGTATCTCGGAGACCAGCGCCGTTAGGAAGTCTTTTGTTTGGACGGCTCTAATAGTTATGACGTACGGCCTCTTTTCAGCCGTATCGGTTACGGTGTACAGAACCCTAGTTATGGCTGGGTTTTCGCTGATTATTTTTGCCTGCAAAGAGACAAGTCTTGAAATTGGCGTCTTGAAAATCTTTCCGTCTGCCGCTTCAACCTCAATGCCCACGATTTTTCCATAGCGTCTCTTACCCCCCTCAACACCTGTAGCCTTATCCCTGAAAACTTTCACGTGCACGTTTCTGGACGGCACGTTTAAGAGTCTCGCCGCAGTTTCCCGCACATGGGTTGCCGAAGGCTCTTGGGCCTCCTCGTTGTCGATTATGACAGCAAAGTATTGGCTTGGCTTGTGTTTGGAAAGCATGTCCTCCACGATGGTTGTCGCCTTTCTGAGGGTTTCAAGCTTGTCCAAGCGGATTTCACCTACAACCCGCACCGACAACCCTGGACCTGGAAACGGCTGTCTCTCAGAAATTTCAGGAGGCAAGCCTAGGTGTCGGGCAACTATGCGCACTTGTTCCTTGTAAAGGGCAAGCAGCGGTTCAACCACCTTGAAGCCGAACCTTTCCACGGGGTTTATTCCAATTTGCTCGAGGACGTTGTGCTGAGTTTTCACTCCGCCAACAGTTTCATCGATGTCGGCTCGGATGGTTCCCTGCACTAGGACTGTGCAGCCTTCCTTTTTGGCTGTTTCGCTCAAAACGTTGTAGAAAGTTTCGCGGAACCTTTTGCGTTTCTCTTCAGCGTCCCTTAAACCCTTCATGGCATTTAGGAAGCGCTCACGGACGTTCAATATCTTCACCGGGACGTTGAAAGGCTCTTTTGAAAGGATCTCCGCCACCTTTTCTGGTTCGCCCTCCCTCATGAAGGCGTCATCCAAAAAAACGCAGACAAGGTTTTCGCCTATCGCTTTACGCGTTAAAACAGCACATGTTGTGCTATCTACACCGCCGGAGACCGCCACCAGGGCTTTTTGGCCGCCTATGGCTTCCCTTATGGCTTTAACCTGCATTTCAACAAATTTTTCGGGATTAAAGCCCTCCATTTCAGATTCCTTCATTTGGGATTAGCTGGTTCACTTCCTCCCGGCTTAAGTACCTGCCACCCCTTGGTATCTTTGAGATGCTTAAAACCTTTTTTAACAAATTCATTGAAACTGGAGTTTCAGGCTCCTTGAAGCCCGTGAACCTTATGAAGGTGGCTTTACTCCTACCTCTGAGAAACTGCGGAAGCTTTCGAAGGATTCCAGACATGTTTCCGTACCTTTCCCAAAGCTTGTCAGCTTCTCCCGCCACCCGCTCAACGAAGTCGGCGACACCTCTGCATTGGGGGATGCATAACATAGAAAAAGCAGCTTCTCAGCACATAGGGGTCCAACACAACCCCGCCGCACAAAGGCGTAAACACCGCTACAGCTTTTCGTCCTTTCGCAGAGTTTTTTCACCATTTCATGTTGGAGATCACTATGAAACCATAACGCTCTTTCTTCAGCAAGGCAGCGCCACGAGGGCATACGTCTTTTGAGCGCTTAGGCTCGAAAAATAAAGCTTTCGATTGAAATAGAGGCATATAATTTTTCCAATTTTATGGGTAAAACGAAAGTAATGTAGGCTTGAACCGTCAAGTTTTGAAATGAAACTTTAAAAACAGCACCAGTTGGGTTGGCGAAAAACCCCGTTTAGAACCCCAAAGGCCGAGTTAAATTTTTCAGCGATTCATTCCCTATTACAGTTGCCTTCCCTAAACTCAACGGAGGATATGTGCTTTGAATATAGAAAACAGCGACTTAAAAGCCCTCTCAGAAGCTTTAAGGGAGCTAAATGAAAGCTACCTGGATTTTGCACCCTCCATGGCTGGCGCTGTGAGGGAGATGAAAAACACAAAGAAGCTTTGGCACAGCGGCCAGAAACCCTGGCTGATCAAGCTAGGTTTAGCCCTGATAATTTTTCCAGAGCCAGCTATAAGCGACATTCTAGGCAGCCTCCTAATAGCCGTTGGAACAGTCCAGGAAGGCTTACGCCGTCGAGCCCTCCACTTGGAAGACGTACCGAAAACGTTCAAAAATGTTTTGAGGGAGATTCAAGCGGCGCGGGAAAGCATGCACCTTTCGGGGAGGCTTGGCTAAAATCTTATATTTGTAGCATGTTATAAGCATAACATACCCGGCGGTGAAGGCGGATGAAACTCGTAACAGTGCTATTGCCCGAAGCTTACTTGGAGGGTTTAGATGAGCTTGTTAGAGCAAATATGTACCCCAGTAGAAGCGCCGCCATCAGGTCGGCGGTCAGGGATCTGCTCAAAAAGGAGCTTTGGGAGAGGAAGGAAAGGTAGGATAGAGGAAAGCCATCCACGCTTCAACGGTGTTTGGCAAGGAAACCCCACGCGAGGTTCTTGATTTTTTCAGACGTTTCCGCAGGGTTCTCGGCTAGTGTTATAGCCCGCCCCACGATGAGGTAGGAGGCGCCGGCTTTTATGGCAGATTCTACTTCGCCTCCCTGGATGCCGACGCCTGGAGAGTATATGGGGATTTTTCCGCCTAAGACAGCGTGTACCTCCCTCATTTTTTCCGGGTATGTAGCTCCAACAATCACTCCGTCAGCGTTCCATTTTAGGGCTTTTTTGGCGAAAACCATGTATTGGGGCGTTTCTGTCCCGCTCTCAGCGTCTACGACGGTTTGTCCGTAGCCTTCGCTTGCTCCCTTGTGGCTCATATAGACGAGGAGGATTACGCCCTTATTCTGGTTCCTCGCAGTTTCGAAGACTGGTTTTAGGCCTTCCTCCCACCCAACGAAGGGGTTAGCGACTAAGGCGTCGAAGCCTGCTTCGAAGTAGTATTCGGCGATGATCCGGTTTGTGTCACCTATGTCATTTACCTTACAGTCCATTATTGCCGGAAGCCCTTTTTCATGTGTTTTCTCCACGAGTTTCTGGATCCCGTTGAATACTCCAAGTGGCAAAACCAGATGGTGGTTGAATTTCACAGCGCATATGTGGGGGCTTACAGCGTCGATGATTTTGGCCGCCCTTTCATGCAGGTTTTGACGTTTTATAGGCTTTTCAAAGGGGAAGTCTAGGGCTAAAACTATATTTGTCTGCTTTTTTTGGGAAGTTTCCCAAATTTTCTCTCGAAAAGCCAAACCCGCGGGAACTCCTTTTAAGCTTGTTAAAGGGTGGGGCTAAAAACCTTTACTGTTTGGATTTCACCGCTGCACGCCATTTTAACGTAGTCCAAAGCTGTTTTAACAGCCTCTTCAAGCTGTTGGACGGTTATTCCCGGTGCACCGTAGCCGACCAGCAAAATGTTTCGGGTCTTCTCAGTTATCTTTGTTTGGTCTGCGTCTCGGTGGGGGTAAATGCATAAAACCCGCTTTGTGTCGGCTAAAACAAGCATGTTGCTTTTCAAGGCTGTTGGTTTGTCCATGCCTATCCCGGTGAAGGGTTCACCTTCCTTTGCGAATCGCACATTGAAAGGCGGATCAAGTGTGTCCATGTCGAAGCCGCTTATTGGGATTATCGTCTTCATCGAAGCCAAATTATAGGCGTCCACAGCCGTAGAGATGGTTGGCAGTTCACCGCCGTGCAAAACACGCCGCAGCAGGGCTTCGCCGGAAGGCCTTGTTTTTGTGGGATCTATGCCAAGTCTCCAGTAAAAGTCTCGGTAGGCGCGGACAACAGGGTTTTCCTTAAGCTTTTCAACGTCGTGTTTTGCCCTAACCTCAGCGTAAACGACCTGCTTCAGTTGGCGGATTTTCTCGTTCTCCCTTTCAACGACAACGTTGCTTATCGTGCCTACGCTTATGGCTAGTTGGGGGAATTTGGCTGCCACTTCGGCGCACCAGTAAACCTGGATTTGCATTGCGTACAACCTCTTGAAAACTGTTAAATACCGTGATGGTTTTACGTTTTTCCTTCATGATAGGCGAGCTTGCAGCCCTCGGAGCAGCCTTGTGCTGGACCTTCTCAGCGGTCTTTTACAAGCGGGCTTTGACTTCAACAAAGCCTATACCAGCGAACACCGTTAGATGCTTAGGAACAAGCCTAGTTTTAGTTGCGGTTTTAGCTCTTGCCGGCAGAATTGAGGTTTTAGCTGAGCTCCCAGAATATGCAGTTTTCCTCGCGTGTGCCAGTGGGGTTGTAGGCCTAGGGCTTGGCGACACCCTTTACATGTTAAGCCTAAAAAGCTTAGGCGTTTCAAGGGCTGTCCCAATAACATGCGTTTACCCGCTTTTCAACCTTGTTTGGGCTTACCTTTTAGCTGGCGAAGCCATAACCGTTCAAGTGGCGGCCGGAGCAGCTGTAATAGTTGCAGGAGTATGGCTTCTAAGCATGGAGAAAACAGAAAAAACAGCCGAAACAACAAAGGAGCGCGATTTGAAAGGGGTGTTTTTCGCCCTTTTCACAGCCATAACATGGTCTATAAGCATTTCAATGATAAACCTCGCCGTGAAAAACGCTGACAGCCTTGAAAAGGTCTACGCTGTCAACACGCTTCGACTTGTGGCTGTGGCAGTCCTTCTCACCGTCTACTCGCTGGCCGCCGGGAAGGGTTTAGGCTCCTTCAATGTCGGATGGAAAAGCGTGATGTTGCTTTTATCTGGTGGCGTTATAGCCATCGGCTTAGGATGGCTTCTTCTAACATTCAGCTTCCTCTATACGCCGGAATCACAAGCCGTTCCGATCTCCTCCACAACACCGCTCTTCTCAACCCTGGCTGGTGTTGCTTTTCTCCGCGAAAGGGTGACGACAAAAATAGGTTTAGGCTCCTCAATGGTCGTCGCTGGAATCTTCATAATCTTCACAGCTTGACGCGGCTTTTAGCAAATTAGAAAGATTTATATGGTTGAACCTTGAATCCTCGGTGTGGGTCGTGGAGACCCAATTTAGTGAGATTGGAAAAAATTCCGGAAAACTTAGTAAAGAAAGTCTCTTTCCTTTGAAACAAAGAAAAAACCGCTTATGGCATTTTCCAAGGCAATTATTGTTCTTTTTAGGAAAAAGATAAATTTGCCGAGCCGGGAGAATGCGGGAGGTGGCGAAGCTGAACAACAGTAGCTCTAAAAAGGCTGTTCTCGTTCTTGAGGATGGTTCATTCTTTTTCGGCGAGGGTTTTGGAGCCGTCGGCGAAGCCCAAGGTGAGCTTGTCTTTAACACTGGCATGACGGGTTATGTGGAGGCGTTAACAGACCCCTCATATGCTGGGCAGATATTGATGATGACTTACCCGCTTATCGGAAATTATGGTGTTTGCAAGGAGGACTTTGAGTCTGACGGAATAAAAGTGGAGGGATTCGTGGTTAGAGAAGTTTGCGAAACACCCAGCAACTGGCGCTCAGAAAAATCCCTGCCAGAATTCCTCGAAGAACAAGGAGTTCCAGGCATACAAGGCGTTGACACAAGAATGCTTACGAAGAAAATTCGGATTTATGGGACAATGAAGAGCACGCTTGTGGTTTATGATGGGAAAGATGAACCAAACATCCAAGACTTAATTGAGAAAACTAGAAGGCAGCCAGCAATAACGGAGATTGACGTGGTGCCAAAAGTATGCATTAAGGAGCCAAAGATAATTGAGGCTGGCCAGAAGTTGGACGTGGTTCTGGTTGACTGCGGCGTTAAATGGAGCATAATTCGGCTACTACAAAACTATGCAAACGTAATACTGGTTCCATACAACACTCCACCAGAGAAAATCCTCGAATATGACCCAGACGGCGTTCTTGTTTCAAACGGTCCAGGCGACCCGGTGAGGGTTAGGGAGACTATTGAAACTGTGAGAAAGCTTGTTGGCAAAGTTGTCTTGTATGGCATTTGCCTAGGCCACCAGATAATTTCGCTGGCTTTAGGTGCAAAAACCTACAAGCTTAAGTTCGGCCACAGAGGCGCAAACCAGCCTGTTAAGGACTTTGAAACAGGAAGGGTTTTCATATCAACCCAAAACCACGGGTTCGCCGTGGCAGAAGAAACCCTTGAAAAGGCAGGGTTAATTCTAACCCAGATAAACTTGAACGATCACACCGTGGAAGGCGTAAAACACAAAGAACTGCCCATAAAAGCCGTGCAATACCATCCTGAAGCCGGCCCCGGCCCCCATGACACTTACTTCTTCTTCGACGATTTCGCAAAAACCATGAGGGAGCACACGTAATGCCGAAGAGAACAGATATCCATAAAATCTTGATAATTGGTTCAGGCCCCATTGTAATTGGGCAAGCATGCGAGTTTGACTATTCTGGAAGCCAAGCATGCAAAGCCTTGAGAGAGGAAGGCTACCAAGTTGTTCTGGTTAACTCTAACCCAGCCACAATAATGACGGACCCGGAGATGGCGGACAAAACCTACATTGAACCACTAACTGTTGAATTCTTGACGGAAATAATCAAGAGGGAGCGCCCAGACGCTTTACTTCCAACTCTCGGTGGGCAGACTGGGTTAAACCTCGCCGCTGAACTTGCCGAGAAAGGCATCTTAGACCGTTACGGTGTGGAGCTGATTGGGGCGAAGCTTGAAGCCATTAAACGGGGCGAAGATAGGCTTCTGTTCAAGCAAACCATGGAAAGTATAGGAATACCGGTTCCTAAAAGCGCGCCAGCCTACTCGGTTGAAGAAGCGTTGAAAATCGCTGAAGATATAGGCTATCCGGTCATAGTAAGGCCGGCTTTCACCCTTGGAGGCACAGGGGGTGGCATAGCCTATAACAGGGAGGATCTCATCCAAATAGTTTCTAGAGGTTTAACCTACAGCCGCATAGGCCAAGTTTTGATAGAAGAGGCGGTTATAGGCTGGAAAGAATACGAGTTAGAAGTAATGCGGGATTCAGCCGACAACGTGGTCATAATTTGCTCTATAGAGAACATGGATCCCATGGGCATCCACACTGGAGACAGCATAACAGTGGCTCCAGCCCAAACCTTGACAGACAAGGAATACCAAGTGCTCCGAGACGCTGCCATCAAAATTATACGGGCTGTCGGCGTGGAAACAGGCGGATCAAACATACAGTTTGCCGTCCACCCGGAAAACGGCCGCTTCGTAGCCATAGAGATTAATCCCCGTGTTTCGAGAAGCTCAGCTCTTGCGTCTAAGGCCACTGGTTTTCCAATAGCCAAAATTGCCGCCAAGCTTGCTATTGGACTGACTCTTGACGAAATTCCAAACGACATCACGAAGAAGACGCCAGCCTCCTTTGAACCAACCATAGACTATGTGGTGGTTAAGATTCCAAGGTGGCCCTTCGACAAGTTCCCCGACGCCGACAAAACGTTGACGAGCCAAATGAAGTCTGTGGGCGAAGTTATGGCCATAGGCAGAACCTTCGAGGAAGCCTTGCAAAAGGCTATTAGGTCTCTGGAAATTGGCCGCTACGGGTTGGGCGCCGACGGCAAGGACGAACCCATGCCAGACGTTAAAACCCTTAGGGACTATTTGAGGATTCCCACCCACAAGCGCGTCTTCTACATAAGGCATGCCATAAAGAGCGGCATGAGCATCGACGAAATCTACAATTTGACAAAGATTGACAGGTGGTTCCTCTACAAGATTAAAAACATCGTTGACATGGAGAGGGAACTCGCAAAATACACCGTTGAAACTATTCCAAGGGATGTCTTGCTAAAAGCTAAACGTTTAGGCTTTTCTGATAGACAAATAGCCTACCTCCTCGGCACAGACGAGCTTACAGTTAGGGCTTTGAGGAAAAAGTTGGGCATAATCCCAACCTACAAGATGGTGGACACGTGTGCAGCCGAGTTTGAGGCTGAAACCCCATACTACTATTCCACCTACGAGGATGAAGATGAAGTTAGAGACACGGGTAAAAAGAAAATCGTGATACTTGGTTCTGGGCCGAACAGGATCGGCCAAGGAATAGAGTTTGACTATTGTTGTGTTCACGCCGTTAAGGCTTTGAAGGAGGAAGGCTACGAAACAATAATGGTGAACTGTAACCCCGAAACCGTCAGCACAGACTTTGACACCGCCGATAAACTCTACTTTGAACCATTAACATTCGAAGACGTGATGAACATTATTGAGCGGGAGAAACCCGAAGGCGTCATTGTTCAGTTTGGCGGGCAAACACCGCTGAATTTGGCCATACCGCTGGAGAGGCAAGGCGTCCGGATCCTTGGAACACCGCCAGATGGAATAGACAAGGCTGAGGATAGAAAACGTTTTGCGGAAATTGTGGAAAAGCTTGGGATACCGCAGCCTCCCAATGGAACAGCCATGAGCATAGAGGAGGCGAAACAGGTTGCGAGGAAACTGGGCTACCCCGTGCTTATTAGGCCTTCTTACGTGCTTGGCGGTAGAGCCATGGACATAGTGTATGACGAGGAAACTTTGTTGAGGTTTATGAGTGAAGCCATAGAGGTTTCTCCAGAGCATCCGGTTTTAATTGACAAGTTTTTGGAGGACGCCGTTGAAACGGAAATCGACGCCGTCTGCGATGGAGAAACCGTTTACATAGGTGGGGTTATGGAGCACATTGAAGAGGCTGGTGTGCATTCCGGAGATGCAGCATGCGTTTTGCCGCCCTTCAGCCTCAGCGAGAAAACCATTCAAACAATGATAGATTACACGTGTAAGTTGGCTAAGGAGCTTTCCGTTGTCGGGTTGATAAACGTCCAATTCGCAGTGAAGAATGGAACGGTTTACGTGCTTGAGGCAAATCCCAGAGCTTCGAGAACAGTGCCCTTTGTCAGTAAGGCAACGGGTGTTCCACTTGCGAAGTTGGCCGCCAAAGTCATGGTTGGCAAAAAACTGAAAGATTTAGGAATAATAGGGACTCCGAAGCTGAATCATGTGGCCGTTAAGGAGGCTGTATTCCCTTTTGACAAACTTCCAGGAGTGGACGTGGTGCTCGGGCCGGAGATGAAGTCCACTGGGGAGGTTATGGGTTTAGACTGCGATTTCGGAATGGCTTATTACAAGGCGGAGTTGGCTGCCGAGACTAGGCTGCCGACGGGTGGAACGGTTTTCATAAGCGTCAGAGATGAGGACAAGCTTCGCATTGTACCCGTAGCCAAAAAGCTGGCTAGGCTTGGCTTCAGGATTCTGGCAACCCGCGGAACAGC
>Ga0209225_1003127_pt1 | contig 14168 bp, 10 predicted proteins | sample WasSprMetagenome_FD_184732 | JGI IMG/M metagenome (GOLD analysis project Ga0209225, IMG submission 184732) | Sulfidic aquatic microbial communities from Washburn Spring, Yellowstone National Park, USA - WS (SPAdes) (version 3) | ecosystem: Environmental > Aquatic > Thermal springs > Hot (42-90C)...
TGCATTCAAAGGAGGAGGTCTCAAAGTTCATCTCCGCAATCTCAAAGCCGCGGAAACGGCTCCTTTTTCCATCCCTCATCTCCTCCATAGCGAGCAAACCCGCTCCTATCGCTCCCATCACATGATGGTAAAGAGGGACAAGCACCTCACAGCCCAACGCCCTTTGGAAAGCATACTTAATGCCGATATTCGCCGCCACCCCTCCCTGGAAAACTATGGGAGGAAGGATTTTTTTCCCTTTGGCGACATTGCTGAGATAATTTCTCACCAAAGCCTCGCACAAACCAGCGACTATATCCTCAACGGAAAAGCCCATCTGCTGTTTATGTATCATATCCGATTCGGCGAAGACCGTGCACCTTCCTGCGATTCTCACGGGAGTTTTTGCCTTTAAGGCGAGGGCACCAAACTCCTCAATCGGTATCCCCAACCTTTCCGCCTGCCTATCTAAAAAGGAACCCGTCCCCGCAGCGCAAACAGTATTCATCGCAAAGTCAACCACCAATCCATCCCGCAAAATTATTATCTTGGAATCCTGACCACCTATCTCTATTATCGTGTTGACATTGGGATTGAAGCGAAGAGCCGCTACGGCGTGAGCGGTGATTTCGTTTCTAATAACATCAGCGCCAATCATTACGCCAGCAAGATACCTCGCTGAACCAGTCGTCCCAGCTCCCCTTATCTCTATATTCTTTGGCAAATCCTCCTTCACCATCGCAATCCCCTGCTGAATCGCTTTTATCGGCTGCCCTTGTGTGCGGATATAGACAGGATTGCCTAAGGGATTGCCTTCCTCATCTATTACTACTACCTTTGTCGTCACGGAACCAACATCTATCCCTATATATCCCTTCAAACCCTGACCACCTCCCTTTTGCGGCGGAGGAGGTCAACGAAAGCCTCCAACCTCGTCAATACTCCCGCCTTGCCCGTGTGCTCGTCAAAGACGAGCGTCAAAACGGGGAAGGAGAGGTCCTTGCTGACCCGAGGCAAAATGCTCTGGGCGATTATCTCGGGCATACAGGTGAAAGGCATAAGGTGGACCATCCCCTGAAATCCCTTGTGGGCATAGATAACAGCTGAGGCAACGGATAACTGTCCATCCCCGCCCACGAAATGCCCCAAATAGGGCTTCGCCATTTCCTCCAAAAGCTTGTGCTTCCTTATCCCCCTCAATGAGGGAACGAGATGCTCCTTAACCCAATCCGTTATGTAGAGCGTCCTCTCAACCTCAACATCCATCTTCCCCAGTTCATTCTCGACCTCCATATTCACGAACGGCTCCAATACAACGAAAATCTCTCCCGTAACCGCCACCTTTATCGGGTCTATGTTCTTTCTGGGAACAGAGAGAAGCTCCTCTGTTGCCTCCTTCTTTATCCTTTTAATCTCCTTATAAGATGAAGCATCATCAAGTCTATGGAGGGTCTTCTCCAATATATGCATCGTATCCCCCTTATTTATCTCCCTCGCCTTTATCTTATGCCCCAGCTTCTCCAGCTCGTCCATAACCTCAAGTTTCTTGATTCCGAAGAGAAGGGCGGAGAAAATCTTATAAAGCGGTCTGCCATTCCCCACCCTCTTCAAATCGTTTATGAACTCCCTCCATCTTCCCTGAGGCGGGTCGAATATGAGGAAATCCACATTGTAGCCCAAGTCCTCCAATATCCTCTTCTGCACCGCTCCGTAATAGCCGAACCTACAGGGACCCACACCGCCCGCCATTATGATTGTGTCAGCACCCTCCTCAATAGCCTCAAGGAAACAGCCAAGGTTTATTTTCAATGGAAGGCAGGCGAACTCGGGGGAATATTGAGAACCCAATGTCAGGGTGCGTTTAGAGGGTTTGGGGGGAACGATTACCTCGTGCCCCAGCTCTTGAAGAGCAGTTTTCAATCCAAGCCAGAGATTTCCCATATGGGGAAAGGTAACCTTCATCTCTTCCTCATCCTCAACATATCAACGAATGCCTCAAGCCTGGTTAAGAGACCCGCCTCCCCTGTATGTTCATCCAAAGTGATGACCATTATGGGGAAATTGCCCTGCCTTCTCGCCTCGCTTTGGATGAGCTCGGTGATGAGGGAATCAGGTCCGCACTCAAAGGAAACGACATTTATTATCCCATCAACCTTTTTCGTATGAATTAGATAAAAAGCGGAACCCACTATATCCCTTTCATATGACCAGAAGAGACGCTTGGGAAGGAATTCGGCGTGATGCTCTATGTCCTCCTGCCTTATCATCTCCCCCGTTATCACTTCCGCTCCCATATTTTTCAGCTTCCCAAGCATATCAAGGGTGGAGAAGCGGTCGTAGACATTGTAGGGATGCCCAACTACGCCGATTTTTATATCTCCCGATTCTTTTTTCTCCACCTTCTTCCCAGAGAAGAGGGCGTCTATCGCCTCATCGGGAGTGAGCCCCTTCAGCATAAGCCTTCTATATTCCCATAAAGCCTGGCAGGAATTCTCATAAGCTGACCTGATTTTATTTAAAGGGACGCCGAATTTTTTCCCTATCTCAAGCGCAGCTCTCAAAGGGCTCTTATCCCTCTTTTTAACATTTACGGTAGCGTCTATAACGGGAGGTATATCGCTCAAGGTGCTGCGGATGACATCGGGGAGTCCGAGAAACTTGGGGCAGGTGTAAGCCTCCTTTTCCACAGCAACTATGCGAGGGATGAAGAGATAATCCACTTTCTTATCAGCGAGATATACGGTATGCCCGAAGAAAATCTTCACGGGAAGGCATACATCGTCTTGGGAGTTTTCGGTTCCGAGGTCTAATATCTCCTTGGAGGTAGGAGGTGAAGTGATGACCTCCGCCCCAATCTCCTCAAGGAAGACTCTCCACATAGGATAATAATGATAAAAGAGAAGTCCTCTCGGGATGCCGACTTTCATAGCATTAATAAATTATAACAGAAAAATCTGATTTTGTTGAATAAATGTATAATCTCATAACATTTGAGACTCCTTCTAATTCTCTATCCTCTTTATTGTCATTGCGAGCCCGCTAAAGGCGGGGGTGGTAATCTCTTCGCCTCTCTGTCATTGCTACGCCTCCCGTAAGGGAGGCGTAGCAATCTAATACTTTTTTTAAAAAATACAATAAGAGATTGCTTCGTCGCTTCGCTCCTCGCAATGACAACGAGCCGGACTGTCATTGCGAGACCTACCGCTCTGCGGTAGGTCGTGGCAATCTCGATTCGCAAAGAATTTACATTATATCCATAAGAATAGATTGCCACGCCTGAACGCATAAGCGTTCAGGCTCGCAATGACAAACCCCCTTTCCTTTTTAGCGAGTCCAATATCTCTCTGAGATTATTCACCAGCTATTTGCAATTGCGAGCAACAGCGAACCGAGATTGCCACGCCTCCCTTTACGGGATGTTCGCAATGACAGAGTGGTTGATTGCCGCGCCCGCCTTGGGCTTGCTCAAAATGAGAAAACATTGGATGGGTATTTATTTACCCAACGCTTGAGATCGCTTGACGGAGGGTTTGATATGAGCGCTTCAGGGCATCCTGTTCATCCGGAGTTAGAGGAGGCTCTATTATAGCCTCAATACCTTCCTTTCCTACAATACAGGGCAGGGATAGACATACATCATCAAATCCCATCTCGCCCGATAGGTAAACGGAAAGGGGCAAGAGAGAATGCGAATCCCTTTCAATTGCTTCTATTACCTTCAAACCAGCAAGAGCCACCGCCGTCCCCGCTCCTCCCTTAAGCCTTATCATCTCCGCCCCCGCCCTCCTCACCTTCTCCTTTATATCCTCCAACATCCCCTCCCTTAAACCGGGAAAAGATAGAAGCGGAACGCCACCTATGCTCGCTATGCTGAAGGGAAATACCATTGAATCACCATGCTCTCCCAATACCATAGCCTGAACATCCCTTGGGTCAACTCTTAAAGCGGAGGATAGATAAGCCCTCAATCTAAGCGTATCCAACAGGGTTCCCAAGCCGATTATCTTTTCCCTGGGGAATTCGCTTTCCTTATGGGCGAAATAGGTGAGAACATCAACCGGATTGGAAATGACCAGTAAAATTGAGTTTTCCTTTTTCCACTTATTAATCCTTGAAAGCAAATCCCTAAAGATAGCTAAATTTCTATTTATCAAAGATAACCGACTCTCATTTGGTTCCCTCCTCGCCCCAGCCGTTACGACGAATATATCCGCTCCCTCAGCACTTTCCCAACCCGCTGAGAAAACTTGAGGATAAGCCGAAGATGTCCCTTGAAGCAAATCCTCAGCCTCTCCTATTGCCACTTCCTCCCTCACATCCAATAAAACAATCTCCTTCCCCACCCCCTTCATCTGAAGGGCAAAGGCTAGGGATGCCCCTACTCTTCCCGCTCCGATTATCGCTATCTTCATTTCTCGCCCTCAACAAGGGATTTGCTCGGTGAATATAAAAGCTTCATCTCCCCTTTGCCCGTGAGGAGCATCTCCACGATTCCCACATCCTCTTCAACTTCCTCCCGATTCATAAATCCAATCGCTATGGGGTCGTTTGGCTTCGTGTTGGCAAGGACATAGGAGAGCGCCTCGTAGGGCATAACCCTCCCCGCAGCGAGCGGTTTGATTATGATGACGGGCTTGGGAGTTCTCCTGATTATCTCCGCCTGCCAATTCGTCTCAATAGCACATAAAAAGCCGATGACATTCAAGGGGAGGATATAACATTCAACATCGTAACCGCCTGCCTCAGCGGAGGGAAGGGTATCGGGACGGTGAGTGGATAAACCGGGAACCATCCCTCCCTCTCTAATTAAAGAGAGCAAATCCTCAATTCCCTCAATCTTGTTCTCACCGCTTATCAGATGGCTATCCGTGTAGGAGGCGTGGATGAGGCAAATCTCCGCCTTCTGCTTCGCCAACCACTTTATTTCCTCCGCTTGCTTCTCCTTTTCCTTATGTCCATAAGTAGTTGAGACCCATATCATCTTCTGTCCTGTTTCATCCTCAACCATCTTCCTCGCATCGGCGAGTTTCTGGTCGGCGGGACCAACGAAAGCATTTATGCCCTTTTCCAAGCAGGCTTTCATAACTTCGGCGATTCTCTCAACCGTGAAATACCGTTTGAGAAAAGAATCCTTCGCATAAGAGAAATGGGAAAAGCCCAGAAAAGAGTTTGTGCCGCAGATGAGTTTAGAGATTTCATACTGTCCTATAGAAACAAAAGGAAGAGCCATAAGGAAATCACCTCAAAGTAATTTTAAAGGGATAAAAATCAAAGAGGCAACAGTAAAATTTGGGTTTTTCTTTTCTAATTGAGGGGGAGAAATAATGCCCTCTAAAAACCTATACCCATAGATGTCCACATAGCCACTACAAATTATCTATGCCAGCAACAAAAGCGAAAATTTCATCTAAATTATTGCTCATTATTTCCCCGAAACTATACTTATTAAAAACATTCAAAGGAGGTAGTAGAAATGGTCAATTTACCACTGGACTTACTGCTTTTAGGCTTTGTTTTTCTTCTCGCTTCCTTGGTGGAAGCTAATCTTAAATTGCCTTCCTTTTTCTCCGACCATATGGTTTTCCAAAGGGGAGAGAAGATAAAAGTTTGGGGAATGGCTGAGCCAGGAACGACGATAACTGTCTCCCTTAATGGAAAATCAGCTAAAGCAAAAGCGAACACAAGGGGACGCTGGCAATTGAGCCTTCCGGCGATGAAGGAGGGCGGTCCTTACGAGCTTGAAGTAAAGGCGGGAAATGAGAAGATAGTATTGAGGGATATATACATCGGCGAAGTATGGATTGCATCGGGTCAATCAAATATGTGGTGGCCGGTTTCCCAATCTATGAATGCGGAAGAGGAAATAAAGGAGGCGAATTATCCCCTCATACACCTGCTTCAAGTTCCTCTCAAGACCTCAACCGAGCTCCAATGGGATGTTGAATGCAAGTGGCAAGTTTGTTCTCCCGAAACGGTTAAGGATTTCTCCGCCGTTGCCTATTTCTTCGCGAGGGAGCTTTATAAAAAGCTCAATGTCCCCATCGGGATGATACATTCCTCCGTTGGCGGCACTCCTGCAGAGGCTTGGACGAGTTATAAGACGCTTAATAGCAATCCCAAATTCAAACCGCTTTTAGAGATTTGGAAGAAATACGACCGGGAAGTCAAGAAATGGCAGAAGGATGTTGAGAAAGCAAAAATGGAGGGTAAACCTGAGCCACCACATCCCAAAGCGCCCTTCAATTTGGACCCCCAATGGGCGGAATGTTGGCGCCCATCCGCTCTTTACAACGCAATGATTGCCCCCTTTACTCCCCTCCCCCTCAGGGGTGCTATTTGGTATCAGGGAGAATCAAATGTGGGAAGGGCAGAAGAATACTCCGTTCTCTTCCCCGCTATGATAGAGGATTGGAGGAAAGCCTGGGGAATAGGTGATTTCCCTTTCCTATTCGTTCAGCTTGCAAATTTTATGGAACGCAAGCCGGAGCCCTGCGAGAGCGCCTGGGCGGAATTAAGAGAGGCGCAAATGGCCGCTCTGCGCCTTCCCAATACGGGAATGGCTGTGGCGATAGATATTGGAGAAGCGAACGATATCCATCCTAAAAACAAGCAAGATGTGGGCAAACGCCTCGCTTTAGCTGCTCTCGCCATCGCTTACGGACGAAAAATAGAGTATTCTGGGCCGATGTTTGAGAAAATGGAAATAGAAGGGAATAAAGCCCGCATATTCTTCACCCACACTGGCAGTGGACTCGTATGCAAGGGAGATAAGCTGTTGGGTTTCGCGATAGCTGGCGAGGATAAGAAATTCGTCTGGGCTGAGGCGAAAATAGAAGGGAATACCGTGGTCGTTTGGAGCGATAAGGTCCAAAAGCCAGTAGCGGTTCGCTACGCCTGGGCTGATAATCCCGAATGCAATCTCTACAATAAGGAAGGACTGCCCGCTGCTCCTTTCCGAACGGATATTCCCTCTTATCTAAAGTGAATTCCCCCCTTAAAAAACTATTGACAGGGTATATAATTGAAATAAAATAGATTAGTAGGTGCCACAAAATGCTTGTGAGCGTTTTAAATGATTGGAGAAGATTGCTCCTCTTAAAAGAGGAGAGAATCTCCTCTCTCTCTGATATCTTTGCTCTTTCTCCAAAGGATTCAAAGGAGCTCCAGGTCTCTGAAAGGCTTGGAGCTCCTTCTTTTATGAGGATAGATGAGAGGAGGTGGTGCCAAGCAAGTGTTTAGAAAGGAGGGGGAAGATTTTGCCCCCTCTTCTCCCTCGCCGGAAAGCCCGGAAATCGAGATTGGGGGAAAATAAAAAATAAAAGGAGGTGTTTGAGAAAATGTTTATCAAGGGTCAGAAAAAAGGGTTTACATTGATTGAGTTGCTTGTGGTCATAGCTATCATCGCCATTCTCGCCGCCATTCTCTTCCCCGTTTTCTCAAGAGCTCGGGAACAAGCTCGCAAAACAGCTTGTTTGTCAAATTTGAAGCAGATAGGACAGGCTCTGATGATGTATGTTCAAGATTGGGATGAAGGTTATCCTTTCAACATAATGTGGTGTTCACTTCAACCCAATCAGTACTTCCAGATGACAGCGGCTTATAGGCTCGACCCCTATCTGAAGAGCCCAGGAGTTTGGCAGTGCCCCTCAAGTTGTATGGGTAGGCATCTTGTGAACAGAAAGAGACCAGATGGCTCCGCTAGCAATCTGGACTATGTTTACCCAGGGAGTTTTTACGGCTATTATGTAAATGTTGGTTATAACCCGTATATGGGCCGCGTCTGCCCATATAATACCACACTTATAAAGCAATCCCAGCTTCCCACACCTGCTGAGACAGTCGCCATTGCGGATTCTTCCTTAGGTTCGGTTGCGTGTGGCGGGAGAACTGTCGTTTACGCAAATGTCTGTAATGCAGGGTGTAATCGTAAGGTCAGGTTAAGAAGTAATACTCGTCATACCGAAGGCTCTAATTTGGTGTTCGCCGATGGACATGCAAAATGGATGAACTTTATGAGTATCGCCAATAACTGTGGAAAGCTGTTCTACCCTCTCCGAAACAAAGACAACCTGACCTTCTGGTCTAAATGGGGAGGTGGTCCCGCAGATTAGTTTGAATTAGAACTTTAAGCATATACAAAGCCAAATTTTTCGTATAATTTTAAAAAATCCTTTCAAAGGAGGGAGGTAGTTATGATTTTTAAGTTTACTCTCCCAGAAGGACCTTTTGAGCCAAACTGGGAATCGCTCAAGAATTATCAAGTCCCCCAGTGGTATCTTGACGCCAAGTTCGGCATCTTCATCCATTGGGGGTTATACTCCGTTCCCGCCTTCTACAGCGAGTGGTATCCCCACTTTATGTATGTCAAGGATTCGCCCGTATACCATTATCATATCCAGCATTATGGTCCCCAGACAAAGTTCGGCTATAAGGATTTCATCCCCTTGTTCAAGGGAGAGAAATGGGACCCTTATGCTTGGGTTGATTTATTTAAGAAAGCGGGAGCTAAATACATTGTCCCGGTTATTCAATTTCACGACGGCTTCCCTATGTATGATTGCCCCTTCACTCGCTGGAATTCCGTGCGAATGGGTCCGAAGAGAGATGTGGCGCGCGAATTGGGAAATGCGGCAAGGGAGAACGGACTTCGCTTCTGTCTCTCTTATCATTTCGCTGAACATTGGTTCTGGTTCCACCCGGGAAAGCTCATTGAATCCGATGTCAACGACCCCCAATACGCTGATTTCTATGGTCCCGCCCAGCCCGAGGAAACATCTCCCGATGAAAACTTCCTCAACCACTGGCTTGAGCGACTCATCCATCTCGTTGATACATATAAACCCTCCCTCGTCTGGTTTGACTGGTGGCTACACGAAAGACCCGTCTTCGCTCCCTACCTTCAGTTCTTCGCTGCATATTATTACAACAGAGGACACCAGTGGGGAGAAGGAGTCGTGATTACTTATAAATATGACGCTTTCCCTGAGGGAACAGCTGTTTTGGATGTGGAAAGAGGGCAGCTGGGTGATATCAGCCCCTTCTTCTGGCAGACCGATACCTCAATAGATAGAAAATCCTGGTGCCATATCCAGGACCCCGATTATAAGTCCCCGGAACATATAATTCGCCAACTCGCCGATATCGTCAGCAAGAACGGCTGCCTTCTCCTCAATGTAGCCCCGCGCGCCGATGGAACAATCCCAGAAGAGCAACAGGAAATTCTTTTGAAGATTGGAAATTGGCTCTCCCGCTATGGAGAAGCTATATATGGAACTCGCCCTTGGGTCAAATATAAGGAGGGACCGATAGATTTTCCCGCTGGTTCCTTCGTAGACGGTGCGGAAATAGAATTCACACCAAGGGATATCCGCTTCACTCAAAAGGGCGATTATCTTTACGCCATTTTTATGAATAGCCCGAAGGGAAATCAACTTATGATAGAATCGCTTAGAGCAGGCAATCCCCATTCTGTTGAAGTCAAGGAGGTGGAATTGCTTCCCAGCTATGAGAAGCTCAAATGGAGACAATCGGAAAGAGGGCTAATCATTGAGCTTGAAAGAAAGCCGGAAGATAAAATATTCGCCTTGAGAGTTAAAATAAGGTGAGGAGGGATAGATAATGAGAATACTTAAAAAGATTTTGCTGATTTTTCTTTTCTCTTTAATCTTCATCAGCCCGGAGGTGAAGCTTATGGGAGAGAACGGAGGAGAATATCTCTTCGGTTATTTAATCCTACCCGTTGAGGGAGGCGTTGACAGAAGCTACGGATATGGATTCTCTATGTATGTCCCCGCCTGGCCGCTTCTTATGCATTATCCTGGTCACAGCTTCCAATCGGGATTGCCCGGCACCTGGATGTTCGCCCAAGATTCTCCCGTTTATTCAGATGTTGAGGGAGGACTTGGCTGGTGGAGGGATACGAGATTTCCAATGGAAACGCCGAAGTTCGTAATGGGAGGAGTGGCGCCCAATTTCTCGGAGATAGCCAACGGTCCCTCTCACGGAACGGAAAGATGGAATAAACCGGGGAGCGGTGTATATGGCGTTGCCCAGCTCAGCAATCGCCTCCTTTTCCCCATAGATGGTCTGCGGATAAAGGATGGAGCGAAAGGGGAACTGCTCGGCTATGGTTATCTAAATCTTCCCCTCATTGAGCCAAAGGATAAAACCGATGGAAAGGATATACCCACGGGAGGAAATTGCTGGACGCTTTTCCTTAATGCCAACAACTTCAAGGGACCAGTTGCCTTCTTCCTTCCTTATTTCTGGTCCAATCACGCGCTTGAGCATCCGGAATGGGCGGGACGCCTCCTGGACAGCAAGCCAGCGAACCCCAACAGGGCTGTTCAAATGGAGACACAATGGATTCCCTGTAGGGTAGCGAAGGACAGCAAGGGGACATTCTACGCACGCATAGCGGAGGTTTTGTTCCCCATAAATCATGATGGAGTCACTGTGCTTCTCCATAGGGACACGGTTTATAACGAAAAAGCGATATGGGAAGCCATTAAGGCATGGTTTTCCGGTGGACCGCAAGCCACGGGGAAAATAGACCCCAAGGGAGCATATGTTCGGAAAATAAAAGAAGGGGGCTACAGCACCTGGGAAATCAGAATCCCCACAGGAAAGGGCAACGAGGAAATGAGGGTTCGCTTGGATTGGAGTTCCTTCGCCACTCCTATAAGAATAGATGATTACACTTATGGATATAAATGGGATACTAAATTCGTGAGGAAATATCGCGATTTCGTCATACTACCTGAATTTTATCGTTTAAAGAACGCCGATGACCCGAAGAAGGCGAAGTGGGTTCCTGTATTGCCGGAAGAAGTCCCACCAGAGACCCATCTCAAGGAGATAAAATTCACTCGCCCTGTTGAGCCAGCACCGGAGCCCTACACCACCCCTGAGGACCCAGAGAGCTGTTGGAAGAAGCCTGGACCTGTGGCGGGACCATTCAAGGCATATCTTGGGGATGGAAGCGTTGTCACATATTATTGGTATAGATTCGCCGACCAGCCAGCTCTGTTGAATGCAGGGTTAACGAAAGAGGAAAGGGAAAGAATGCAGAAAAGAGTGGAAATGATTCATAGATATTGGAATAAAAATAAAGAATTCCTCCTTCCTCCAACGATAGGCAAGCTGGTAGACCTTGACCCAGCTCAGATAGTGACACCGCCGAAGGGATTGGAGGTTGGATATGTTCCAATCCCCGTCCGCCAAGAATTAGCGAAAGAAAAGCCAAAGAAGCAAGGGAGATGAAAAAAGTTCCGTTGAAGCCAACTGTGGCATCATTCAAAGCAATCTGGATGTTTGCTGTTTTATTTGCCACAGCCACTACATTGCCTGCCCTTTAAGCAGACCGTCTCGCTTGGTGGAAGGATGCGAACTTCGGGATGTTCATTCATTGGGGGCTCTACGCGATACCGGGCAGAGCGGAATGGATTATGCATAACTAACGCATCCCCATTCCCGAGTATGAGAAGCTTTGCTCCCAATTCAATCCCACGAAATATGACCCTGAAGAATGGGTAAAGCTGGCGAAAGAGGCGGGAATGAAGTATATCGTCATAACTTCCAAGCATCACGATGGTTTATGTATTTTTGATTATGATCATTAAGATTAGAAATCAAATAAAGGAGGGATAGAGAATGTGTAAAAAGCTTTTACCGATTTCCCTTTTAACATTTCTGCTTGTCAGCCCGGAGATTGGGGTTAGCGCGGAGGACCAATTGATAGAAGCGCATTTCGGTGGCTTTTTACGCGTGCCTATGGAGAGAGGGGTTGATAGAAGCTTTGGATATGGATTCTTACGCTATGTTCCCGTGTGTAAATTGCCCCCATTTTGGAAGGAAGAATCCTTCGCATTGGGGTCAAGCACTACTTGGATGTTTGCTCAGGATTCACCTATATATTCGGATATTGAGGGAGGGTTAGGATGGGTAGGTCCTGGGATTAGATTCCCCTGTGGAATGCACAAGTTGTCAGGAATGGGAGGAGTTGCGCCGAAGTTTAGCGAGATAGCCGATGCTCCTATTAAAGGGACAGGGAGCTGGGATAAACCGGGTTGTGGTTTATATGCGGTTGCCCAGCTCAGCAATCGTCTTCTTTTCCCTCCCGATGGCATCCTTTTCATTCCCAAGGATGAGAGGGGCGGATTGATTGGTTATGGGTATATCAACCTTCCCCTTGCGGACCCGAAGGATAAAACGGATGGGAAAGATATCCCTACAGGGGGTAATTGTTGGACTCTTGTGCTAAGCACGAACAATTTCAAGGGACCAGTTGCCTTCTTCACTCCCTATTTCTGGTCTCGTTATACCCTTGACCATCCAGAATTTGCTGGTCGCTTTCTCGATAGCAAGCCAGCGGACCCCAATAGAACTTGTGCCAAAGAGATTCATTCTATCCCTTGCCGAATAGCAAAGGATAAAAACGGCGTGATGTATGTGCGAATGGCAAAATTTATATATACCATAAATCACGATGGAGTTTCTGTCGTCCACCACAGGGATATGGTCTTTAATGAGAAGGCATTTTATGAGCCACTCAAGGTTTGGTTTTCCGGCGGACCAGCTCCCGCGGGTAAATTAGACCCAAATAATGTGTATATCCGAAAAGTTGCCGTTAAGGAAGGACACTACCCCAGCCTGTCACTTTATATCCCAACGGGTAAGGAAAAGGAGGAAAAGGTGGTGCCTCTGGATTGGTTAGCCTTCGCTACTCCTATAGCCGTTGATGAACATACTTTTGGGTTCAAGTGGAATCCGAAATATGTGAAGAATTACGGAGGTTATGTAATCCTTCCCGAGTATTATCGTGTAGAGAATCCGGATGACCCGAAGAAAGCAAGGGTGGTTCCGGTTTTGCCCGAGGAAATCCCCACGGAAGTGTACCAAAAACTTAAAGAAGTGAAATTCCCTCCTCCTGAATCAAATCCTAAACCTTTTACTACCCCCGATGACCCGGAGAGCTGCTGGAAGAAGCCTGGACCTGTGGCAGGACCATTCAAGGCATATCTTAGGGATGGAAGCGTTGTCACATATTATTGGTATAGATTCGCCGACCAGCCAGCGTTGTTGAATGCAGGGTTAACGAAAGAGGAAAGGGAAAGAATGCAGAAAAGAGTGGAAATGATTCATAGATATTGGAACGAGAATATAAAATCTCTTTTTGATTATTATCTCCTTCCCCCGAAAGTAAGCAAGCTCGTAGACCTTGACCCAGCCCAGATAGTGACTCCTCCGAAGGGATTGGAGGTTGGATATGTCCCAATCGTCGTCCGCCAAGAATTAGCGAAAGAAAAGCCAAAAAAGGGAAAACATTGAAGAAACCTGATGATATTGAATAATCTCAGAGAGATATTGGACTCGCTAAAAAGGAAGGGGGGTTTGTCATTGCGAGCCTCCCGTAAGGGAGGCGTGGCAATCTCGGTTCGCAAACCTTTGGTTTGCGAATCGTGTTGGTGAAAGCCAATTTCTTTATTTATTTAATGGAAGGTATCACAATCCATCCCCCAAAATAGGAGATTGCGAGCCTGAACGCTTTAGCGTTCAGGCTCGCAATTACAAAAGTATGATTTGCTTCTTGCTTCGCTCCTCGCAATGACAATGAAGAGAATAGAGAATTAGAAGGAATCTATAATGTTTGGAGATTATACAGATATTTGACAGATTAACGCTATTCAATAAAATTTATAATTGATTGTTGGAATGAGCAGTGAACTCAAGGAAAAAGGATATAAAATAATCAAAATCACAGCTCCAAATATCGGGGAAAGCTTTCCCATTATTGCCCATCTTTTCTCTCTTTACCCAAAGGAGGACATCTATTTAGAGCATGCTGATAACGAGCTATTAATCCATCTTCGTCAGTTGGATATAAGGGATTTTAGGAAAAATGTTCAAAAGAGGAAATAGAAAATATAAGAAGCTATGGGTTAAAGGGAAAGAAGAGGTTGTATGTTGATTATGATAAGGAAAGGAAGGTTATTGACAGGAAAGAGAAAGAAGCAAAGAGGGGAAAATTATTTTACACGAGAGGGCATAAATTCTCAAGGAAGCGCCTTTCGTCAAAAATAATTAATTCGAAACAGGTTTGTTTCTTCAAAAAATCAGCTTGCAAAAAGAGGCAAGCACCCCTTACACTTTATTCCATTACAAACCCTTCTAAAAGGAGGTGTAAGAAG
>Ga0209225_1003128_pt1 | contig 14168 bp, 14 predicted proteins | sample WasSprMetagenome_FD_184732 | JGI IMG/M metagenome (GOLD analysis project Ga0209225, IMG submission 184732) | Sulfidic aquatic microbial communities from Washburn Spring, Yellowstone National Park, USA - WS (SPAdes) (version 3) | ecosystem: Environmental > Aquatic > Thermal springs > Hot (42-90C)...
GAATAATGTTCCAGAAGATGACATTTACCTCGTCGTCAAGATTGTGACCAGTTGCCATTGTCTCAACGCCGAAGCGTAGGGGAACGGAGTTCATCAAATACCTCCTAACCATCCCGCAAACCGAGCAAGGTTCCCTTCCCGTCTTTTTCCTTGCTTCCTCAATCGTTATACCGAGTTCATCTCTTAAATCAACGATATGTAAAGGAATGCCTCGCTCCTCGCAGAATCTCTCGCACGCTTCCCTGCTCGGCTCGCTATAGCCTCTTATACCTAAATCTATAAAAAAACCTTGAACATCGTAGCCCAATCTCCAGAGGATATCAAGAAGGGACAAGCTATCCTTTCCTCCGGAAACAGCCACGAATAGCCTTTCCCCGGTTTCCAAAAGGGAAAATCTCTCAATCGTTTCCTTTACATTTTCTATAACTCTCTCTTTAACCATTTCCCTTTTTCAGCTCTTCCAAAAGGTTTTTATGTAAAGGACAAAGCTCGTAGGGACTTTCCAATTGGGCGTAAATAAGTTCATCCTGCCAGTGGGCATTATATAGACAACACCCCTTATCCTTACAGAAAGGATTTCCCGTAGCGTGATAGAATAGGGCCTGAAGGGTGTAGCCTCGGAGAACGAGGGGCAAGCGTGGGTCATCGTGTCGTAAGGAATTGTCTTCCTCTACTGCTCGGTATAGCTCCTCGTTCCCGAGACGGCGGAAGAGATAAAACTTTCTCGGTTTAGCTGGTCCTTCCATCAGTCCGGAAGTAGAGATTATGCAGGGATAGCCGAGAAGAATGGCTCTGATGTGATGTATTCCACCTTCCTCAGTTGATAGCAGACGAGTGGTTATGAGGATATGAAGCCGAGAAATGGAATGGGAGGGAAGGAGGGAGCGGATATAACGCATAAATTCCCACCCATCATATATAACGCCTTTGGGAGGCGAGCGCCTCTCCAATCCTCTCTTCTCTACCTCTATTTCAAGGGGAAGTGGCTCTCTCCTTTCACCGTGGGGACCTCTGATTCGGAGGGAGGCAAGGACAAAGGGCGCCCTCTCATTGTAAACAATATAACCCTTCCTCAAAATAGTTCCATAGCCTAACTTATCATTAAGATAAGAATGAAGGGCATCTATATATTCCTCAGGCACTCCTTCCCCGTAGAGGATTATCTCTTTTGGTAGCTTACCCATTCAGCTTTTGAGGATTTTAAGCGCTATCTCTGCCCCTTTCTTTCCCGAGAGAAGCATAGCTCCAAAGGTTGGTCCCATCCTCGGCAGGCTGAAGGTGGTGGATACAGCCATACCCACTACTATCAAGCCGGGATAGACCTCACCCGTATGTTCAACTACGAGGTCCTCTGATTGTTCCACCCACATAGCTCCAAAACTCCCTGCCTTTAGGAGCCCTCTCTCCTCCAATTTCTTCACAACCATTGCGTCGTGCCCGGTCGCATCTATAACGAGCTTGGATTCCAAAGCAACGGGGTCAACACAGGTGAGCTCACGAGGAAGGGAATGAACCGGTGTCCAGTTTATAACCACTCCCGCTACCCTTCCTTCCCTAATGACGACATCGTCAAAGGATGTCATATTCAATATCTTCGCTCCCGCCTGACAGGCGGAGTTGATAAGGGCTGAGCAAGCCCAAGGTCCATCCGCGACGAACAATCCGGGGGCAACTTCCTCGCATTTCACTTCCAATTCCTCAAGTTCCTTCTGTCCGGGAGCTCTTACAGTTATCTTATTCATCAGATAGCCACCTATCCAGAAGCCCCCGCCCAGGTAATTGTTTCTCTCCACGATTAGCACCTTGTATCCCGCCTTCGCTATCTCTCTCCCTGCCATTAAGCCGCTTGGTCCTCCGCCTATAATCACGACATCGCTCTCCGCATATTGGGAAAGCATATGAGCGAAGCTTTCCACTATCGCGCGGGTTATCTCCTTTTCCGATACGCTACTGAAAATCCTTTCCTGCATAGCTCGTTCCTCCTTTCGAGAATTTAACCTCCCGCTATGGGAAGGAGAAGGAAAATCACATCACCTTCCCGCAGGGGTTGTTCCAGGTCATCAACATTCTCGTCATTTACAAGAACAATAATATTATCCCTCACTTTTCCCTCATCGTCCAACAGGAAGGCTTTAGCTTCCTCATTCATACCCGCCACCTCTCTTATTGCCTCACCAACTGTTGAAGGGGAAGAGAGAGATAGCTCCTTGTCCAGTATATCGGCTAAGCGACCCGTGAGTGTTACCTTAATAGGCATCAAAATACACCTCCTTAATTTAGATTTCCACAAATGGGGCAATTTTCCCTTCTTTTAATTGGGAAAATCTGCACCGTCATTGTCTCACCGTCAAAGCGGAGCATTTTACTGAGCAAAGGATTCCCCAAGCCGATGAGCAATTTTATTGCCTCCAAAGCCTCCATACAACCCATTATCCCGGGAGCAACTCCCACAACAGGAAAAGGTCTCACCTCTATAGGGGGCTGAGGATAAAGACAGGAAAGGCAAGGGGTCTTGCCCGGAACAATTGTGGTAATACGCCCCTCCAATCCGAATATAACGGAGTGGATGAGAGGGATTCCTAAGCGATGGCAGAGCCTGTTGAGGAGAAAACGGGTGGGGAAATTATCAAGACAATCCAACACTACATCCGCTCCTCTTAATAGTTCCTCCCCGTTATCCTCATCCAATCTCTCTGATATAGCCTCAACTTTTATATCACTGTTGAGATTCCTCAGCTTTTCCTCCGCCGATAGAGCTTTGAGCCTTCCTATATCCTTATCCCAGTGAAGGATTTGCCTATTTAAGTTTGAGAGCTCCACGACATCGCTATCAATTATCCTCAGCTCGCCTACACCCGCAACCGCAAGATAGATTGAGGCAGGGCTCCCCAAACCGCCCGCCCCAACCACTACCACTTTCGCGGACTGCAACTTCTTTTGCCCTTCCTCTCCCCAATTCTTTACAAGCATCTGCCTTGCATATCTCTCAAAATTCATCCTTGTCCTCCTTTCCTTGGATTTAGGCTTCCCATTCTATAACCATGCAAATCCAGAGCAACATACCTAAAGCCGATTTGGGAAAGCTTCTCCGCTATTTTCTCCCTATTTTTCCAAATCTTCTCCATCTCCTCCTCCCTCACCTCTATCCTTGCCAGCTCCCCCTCCATATGGCACCTCACCCTAACATCCCTTACCCCGAGAGATTTTATGAATCGCTCGGCGCTTTCTATCATCTTCAATTTTTCCAAGGTTATTTTCTCCCCAAAGGGAATGCGACTCGCCAGGCAGGGAGAAGGTGGCTTATCCCAAGTGGGAAGCCCTAACTCTTTTGCTAACTCCCTTACATCATCCTTTTTCAATCCCGCCTCAGCGAGGGGGCTTCTCACTTTCAGCTCCTCCTTTGCCCTTAAGCCGGGACGGTAATCGGAGAAATCATCAGCATTTGTCCCATCAAGAAGAAAATCTATCCCTCTTTTCCTCGCCTCCTCCCAAAGTTTTTTATAAGTCATTTTCTTACAAATATAGCAGCGTTCCGGTGGATTATGGATTAAGGGGGATATATCCTCTTCTATTATCACCTGTTCAACTCCGAGCTTTTCGCAGAGCGACCTGGCATCCTCAAGGTCTTCCTCGCTTTCAAGCGGGGACTTAATCGTTCCTGCCACGACATTCTCTCGCCCAAGAACCTCAACGGCGACTGCGAGAAGCGTCCCGCTATCAACGCCTCCCGAAAAGGCTATCATCACTTTGCCCATATTCCCGAGAATTTCTCTAAGCTTCTCATATGACATAGGGGTAGGAGTGAGGAGGAGTATCTTTTGGCAGAAGCTCTCTTGCTTCCTTTAAGACATCTTCAAGCGTATAGGCAGAGAGGAAGTCAGCCACTTTTTCTCCCAATTTCTGCCACATTACTCTCGCGGCACAGTAGGGAGCGCGATGGCAATGTTTCTCGCCATCTGGTTCAAGGCACCTGATTAGATGCACCTTGCCCTGCATCGCCATAACCACATCCATCAAGCTGACCTCGGAGGGAGGTTTCGCCAACTTGAAGCCTCCCTCTGGACCTCTATTGCTCTCCACGAGTTTGCCTAACCTCAATTTTCTCAGGATTTGCTCGGCATAATCCACGGAAATCTCCTGCTCCTTCGCGATGATATTCGCGGAGATGTAGCTTCCCTGCCACCTTGAGGCAAGGCTGAGCATAATACGAACCGCATATCTGACCATAGTGTTCAATCTAATTGGCATAATCTTTCACCTCAATAGTATATTATACAATATCAACTTTTTTAGTCAATAATATGTTATAAATTTTTTGAATTTGTATTGACTAATTTTTCTTTGAGGTTATAGTTATAAGTAATGTTAAAAAAGGAGGCGATTCCTATTTGAGAATTGCTCAAGATATGACGCAATTAATTGGCAATACTCCCCTTGTCCGCTTGAGGAGAGTGGCACAGGGAGCGCGAGCAGAGGTTGTCGCTAAACTGGAGTTCTTCAATCCCTGTGGTAGTGTGAAGGACCGCATTGGCGTTTCAATGATAAATGACGCAGAAAAAAGAGGGATTCTGGATAAAGATATTGTCGTAATAGAGCCGAGCAGCGGAAATACCGCCATAGCCCTCGCCTGGGTATGCGCCTCAAGGGGTTATAAGCTCATCATAACTATGCCCGAGACGATGTCAGCTGAGAGAGTTAAGATATTGAAGGCTCTGGGAGCGGATGTTGTCCTCACCCCAGGGGAATTGGGGATGAGAGGGGCAGTTGAGAAGGCTTATGAGCTCGCTCAGCGCTATCCAAAGGCTTTTATTCCCGACCAGTTCGCCAATCCAGCTAACCCTCAAATTCATAAAGAGACAACAGCGAGGGAGATATGGGAGGATACGGATGGTAAGGTTGATATAGTGGTGGGAGGGATAGGAACGGGTGGCACACTTACGGGGATAGGTGAATATATAAAGGGCGGAGGATTGAAACCTACTCTAAAAATCGTCGGTGTCGAGCCTGCGGGTTCTCCGGTTTTATCTGGTGGTTGTGCCGGAAAGCACGCGATACAGGGCATAGGTGCGGGATTCATTCCCAAAGTTTTGAATCTTGATTACATAGATGAAATCATAGCGATTGAAGACGAGGAAGCTTATGAGATGACGAGGCGTCTTGCTAAGGAGGAAGGAATCTTCTGCGGGATTTCCTCCGGCGCTGCATGCGTTGCTGCGTTAAGGGTGGCGAGAAGGGAGGAGAATGAAGGCAAGTTGATAGTGGTTATCTTCCCCGATACGGGTGAGCGTTATCTCTCCGTGGAAGGTCTTTTTGAATAAACTTTTTAAAAAGGAGGCGTCAGGAGTTGAGAGAACGGACTATTGAAGAGATAAACGAGAAAATAAAGAAAGGAACCGTAGTTGTCCTCACAGCTGAGGAGGTAATTGAGTTAGCTAAGGAAGAGGGATATAGTAAAGCAGCGGAAAAGGTGGATGTAGTAACTACTGGAACATTTGGTCCTATGTGTTCATCAGGGGTTCTGATAAACTTCGGACATCCGGTTCCTCGCATAAAGAAGGCAAGAGCTTGGCTAAACGATGTTCCCGCCTATGGTGGACTCGCTGCCGTTGACCTTTATCTTGGAGCATCCGCCATTCCAGAAAATGACCCAGCTAATTCCGAGTATCCAGGGGAATTCAAATATGGCGGAGGGCATGTAATAGAAGACCTGCTGAGGGGAAAAGATGTCCTCCTTTATGCCGAGGGTTATGGGACAGATTGTTATCCAAGGAAAGAGCTGGAAACTTATATAAACTTGAACACGGTGAACGAAGCTATCTTATTTAACCCACGCAACGCCTACCAAAACTACAATGTGGCAGTTAACCTTTCCAATAGGACTATTTATACCTATATGGGCGTTTTGAAGCCGAATTTAGGGAACGCGAACTACTGTACAGCTGGGCAGTTGAGCCCCCTCCTCAAAGACCCCCTGTATGAAACAATTGGAATCGGCACTCGTATCTTCTTGGGAGGAGGAATCGGCTATGTAGCCTGGTGGGGAACCCAACATAGCCCCGCCGTTCCGAGAAATGAGCTTGGAATACCCAAGGTCCCCGCGGGAACCCTTGCCCTTATAGGGGACTTGAAGCAGATGAGCCCTGAATGGGTTAGGGGAGTAAGTATGAGAGGCTACGGCGTCAGCTTGGCTGTGGGAGTGGGAATTCCGATTCCCATATTAAACGAGGAGATTTTCCGCAGGGCAGCCGCGAGCGATGAGGAGATAACCGCTCCAGTCGTGGATTACAGCAATGCCTACCCGAATAGAAGAAGCGAAATCCTCGCCGAAGTCACTTACGCCCAGCTGAAGAGTGGGGAAATAGAGGTATTGGGAAAGAAAGTCCCCACAGCCTCGCTCTCAAGCTATTACAAAGCGAGGCAGATAGCAGCGATCTTGAAAAACTGGATTAAGGAGGGCAAATTCCTCCTCACCCAGCCCGTTGAGAGGCTACCGGGTCCGGAGAGTGGAATGGTCGCAAAGCCCTGCGAAATCAGGAAACCGCATATAGAAGAGATAGAAATATAGAGGTGATAAAAAATGAAGGCGAGATTGGTTTTGAGATTTCCTCCCTTGCTCGTAGACCAACCGGTTGTCTACAAGCTGATAAAGGATTACAACCTCGTTTTTAACATTTTAAGGGCCGATATAACGCCCGATAGCGAGGGCTTGATGGTCCTTGAAATAGAAGGAGATGAAAACGATTTCCAAAAGGGGTTAAGATATCTTGAGGAAAAGGGAGTGAAGGTTCAACCCCTGAGCCAGGATGTTGTAATGAGGGAGGAGCTCTGCACTCATTGTGGAGCTTGTATCGTTCACTGCCCCACAGGGGCTCTTTATTTTGATGAGGAGAGAAGGGTCATCTTCTCCCCGGAGAAATGCATCGCTTGTGAGGTATGTGTTGAGATATGCCCATATAAGGCTATGGAGATAACGCTTGGCTGAGATGAACGAGAAGGCATTGACACTCATAAGCTACGGATTGTTCGTGATAGGGGCTAAATTGGGCGAAAAGCTCAATGGTCAGATAGCCGATGCTGTTTGTCAGGTGGCAAGTGAGCCCCAACTCCTCGCCCTGAGCAGCAACAAGAAGAATCTCACCCACGATATGATCAAGGAGAGCGGGAAGTTCTCCGTCGTGATATTGGAGAAGGAAACTCCTCTAACCTATATAGGAAGATTTGGCTTCCGCAGCGGGAGAGAGGTAGAGAAGTTTGAGGGAATAAATTATTTCCTCACGGAAAGAGAACTTCCCATTCCCACGGATTACGCCCTTGCCTATATTGAATGTGAAGTCGTGCAGGTAGTGGATGTGGGAAGCCACACGCTCTTCATAGGAAAAATCGTTAATGCGGATATCCTGAAGGAAGGAGAACCTTTGACCTATGCTTATTATCAACAAGTTAAGAAGTGGAAGGTCTCAGAGGCCTCTCCCACTTATCATAAAACATCTTAAAAAGGAGGTTTTAAAATGAAGAAGTATGTCTGCTCGGTGTGTGGTTATGTTTACGACCCCAATGAGGGCGACCCTCAATCGGGGATCGAGCCGGGAACTCCCTTTGAGGAGCTTCCCGACGACTGGGTATGTCCAGTTTGCGGAGCGGATAAATCCGCTTTTGAGGTAGCGGAATAAGGAGGGACCGATTATGCCTGAAGCTTTTGATATGTTCTGTTATCAATGTTCACAGGTTGCAGGTGGAATCGCCTGCACGAAAAGAGGAGTTTGCGGTAAGACTCCCACTGTAGCTCGCTTACAAGACAATCTCATCTTCGCTTTGAAGGGAATCAGCGCCTATCTTTACCACGCGAGGGAGCTCGGTTATTCTGACCCGGAGATAGACGCCTTTATGACGGAATCCCTTTACACTACATTAACGAATGTGAACTTCGATGCGCAATCCCTCGTCGCTTATGCTCTGAAAGTGGGAGAAATGAATGTAAGAACTATGAGGCTTTTGAAGAAGGCTCACATAGAGGCATTCGGCGAGCCCCAGCCCAGGGAAGTCCAAACCGGAACCCGCAAGGGCAAGGGAATAATCGCCACAGGTCACGGTTTGAAAGCCCTCTACGAGCTTTTAAAGCAAACGGGAGGCACGGGAATTAATGTCTACACTCATTCGGAGCTTCTACCTGCACACGGGTATCCGGAGTTGAATAAATTCTCTCATCTTGCTGGCAACCTTGGGAAAGCCTGGTTTGACCAACGCCAACTGTTCGCAAAGTATCCTGTAGCGATATTGGGCACCTCTAACTGCGTTCTCATACCAACGGAAGCTTATAAGGACAGGATGTTCACAACCGGACCAGCTCGTCTTCCCGATGTCCCTTATATTGAAGGCTACGATTTCACACCGGTTATTGAAAAGGCTAAATCCCTTCCAGATTTGGAAGAGGAAAAAGGCGATGTGGTCCTCACTACAGGCTTCTCTAAATCGGTCGTTCTCTCTCTTGCTGATAAGTTGAAGCAATTGATAGGGGAAGGGAAGATAAAGCATTTCTTCCTCGTTGGAGGCTGTGATTCCCCTTTGAAGAAAGCGGAATATTACAGGGAATTCGTTCAAAAGCTCCCCAAGGACACAATCGTTCTCACTTTGGCTTGTGGGAAGTTCCGCATAAACGACCTGCAATTGGGCGATATTGATGGAATCCCTCGTCTGTTGGATTTGGGACAGTGCAATGATGCCATCGTGGCGATTGAAATCGCAGAAGCTCTCGCCAATCTCCTTGGAGTAAGCTTAAACGACCTTCCCCTCACCCTTGTCCTCTCTTGGATGGAGCAGAAAGCGGTGGCTATCCTATGGAGCTTGCTCTATCTCGGCATCAAGGGCATCTACTTGGGACCTATATTGCCTGCGTGGGTCAATGAAGACATCCTGAAGGTCTTGGTAGACGAATACAATATCAAGTTGATAGGAGAACCGGAGGAGGATATAAAGCAAATCCTGAAACCATAGGAGGTGATTTTGAATTGCCTCTCAGGGAGATAAAGGACAACATCTGGTATGTGGGAGCGATTGATTGGGATAGGAGGCTATTTGACTCCCTCATCCCCCTGCCAGAGGGCACGAGCTACAACGCTTATTTGATTAAAGGCAAGGAGAAAACAGCCCTCATAGATACGGTTGACCCCTCAAAGGAAGACGAGCTCTTCAAAAATCTAGAGAAGTTGAAAGTGGAGAAGATAGACTATGTAATCGCCAACCACGGCGAGCAAGACCATTCCGGCTCAATTCCCGCCGTCCTCAAAAGATTTCCTATGGCGAAAGTTATATGCACTCCTAAGGCGAAGGAGATATTATCGGATTTGCTCCTCTTGAAAGACGATGATTTCATAACCGTTGGGGATGGAGAAAGTGTCTCCCTCGGCGATAAGACCCTGAAATTTATGCACGCTCCCTGGGTCCACTGGCCTGAGACAATGCTCACATATCTCGTGGAGGATAAAATACTCTTCCCCTGCGACCTCTTCGGTTCGCACTTGGCTACAAGCGACCTCTTCGCTGTTAAAAGAGACGAAGTTTATCTTTCCGCAAAGCGATATTATGCGGAGATTATGATGCCCTTCAGGAATTTGATAAAAGGACACTTGGAGAAAGTAAGGAAGTTAGAGCTGGATATGATTGCTCCCAGCCACGGTCCAATTTACCATGAGCCCGATTTCATCCTCAAGGTTTATGAGGATTGGGTTTCCGATGAAGTTAAGAACGAGGTTGTTATCGCTCACATATCTATGCACGGCTCAACTGAGGTTATGACTAAGTATTTTATAGATGCTTTGATTGAAAAAGGGATAAGTGTAAAGGTATTTGAGCTGACCAAGTCCGATATCGGAGCATTAGCGATGGCTCTCGTTGACCCCGCTACCCTTGTCCTCGCAACGCCAACAGTTTTGGGCGGTCCCCATCCCAACGCCATTTATGCCGCTTATCTCGTCTCCGCCCTTCGTCCAAAGCTCAGATATGTTGGATTGATAGGCTCTTATAGCTGGGGAGGAAAGACTGCTGATAAGATAAAGGAAATTTTATCCAACCTCAAAGCGGAGTTCCTTCCTCCCGTTCTCGCGAAGGGCTATCCCAAGGAGGAAGATTTTAAAGCCCTTGACCAGCTCGCCGAGGAAATCGCTACTCGGCATCAGGGATTGAAGGGAGGTTGATATGAAGGCTTTGATAATCAGCGCCGATAATTTTGAGGATTCCGAGCTTTTAGAGCCTTACAAGATGTTGAGGGAAAAGGGGGTTGATGTTGATATAGCTTCCCCCCAAAAAGGTGTAATCGTCGGGAAACACGGAAGCGAGGTCATCGCTAACAAAAGTTTGGAGGAAATAAATCCCGAGGAATACGACCTCCTTGTCCTTCCGGGAGGCAAAGCTCCTTCCACATTGAGGCATAACGAGAAAGCGAAGGAAATCGCCAGACATTTCTTTGAGAAGAACAAACCCGTGGCGGCTATCTGCCATGGTCCCCAGATATTGATATCAGCTGGCGTTATGAAGGGAAGGAAAGCCACCGCTTATCGTTCCGTTCAATCGGAATTGAAAACCGCTGGCGCGATAGTGGAGGATAAAGAGGTAGTTGTTGACGGCAATCTCATCACTTCCCGCCAGCCATCGGACATTCCTGCTTTCCTGCGCGAGATAGAGAAATTTCTCTCTTAAATAATGAAAGACATATCGGCTGTATTGTTTTTGTTGGCTATCTTCATAAGCCTCAATTTAATGGCTCAGGGAGCTAACCCCATTCCCAACGCCAGCCTTGAGCTTGTGGATGAGAATGGCTGGGCTGTGGGTTGGATAAGAGAGCCAGTCGCAAATGAGAATATCGTTGAGATATCGCGAAAGCACGCTAAGGATGGGAAGAGAAGCCTTCATCTTGTATGTTTAAACGGACCCTACGCCGACGCCTTCTCTCCTCGCTTTCCCATAAAGCCATCAACCAAATATATCCTTCAGTTCTACTGCCACGGGGGAGGGAATGTCTTCACATTTTTCTACGATTCGGAAGGAAAGGAGATGGAAAAAGAGAGGAAATATTACGGCTTTTCGGGAAGTAAATTCTCCCAGAATACGGTTAGCTTCACTTCTCCCCAAAACGCAAGCTATATGGCGCTCCTCTTCAGAGTTTATCCACCTAACGGAGAGGCTTGGATTGACGATTTGTCCATCCTTGAACAGGATGGCAAGGAATATCTGGAGGTTCCAAATCCGAGCTTTGAGGTTGTTCTTCCCAATGGACTCCCTTGGGGATGGAGCTTTGAGCCGCAAAGCGGGAAGAACTTAGCGGAGATAACCGATAAAGTCTCCGCTTTCGGGAAGAGGGCACTTCATTTGAAATGCTCAGCTCCGCCCTATTGCGATGCCATCTCGGCGAGTTTCCCCGTGAAGGGAGGAATAACTTACACCCTCAGCTTCTCCGCAATCGCTCCCCAAAACACCGGCGTCTTCGTTTTCATCTTCAATGATAAGGGAGAGGAAATCGGAGCGGTGGAAGCGGATGCGGGACGCCACTTCTTCTTCCAAACAAAAGGGCAGGGATTTGAAAGGGTCAAGATTAAATTCACTACCAAGTCGGGAGCGACCTCTATGTTCCTTTACTTCAGAACATATGTTGGCGGTGAGCTCTTCGTTGATGGCATACAGATAGAGACTGGTGAGGCAACCGATTTCGCAAGGGAAGAGAAACCTTTTATGAAAATATTGTTGAATTGGCACGCTTTCGCCAAAAAGGAGAAGATACCGATCACAGCTCTCCTATACAATCCCTCAAATGAAGCTATCGCTGGCAAGCTTGTCCTCACACTTAAGGATGAATACGATGAAGTCGTGGATGTGCTTGAGAAGAACGAGAGCGTTTACGCTGGAGAACTGAGGGAAGTGAGAGCGGAATTGCCGACGGACAAGCTCTCCATTGGCCCCTATAGAATCAATCTGTCCTTTGCCTCGCTCCCCTCGGTTGAGGAGCGCATCTATATAGTGCCGAGACTGGAAAAAGAAACGATAGGATTCGGCTTTTATGGTTATGTTTTAACCGGCGAGAGGATTCGTCGCTATGGGGATGCGGATATATCCTCTTCTTTAGACCTTTTAGCGAGCGCGAATATGAATTTAATGAGCGTTTGGCTTCCAAACGAGAGGGAGAAATGGCTTGATGAGATGGCGAAAAGGGGAATTGGGTTTGCGGGGATAGAGGGAGCGCCAGTATCCGCTCCCGATGAGGCAACCCAGCAGGATTACTCTTTAACATCGGAGGGGAAAGTGCAGACCTGCTATTGGTCTCCGGATACGGGGAAGCCTCGTCTATCCTATATCAGCCCATTAGCAAGGGAGCTGGCGAGGTCTGAATTGGGCAATTCCTTCTTGAAGATAAAAGAGCATCCCGCCTTTTCGGGGAAGATTTTCTTCGGCGACGACTTCTTTATGTGGCGAGGAACGAGCTGGGAGGATATGAGATGTGGACCGCTCGCCGACTACAGCTACCACGCCGTCAAGATTTTCAAAGAGAAAACCGGTATTGAAGCGCCGCGATTCTCGCTAGAGGATTTGAAAAATGTTACCGGCATAATCCCCGACAACGACCCCTGGCTCCTTTGGAATCGCTTCCGCTGTAAAGATATATTCGCGGATTATATGAAGGTGGTTTGCGATACTTATAAATCAAAACTGGGCGCGGATACCCATCATGTTTTTGAGACTTGGTGGAATCCGGGCTTCGGCATCTGCCCATCGTATGAACAAAAGGTTTTGACGCTCCCGGGCTATTACTCCTATCCCGCTTCCCCCTATATGCATCTCTTCGGTGTGGAAGCGGTGAGATTGGGCGCAGATGATAAGGAGATCTATGTCATTCCATCCGCTCATAACAACCTCTGGGGGAAATGGTTTGAGGAGCGCTCGCCTGAATATGAGAGGGCAGTTTTCCATTCAATCCTTGCAGGTGGAGGAAAGGGAGTGCTTTATTGTCCCTTCCAACCAATTTGGGAATTTGATGAAGGACATAAAGCGGTTTGGCAAGAATTTAAAAGGCAGGGCGAATTCCTCCAAAAATATGGCAAATTGCTTTACGCTTTGAGAAGGAAGAAAGAACCCGTTGGCTTGCTTATATCCTTCTCAAGCGATGTATATCGCATCCTTGAGAGACCTAACGAGCATTGTTTTAGGGTAGCAGGCACCTTCTTCTCCCTTTTGAGAGCCCAGATTCCCGTGGAATTGGTAGATGAAGAAAGAGCAGCTTCCGGCGATTTGTCCCACTACAAAGTTATATATCTCTCCGATGTCACCGTGTTGCCTCAATCCGTGGCGAAAGCCTTGGAGAGCTTCATCTCCAAGGGCGGAATCGTGTTTATGGACGACCTGTGTAAAGTGGAGATAAAGGGAGCTAAAAAGCTCCCCTTTAATGCCTCAGTTATACCGATTGATGAACATGACAGCAAGGAGGGAGCTTATAAGACATACAACTGCCCAATTGAGCCATATTCCCAAGCGAGGGTTAAAGAAGCAGTAGAGAAAATCAAGCAAACATTTAAGGGCATAATAGAGGAGGTCGTTCAAACCGATTCCCTTGATATAGCCTGCAGAAGGTTCGTGGACGATAAAGGGAATGAATATCTTTATCTATTGAATCTAAACCAATATGGGACCACACGCGCCAAGATTTCGTTTCCCACGGGGAAAGAAGCGATTGATATATTCAGTGGAGAGAGATTCAGGAGCGGAGATATTTTGGAGCTGCCGCCAGCGGGGGCGAGATTGTTTTCCTTCCTCCCCATAGCGGATAAAATAGAGATAGTCCTGCCTCCTCAATTTATAGCGGGTGAGCCCGCTTTCTTGATAGTGATACTTCATAACCCTGGCAAATCTATCCTTGGGCTAAATCCCCTCCGGATCACGGTTCTGAATGAAAAAGGGGAAATGGAGAGGGAATGGAGCAAGTCATATATTGCGAAGAATGGACTCTTGAGCCTATCTCTCTCCTTGCCCTTGAATGCTAAGGAGGGAATCTGGAAAATCCTGGTTGAAGATTTGGTTTCTCACAAGGCGGCAGTTAAGGAAGCGAAACTCATTCCTCCCGTTCTTTTGGATGTGGAGGAAATCAAGAAGGGCGATAAGAAGGAGTTCAAAATCAGGATAAAGAACAA
>Ga0209225_1003130_pt1 | contig 14155 bp, 12 predicted proteins | sample WasSprMetagenome_FD_184732 | JGI IMG/M metagenome (GOLD analysis project Ga0209225, IMG submission 184732) | Sulfidic aquatic microbial communities from Washburn Spring, Yellowstone National Park, USA - WS (SPAdes) (version 3) | ecosystem: Environmental > Aquatic > Thermal springs > Hot (42-90C)...
ACCTCATTGCTTGTAATCTTTATTCGTAATAGTATAAAAAATAATTTAAGGGAGAAGAGAGAAATTAGAAGAAGCATCTGTTATAACCCTGACTTCCTCTTTGTCTGACAGCCTAGTAAGCACTATTGTCATTCCCTTGTTTTTGGCCATCTCAAGAAGATAATTGATTATCCTCTCCACTCTGGATCTATCGAATCCAAGAATTACCTCATCCACAAGGAAAATCGGGACATCCGGAAGGAACGCCTCCTTAAGTGCTATTTGAATGAGCAAGGCTAGTGCTGCCCTCTCTGAGAGGCTGAGTGAAGTCAGCCTCTGGATCTTCCCCTCTCTCTTTACTATGAGCTCTAGGGTATTGGGATCTATCATAGCATCAAGCTCAAACTGTAGATCCCTCAATAAGTGTGAGATGGCATCATTGAACCTTTTGGCGAAGTCCGCCTTTTGCCTCTCAATTTTATCCGTGAGATGTTCTATGAGCTGTTCCAATGATTTGATCAAGCGAGGGCAGATCTCAACAGCTTTCTCAGCGGGTACTTTTATGCCCATAATCTCAAGATGCTCCTCAAGAGATCCCAATTCCCTCTTAATTTCATTCAGTTTCTCCTCTAATACGCCCTGTTTCCCTCTTAATTCATCCAGCCCTCTAGATACTTTCCCTAGCTCATCGCTGATATCTTTAGTCGACATCTCTAGAGCTTTAATCTCATTTAGAACATCTTCTCTCTTCCTCTTAAGCTCTTCTAGATCGATTTTGCACGACTCTATAACAGGTTTGTACCTAGCAGCGTTATCTTCTATCTCTTTAATTAACTTCTTAAGATAGTTAAGCTCACTACTAATGCTATCTTCTTTATTCTTCAGTTCCCCTAAACTCTTCAATGCTTTTACTAATTTATCTTTCTCATTATGGAGGTTTCTAATCTCCCTCTCCAATTTCTGAAGTTTGCTAGTTACTTCAGAGAGCTTCCTTTCTATGTAGGTTGGATTTACAGTTGGGCTACCGCAGACCGGACATCCTTCCACACCTCCTTTGATAACCTTGGTGGCTTCGTCCAAAAGCCTCTTCATTAAGTCCCATTTCGAATATTCCGTGCCTAAGCGTGTAACTTCCTTGTCTATTACGTCCATGCGCTTCCTGATTTCCTCCCTATCACCACTAAATGGAAGCTTTTCTATCTCCTCTTGAATTTCTTTCAGCTTATTCTCCAGCTTCTCTTTATCTTTCATCAGTTTCTCCAGCTCCTCCCTTCTTAATTTCTTGTAGACCTCCTCTAGATCCTCCTCTTTCTTCCTTATCTTCCCATTAATACCCTTTAGCTCTCCTCTCAGAGTCGAAAGACGCTCCCATAGCTTTGGATCACGGCTCTTAATCAGGCTATCTCTTCTTGCACTAAGCTCCTCTATTCTCTTCTTTATCTGCTCCAGCTCCTCTTCGATATTCCTCTTTTTAGTCAATAGCTCATTTTTACTTTCTAAAGCTCCCTTTGCTTTTTCGTGTATATATTTTATATTATTGAGAATTTCTTCTGCTACAATCCTTGCTCTTTTATAATAGTCTATTAATGAGAGAGCTGAGACTACCTGACTTAAGTCAGGGTTTCCTTCGGCAATCTCCCTCATGAACTCCGACTCCGTTGAGGCAAAACAGGTGAAGAGGGACCTATCATCTCCAATACCCTCTTTTCTGAATATATCATCATATGTAATCTCACATACACTCCTTAAACCGTTAATTTCTAGCTCTAAATGCCCCTTATTTGACCCAACCCTCAGCATAGGTTGTGGAGGATCTTCCGCCCACAGTCCCAATCTAGCTGCTGCCCTTCTTGTGAACTCTGATGTGTAGGGATAGGAGAGCGCTAGGGCTATTGCCTTGAGAATAGTGCTTTTGCCTGAGGCGTTAGGCATACCGATAATGTTGAGGCACCCCTCCTTCAGCTCTATTGTCTTTCTCTCAAAAGGACCCACATTTTCTAGAATTATCCTAGCCATCTCTCGATCTCCTCCCTTAATGTCTCCAATATCGTAGACTTTACGCGATTCTCTCCCTCCTTCCTTCTCACAGCCTCATCAACGAGTTTGATTAGCCTTTCAGTTAGAGATATCTCCTTGCTCATTTTTCAACAACCTCCTCCGCTGTATAAATCTTGTAGGAGCGCCATTTTAAATGGCTTTTTGTCTTAAGACTAGAGAGCACGCTGTCTAGCTCCCTAATAGTTCGATCTAGCATGGCATCTCTCCCCCCATAGAGATAGAATACCACCGCTCCTCTAGCTATGTTGTAACCTGCACCCTTCCCTACCGGCTCTTTAATTAAAGAAAAAGAAATGGGGTGGAGAACCGGATAACCAAGTACTTCATTCACTTTTTCTGGCACCTTTGGATCTCTTAATCCCATTAAATATCTTCTTGTATCGTTTTGCACGTTCTTGCCCTCCTTGGAGGTATAAACACTAAAGCGCACTTCAACCACCAAGTACTTCATTCTGATATCCTCTCGAGTAGCTCATTATAATATTGTTCTACCGCTCTCTCGTTTGTTCCAGGGAAAGCTCCATGCTCGTAGTGAAGGCTATCCTCATCAATGGCATCCTCTCCCTCCAGAAGTTTGCTCAGTATGCTTTTAATCGTATCATATGAGAAACTTCCTTTCTGCCTGCATATTAGGTAAACAGCTCCTGCTAAGTACGTGAAGGCCCTAACTCCCTGGCTTCTGACTAGAACATATTCCTCAGCTCTTTCTCCTAATGCATTGGGATACAGTTCCTTGAGAACCTTCCAGTATTCAAGCAGGAAGCTCTTGATCCTCTCTGTTGGTTCAACCATTAGCGTGGAGTGACGTGATATCATCTTACCAATAGCCTTAGCAAAAACGCCCTGTTTAATCCACTTTCCCTTTCTTTCTGTTCCAGGTATCCAGATTTTATTATACCAAGGTGAAGTGGGCTCGCTATTCAGATAGTCCACGATATCCAGATACCGACCTGCCATTATTTCGGCCTTTCTCTCTACTGGGGATCCTTCGATTGTCCTCTTAAGTGCTGGGTGCTCTAAAATCCTCTGAAGATTTCTCTCAGCTATTTCTGTAGGTACACCTCTCTGCCTCTTGTTGATCTTATAGAATAAAGATACTTCCAGTACTTTGTCCTCATGAGTCATAATTACTGTGGGGAGAGGATAGTCCACGAACTCTACGTGTCCCTGAGAGACTGCATACTTTAATCCCTCTATCCTGTGCTGTCCATCTACGATATAGAGAGGAAGGCTCTCCTTGGGTATCTTAAGCACTCCATATCCTTTCTCTTTTTCCTCAAATTCCACCTTTCCACGACAATTTAGCAGGACAGCAGTGGGAAACAGACCCTCCTCCTTTAATAGATAATCCATAATTTGTTTTTTCCTAGCTCTAGTAAGTGGCCTTTGGTATCCGTCCGGATTATCTTTGGTCCACCTATCGACCTTGGTCTTAGTCTCGTCAATGAGATCTTTTGTAGGGAGAGCAGTCAAGTAGAGACTGACATTTATGGGCCCCTCGGATAGGATATGTCTCCCTTGCTGGGAGAGCCTTAACGCGGGGATTTCCCACAAACTACATATCACCCCCCTTTAATGTAAGGGGGTACTTATTTAAAAACATTTTGACCAAGATTATAGGAGTTGTGATGGTGATGATCTTTCGACATATCATGGTCAAAGTTCTCTTAGATATATCTTCTTACCCCCTCGAAAGAGGGCACAACCTCCACATCTTAGCGACGCCTCTGCCTCGACGAATTTATTGAAGAGCTCGGGCCAATTTTCTTTGAGTGTTTTAAACTGTTTTACCGTTTTGAATGCCGTACACCAGCATTCTGCTGCTCTGGGAAGTACCTTATAAAGGGGGTTCTCGGGCAAGTTATATTTTTTAATATATTTTAAAACATCATCATGTGTCCACTCAAATATTGGGTGATAGCATAAGAGCTTAAAGTGTCTGTGGACTCCAAGTTTTGGAAAGCTCTTCCTCCTAGAGCTCTCATCCATCCTCATTCCGTCTAGGATTATCCCTTCTTTTCCCTTAAAATACCTCTTCAGGGGCTCTATCTTGAGATGATAACAGCACCATCTCCTTGTAACAGTCGGAAATCCCCATCTCTTGACTAAAGTGAAGAAATCTTCTTTTGGTCTCACTACATCCAACTTAATGTCCAGTTTTTTGCATGCATCCTTAACGTAATCCAAGTTGCCAGGTGTTGAAACAGTTGTATCTACATGAACTGCTGTTAATTCTAGATCAAGGGATTGACAGGCCCTCTTAGCTATATGTAATGCGACCAGACTATCCCTTCCTCCACTAAAAAGCACGTATGCATGGGGGAATCCAGCTAACAGATTTTCTAAGGAGGTCAGGCATGAAATCTCCTTCATGACACGCAAGTATATCACCCGAGGTCTGATGCCTGGATTCCAGGATTAGAGCTTAGCTTATAAAGATTTCTATTTACTATCCTAGAATTTCTAAATTAGGAGAGTAACTTATTACTAAAACTACAATATGATGATACTAAGCCGAGGATACTTTAGTTAGCTCTAATGAGGATTAAAGATAATCTAAGCCAGAGAAGAAAAATAGAAACTTTCAATTCGTTGGAGAATCGGATGATAAACAAAATATGCAACCGAATGTTCTGCCAAAAATAGATCTTAGTAGGGGAAGTTATTTAGCATAATTCTTCGACAAAGCTAGAAGAATCCCCTTAACTTAAAGCTCCTTAATAAGGAGAGGTGGATAAAATTTATTTGTATAATCTTATTTAATTATTTACTTTTTAAGTTTAATCCCAAGCAAAACTTTCGTAAAACTTTTTAGTTTCCCTTGCAAGATTCCAGAGAGCATGAAGATAGTAGACGCTGTGAGCCTAAGTGATGAAGTTGCTAGTTCAAGAGGGCATATAGAGGGTTGGGATTCTCTAAGAGGTATTTTTGAAAAAGGCAAGAAGGAAAGTGACCCAAACTATGTCTTTAGAACAACTTATCCCACAACCGAGATAAAGAACCTTTTGGAGGCAGTAGGAGAAAAACTCGATGGAAAACGGGCTACAGGTTTTTTCGAGATACTAGGAGGCTATGGAACAGGAAAAAGTCGTATTTTAGTTCTTCTTTGGCATTTATTCAAAAACAAAGAGTTGGCTATTGAATGGGCCAAAAAGTACGGTATAAACTTAAACCTGCCAAGAGATATCACACTTCTAGCTTTCAATTTACTTGATGAAAACCCGGCTTATCTATGGGATCCTATTTTTAAGGGTCTTGGACGTGAAGACTTGCTAGAAGCAGTAAGAGATTTTCCAAGTTACAATCTTTTAAAAGAGGCTATATTAAACAAGGGCACGGTGATAATAATAATCGATGAGCTAGAGGCCTGGTACAAAGGCAAAAAGGATAAGGACAGAAATTTGAATTTCCTACAGATCTTGGCAGAGGCCTCATGTGAAAAGGATGGAAAACTTTTAGTCTTCTGCTCACTTTATGGCGAAGCTAAGGATCTTATAGCTAGAATAGAGAGAGTTAAACCTTACCGTGTTAATTTGACATTATCAAGAGACAGAGCTAAAATTGTTTTATTCAGATTATTTAATATTGATAAAATGGATAAAAAACTTGCCTCAAAGATCGTTGAGGATTATGTGAGACATTATACTGAATCTGAGGTCAATATGGGAAATCAGCCGGAATATGAGAAGCGAATGGTTGAATCTTATCCCGTGCATCCTGAATTGATGAAAGTTCTTCTAACAAGATTCAGTTCTTCACCCAATTACCAGAATACACGTGGAGTACTGGGCTTATTGAGCTCCGTTGCTTATAAGAAGGCCAAAGATGTCGACTTAATTCTAGCCTCAGATGTTGACATGAGCGAAGGGGAGCTGCTAACTCTCGATAGAGTATTAACTGAGAACGCCATTAAAGATGCCGAATCGATAAAGAAAGAGGATGCGAGAAAGCTGTTAAATGCTATCTTGTTATATTCATTAGGAGAGGATAAAGATATCGGAGCTTCTAGAGATGATGTGATTTTAGGTGTGCTGAGACCGGGAGTTAACATTAACGATATAGACTCTCTTCTTGCAGATTTGCCAAATAAGGCTCCCCATGTTTGGCTAAAGGAACATAAGTATATCATTGGTTATGAAGCAAATCTCATAACAGTAATCCAGAATAAGGCTTTAGAAAACATCGGTAGAGGAGAGATTAACGAAGCTCTGAACATAATAAAAACAAAGCTTAAGAAGGACTCATCTTATGTCATATACCATCCTAATAAGGAGTATAGTGATTCGATCGAGGATGAAGATAAATTAAAGATTGTTGTCTCACTAAAGGCTTTAGGTCAATCGGAGATTAACGAATTTTACAAAGGAAAAAACTTTGCAAACAGGATAATCCTCTACATTCCGAAAAAGGAGGAAGATATAACAAAGGATGAAGATCTTCTTGTCATTGCAGAAAGGATTCGCCTATGTGATCAGTACGAAAAGGAAGCAAGCGGTGAGAATAAGAGGCTTTTGAGTGCACAAAGAGATAGGGATGATAAACTTCTTACGGAAAAGCTATCTGATATTTATGGATGTTGGATTAAAGTTACAAGCTTTGAGAATGGCGAGGTCAAGTATAGGTTCGTTCAGTGCGATCTCGACAAAGTAAAATCTACTGTGAGAAAAAGCTATGATACTGAAACAATACGCGACGAGATCGTTAAGCATCTAGAAAACAAAGATACAGGGTTAAGGGTTGAAGATTTAAAGTACGATTTTAAGACAGTACCCGGAAAGCCGATAATAGTTACAGAAAGCATTTTTGAGGAGGCATTGAAATCCCTATATAAGGAAGGTGAGATAATAGTCGAGTACAAGGGGAAGTCGTGCAGAGCTCCAGATCCCATGCCCCCTATTAAGGATGAAACAAGGATAATCCTGACAAAGTATGCACCACCTCAACCAGAACCAGAGAAAATAGAAGAAGAGGAAGAGCCTAGAGCAACCGAAGAAAAAACCTTTGAAGCATTTAAAGTTCCTGAGATCAGGAGAACTCCTGCTCAAGAAGTGAAAGTTGAAGTCTCGTCATGGACCATTGAAACATCAGAGTACCAGACGCCCTTCCGTTTATCAGAGGAGATGGAAAGGCGCATTCCCGAAAGTGTCAAGATTCAACAAATAAAAATAGGCTTCTCAAAATTATCCTTCGACAATGTTGACGCAATTACATCGTTTATCTCCTCCTTCGGCTCCAGAAAGCCCAGGATCTCAAATGTTAACATGGAAATAATATTAGAAGGTCCTATGGACAAGAAGGAAGCCATAAAACTGATTGAGAAACTTCCAGCCTCGCTCTATGGCGGAATAATTAAGGCTTCTATAGAGGTGAAGAAAGTTGCATGAAGATTATGTTAAAAGACTAGTGGAATGCGATGATCCTATCAAAGAGGTTTGGAAAATTCTAGTTGATTTGTGGAGGACAGATGTCCCAGAATACTTCAAGCAAGAGGACATTGCATCAGATTTTGAGCGGCAATTAAATCACATATTCTTTGAAATATATGATTACCTCAAAAAGCAAATTGAGAGCACATCTTTTGAATTCAACACACCTCTAATTATCATGGATGGAATGAGCATAAGGGAAGCAAACCTGCTCATTAGAGATCTTAAAGAAAAGGGCTATAATATTGTGGAGTATGATTCTATACTGTCAGCACTTCCATCCACAACAGAGAGGTTCCGGGAGAAGGCAAAAGTGGAATATACAGAGATAATAAGCGGAAAAATCCCTTCAGATTTGGACTTTGAAAAGCCTATTTGGGTTTCCTATCCCGACGAGATTTTACATCATGCTGCTAGTATATTACCTCTTCCTCAAGTATACGAAGAGACCAAAAAAGTTCTATTCAAAATTTTAGAACAGACTGAAAAAAGCGAGATAACAATAATATCGGATCATGGCTACATTACAATTGATGCCGTCTGGCCATTACCAGAAAGCTATCGGAAATTTCTAAAGAGGATTTTCGGCTCCAATCGTTATGTTAAGGCAGAACAAGTAGATCCAAAATATATCGAGAGGCTGAATAATCTTCCAAGAGATTTTCAATGTGCCACGATATCCGATGAGTACTATTGTATCAAGGGCAGATATTTCTGGCCTATAAGTGGATATGGAAAACTCATATCGCATGGAGGCTTATCTCTGATGGAGTGTCTAATTCCAAAGATTAGGGTGAAGCTATGAGCTACATACTTAAGGATTTCCCTATCGAAAGGCTAAATGAGATAGCCCTTAAGGAGGCTAATGCAAAGAAACCCATATACCAAATACATAAGTGGTGGGCTCGGAGACTTGGAAGCATTTTCAGGATGATAATACTTGCTACATTTCTCCCTCAAGACATTTCGGAAACAGAGCTTTGGAGAAAATTCTACCAGAAAACCGACCTAGGCGGCAAGATAATCCTTGATCCATTTATGGGAGGAGGAACAACGGTCGTTGAGGCCCTAAAACTGGGATGCAAAGTCATAGGCATCGATATTCATCCAGTTGCTTGGTTCATAACGAAAAAAGAGGTAGAGCCTTTAGACATAGACAAGTTTAAAGCTGAATTCAGAAGGCTTAAGAAGAAAGTTGCCGACAAGATTAAGCAATATTATAAGACTGTTTGCCCAAAATGCGGAGAAGAAGCCGATGTAATGTACGTTTTTTGGGTTAAGAAAATAAGGTGCTTAAAATGCGGGAACGAGGTTCCACTATACAGCTCCTTCAGGTTAGCCTCGCTGGGCAATAATTACCACATAGTTTTCTGTCCCTCATGTAACGAAATAATCGAGACAGATAAATTGAGGGGAGAAGTAGTATGCCCAAAATGTGAAAAGAGATTTACGCCCTCAGATGGATATGCTAAAGGGAAATACTACTTATGCCCATCTTGTGGTGGGAAGGGAGAGGTTCTGAAGGCTGTTAAACGAGAGGGGAAAACTCCGGAAGCTGTAATGTATGCAATAGAGTACTATTGTCCACATTGTAGTGAGAGAGGATATAAAAAAGCCGACAAATATGACCAAGAGCTGTTTTTAAGGGCCAAAGAAGAATTCAACAATAGAAAGAATGAGCTTCTAATTCCAAAACAGAAGCTTCCAAACGGATACAATACAAGGCAAGCCAAAAACTTTCACTATGAATATTTTTATCAAATGTTTAACGAGCGTCAACTCCTTTGTCTTTCCATGCTTCTGGAGGAGATTCTTAAAATCGAGGATGAAAATGTTAAGGAGTTTATGATCTTAACATTTTCAGATTTGCTTCAAACAAATAATATGTTCTGTAGATATGAACCTGATAAGAAACATATTACAGTTACCGGAGGAGGTTTTCATGCCTACTGGCCACCCCCAGCTCCGGTAGAGAATAATGTTTGGGGTACGAAGTTTGGTAGGGGGACTTTTAAAAGGGTGTTTAGAAAAACTATAAAAGCAAAGCAATATTGCGAAGCACCATATGAAACTATTCTCAAAAATGGTAAGTCACAAAAGAATGTACTTAGATATAGTCTGAAAGGTCATCTAGGCAACAATTTTGATGAAATTTTAAATAGTAAAGTTAATGTTATCTTGAAAGCTCAAACATCAGAAGATCTATCATTTATACCTGAAAAATCTGTCGATGCGATAATAACTGATCCTCCATACTATGATAATGTGATGTATTCGGAGTTATCGGATTTCTTTTATGTATGGCAAAAATTGGCTCTCGAAAATAAGCACGAGTGTTACCAAGGGGAATATTCGCCACGTTCAAGGGAAATCATAAAGAATCCTGCACAAAATAAGGACGATGAATTCTTCGTAAAAGGTTTAACTAACGTATTCAAGGAATGTAATAGAGTCCTCAAAGAGGATGGGCTCATGGTTTTTACTTTCCATCACGAAAGAACTAAGGCGTGGGCATCTACGCTTAGGGCAATACTTGAAGCTCATGGAGAAGGACAGCCCCGCTTTATAATATCAGCAATATACCCCGTCAGATCTGAAGGAAGAAGTGGCGTTCATGGCGGAGGTATCCGATATGACATAATTATAGTTTGCAAAAAGACCCTCGAAGAACCCGGAAGGATAAGCTGGGAAAAACTTAAGGATAAAATTCATGAGAGGGCAAGAGAAGTGCTTGAGAGGTTATGGCTTTCTGATAGAGATCTGAGGGACGAGGATATGTTTGTTGTAGCTATGGGCAAGTGTCTAGAAGTTTATTCCTGGTATTATCCTAACATCTTCGAGAATGGCAGAAAAGTTGAAGTTGAGGAGGCGGTTGATGGAATTAGCGATATTATAGATTCGTTGCTAAAAATTAAAGAAATCGAGGCTCTTCCTGAAAAAATAGATGAAATTACAAAGTTATATTGCAGTTATATTGCTGGTTCTAATGAGATAGGTTATGACGCCCTCCACAAAAGACTTAGCAAAGGAGGCTTAGAGGTTGACTCATTGGCAAAGGAGCAGTTAATCCGGAAGGAAGGAAATATAGTCAAAGTGATTGAACCTAGCGAAAGAAGACAGTTTGTCGAAGAGAAAATCCGAAGAGGTGCTAATCTTCTAACAATCGATAAAGTTCATTTGCTCTACTCCGTTTATCTTGAGGGAAAACCTATTGTAAAATACCTTTCCGATTATGGAGGTGAGGATGTTCGAAAGGTGTCCGAGTTGCTTTATAGGAAGACTAGAGATGAAATTTACGCGAAAATAGCTGGAATTTCAATATCCACTCCTGAAAAAGTAAGAGTTTCAACACTAGATAAATATATTGGGGGGTAGTTTATGAAGAAACTTATACTAATGGATGTTGGATACAACCTTGTTGAAAGAAAGCTCCTTGGAAAAGGGTTCGAGGAAATAGAAGAGAAAATAAGCATAATCGAATTTCTAAGAATGCTGCAGAGAAAGCAAGCCATAAAACCGAAAATTTCGGTCATAGGCTTTGACGAGGTGTTGCTTTCAGAAGGCAAAATATCATCTTATATTCGAAGCATACTTGTGAGATCAACAAATATACTTTGGAACCATATAATTCAGTTTCCAATAGATGGAGAACTTGTGCTTAATCAGGAGCCAAAAATTAGGTATAAGCACAAAGAAATAAGCTTGACACCGATATTTGGAAACAGACTTATGCCCAAAGCTATCGGATATTTCCACTCACCATTTAACATATAAGATTTTATTTTTAATCTAGGCATATTCTCTTTTCTAGAATGTATTCAAGCAGTATCATTTTCCTCTCAGCTTATTCCCAGCCTGCTTTCCACAGCCTTGTACTCCCTTTTCCTGTTGTACAGCTCTTTAATATCCTCAACTGTGACTATCCTGAGCTCATCGAGGATCTCATGGAAGGCCCCTGATGCCACGCTATAAGCCCTTTCCACCATATCTCCTGTGGTAACTAACACGGGCTTTGAGTTCCATATGTCCCTTGCGTGCTTCAACTTTGTCAGTGCTTCTTCCATATTCCCATGCAGATGCACCTCAAAGACTATGTATGGATTTGCCCTCTGAAGCCTTCTCCATGCCACATCAAGCCTGTAGTTATCCAGCTCTACCTCCATTTCGCTTATCTTCCCCTGAAGGATCCCTATGTTGTGGATCATCCTCTTCACACCCTCATGGTCCATTGGCATCTCCACTATATTTCTAGCATCAAATGCATCAAGTATCGCCCTGAATGTGCTGTACGGGTAGGTTCCACCCTCTCCAAACACAATAAGGGACCATCTATCTGCCTTTGCACCTAAAATTCTCACTCCCAATCCCCTTAGCTCCTCCCTCAGCACCGGATTTGCCTTCTCCAAGGAGCCCTCAATATTCATCCTTATCTGAAGGGGATATCCAGTTGGCTCCCTCCAGTACCTAACTGGATTTCTGTTTACGAATTTCTCCGTAAGAACTCCCTTTAAGTATACCCCTTTGTTTCCCTTGTGCTTGCCATAGAGGAGCAGAATGCACCCTCTTTCTAAAAGCTCCCACCTTCTCTTGTTTACATTGTTCTCAGGAAAACCCCAGAGCCCTTCCTCAAATATCGATTCAACATGAGGATGGGAGAAATCCAGGACATTGATTATGGCTCCACAGAAACTCCTGCTCATCAAAGTTTCGTGAAAGTTTTCTTAATAAATTTTTAAGACAAAAAAGAAACTCTTAGGGAAAATTTATATCTATCCTGAATTTCTGAATTCATATGGGATCCAGTAGTGAAGATACTCGTGTGCAAGCGATTGCCAGATGGCTTGTGCAGATAGGAAGGGAAAGAACTGCAGGATGGGTCACTTGCTCAAGGATTGCTGGGGATGATCCATTCACAAATATGCTTTACAAGGGCTTTATGCCAACAAAAATGGGAAATGCTTTCGCAGAAGCAAAAATGGGAGAGTTAAAGTTTAGATCCAGTAAAGCCAAGAAATCTGTCTTTGAATTTCTGAAGGGGAGACTTAATGAGGGAAAGTTTGATGAGCTAATGGATAAGATTGGGCTAAGAAAATTTGATAAAATAAAAGATGTTATAAGGGATCTTTTGAAGCTTGAAGATGAGCTGAGCATTAGGGAGGGAATTAGCAAGGAGAAGATGAACACTCTCTATAAGAGGCTCAAGGAGATCCCGTACATAGGAGAGAAGCTAAGGCACTTCATAGTATATGACCTGATTAGGATATACAACTTTCCCCCTCCTGATGGGCTCGGCCCCTATGATGAGCTTCTCAAGAAGCTCAAAGCGCTGGGAATTCCTGATCCTGAGAAGGTCTTCAGAGAGGATGAATGGCCTTATGTCGATGCTGCCCTCTGGGACTTTCCAAGCGAATAGTCAACTTGATTAGAAGATGTGCGCGCATAGAAAAGCTATTTATTTATTCGTGGGCTTTTTATCTATTGGGAGGAGCCCTTTATGCCACCTATAAACAAGTATAAATGTAATTATTGTGGGTTCTCTTTTCCGGATGGTTGGGGTGGATATTTCTACGTTGAAGTTGACAAGGAGCTTCTTGAAAAGAGGATTCGTGAAGTAGAGGAAGATCTAAAGTTATGTGGCGAGGTAAATAAGCATATGAACGATATTAGGATGACTATGGAGCGCCTTCCTAAAGAATTAGCACTGAGAATCCGTGTAAAGCTTCAAGAGCTACGATCAATTATACCTGAGACATCGCGTCTCTCACACTATATCCACGAGCTCGATAGATCTGTAAAGATGCTGGAGGAACTAAGATACTACGAGGTAGTTCCCAGAGATCTCCGTGCCTTCGAGTTTTTAAAGAGGATTGAGCGCGATATAGCAGATGAAAAAGGAAGGCTAGAGAGCTTATTGAAAGAGCTTATAGAGATCAAAGAGCGCCTTGAGTCCAGCGGTCTGCGGAGCATGAGGCTACCCTGTCCACACCCTTTTGAGTCTGACTATGCCAAAAAGATTCTAGGTGATGTCGATCGCGATGCGTTTAAGTCTAGAACGGGGTTCAACTCCTATGCTATTTGCTTAGACTGCCAACACCAGTTTGAAGGAGACTTTAGAGATGAGAAAGTAAACGAGTGGCGCTTTTACTACGGATGCCCTTCTTTCGAAAAGGCATTTCGAGGTAAACCTGAGATGAAGGATGAGAGAAAATGCCCTCGATGTGGCTCTAGTAATGTGAAAACAGTGTTTGAGCTAATTAACCAAACATGCCCAAAATGCAAGAAGGGTATTATCGAGGAAATTGAAACAGGCATGATCACCTAGCATGCACGAGCAAAAACCCTTTTCTACTCATCCCAGGAGATAGGAGTATTAAGAGAGGCCATGATAAAAAGATTGAGATTATGTCTCTGCACGTGAAGCGCTATTAGCTAAAAGCTCCGCAAGACCCGGGGCAAGATACTCTTCCACGAGAACTTCGGTAACGCTTTTTGCAGAGGATAAAACTAGAGAGATAACTGCTCTTGAGATTATAGAAACAAGCCAATCTCCCGAGGAATTTCTCAAAAAAAACTTTGAGTTAGAGAATAATACGTTTCTTGAATTTGTTTCAGGGAACGATGCACCCCTTTAATTTAAATCCAGGAAAGACCTCGAATTTAGCTCCAGGAAAAAGTACAGGTGCTTCAAGTTT
>Ga0209225_1003131_pt1 | contig 14146 bp, 10 predicted proteins | sample WasSprMetagenome_FD_184732 | JGI IMG/M metagenome (GOLD analysis project Ga0209225, IMG submission 184732) | Sulfidic aquatic microbial communities from Washburn Spring, Yellowstone National Park, USA - WS (SPAdes) (version 3) | ecosystem: Environmental > Aquatic > Thermal springs > Hot (42-90C)...
GTCAGTTTTCGGCTGCCCGCGAAGCCAGCCACCGTAAACTGGAAGGGCTATTCCAAATCTTAGCTTCAAATTCGCTCCACCAGCTATGGCAGTTCTTCTCTTACAATATATAATTTCCTTCCTATACACATACTATATAAACCGATGGACCTCGTGGACTGGGCTTGGAGCCTAAGATGCTGTGACCCTTAGAAGTCCGGTTCCCTTCCTCGTACCAGTAACATAATTATGGTAGAGAAATATTAAAAATAGCAGGTCCGGTGAGATTTGAACTTAGGTCGCAGGCTTGGGAGGCCTATATGCTAGGCCAGGCTGCATCATTGAGGCTTGCTTCTTCACGTTTTAAATGGCCTTGTCTAAGCGTTTACCTTCTCGGCCTAACGGAGTAGCTTCAGGCTGAGAAAACAGCTCCCTATTAATTTATGGTTTTATGGCCTGTACGCAGGGAAGCCCTACATGAACAGGGCAAATGAATATAGTAAAGGGGCGAGAGGCTAAGGGCTGAGGAGATGCTCGTGAGTACTAGTGAAAAGCCTAAGAAGGTTCACTTAGAGATGAGGAGGCCTCGGGTTGACGGACTACAGCTCTACGGTAGAGTATGTTAGGGACTTCGAGTAGAGGGCCTTAGAGAGAACGAAAAAGATGACGTCGCGCACGGACATAGACGTCTTGGCTGAGTCGGAAAGGGCTGGACTTAAACCATTTAATGCAAACATGGGGCTAATGCTAGAATCTATAAGCGAGAAGCTCATGAATAGCAGAGTGCCTACACAAGAAGTTGCCATTCCAAGAGCCCAAAGCAAGGTTAAAATGATAAGAGGCACTGACGTCAAGGATATCGTTTACTACGGGGTTTTAGCAGGCGTTAGTGAAGTTTAAGGGGTGAGGGTCAACTCTCTTGTGCTATTAAGAAGGTACATGAAAGGGCATAGACTCATCGAGGAGGTCATGATTCAAAAACTTCATGCCCGAGTCGGAATGCCGATGAAGAAGCACGAGTTCCAGCTTAATTGAGGCGTTAAAGACCATAGCCATAGCTAGGTTCGTATTCGAGGAAAAGTCGTCGTTCGGGCTCCTCCGCACTTAAACTTGAGAGCCCATCACGCGTGCCTGGTAGCTGAAATAGAATGACTGGAGCAGGATCCCCTTTAACGCCAAAGTTCGTCAATATCGCTTATCCTTGACCCGGCATAAGTGAGATCTGTGAGAAAAGGAGGGCCATGAGTTTTGAACTCTGAAAGAGTCCTTGTCTATCTAATGTTCATTGCTTGGGACTGAGTCTCTGACCTCTTAAGATAGTTAAACCCTTGCTCGATGAAACTAGTTTGGTGGGGGGCCACGTTTATTGACTTGAGGCTCTTAGAGTGCTCTCCCAAAACCTAAACCCGGAGCTCTGAGGCCCTCGAGAAGGCCCCTCTGGGGAAAAAAGTTGTCAACGAGTATGAGGCCTTGAGGTCGTTGAACTTGAGCTATTATAAGACTTTAATGTTGATCCTCGCAACCGATTACCACAGGAAGATGTGTAGGCGCTGTTGTCACACTCGTGGTCAATACGAACATAAACTTCACGAACAAGTGCGTCATTGGGCCCTTATTCTGTGTTTACTCAAAGCCATTAGGCCCCTCTGATGGAAACTTGCTCAGCGTTGAAGGGGTAGCCTCCAAAGCCCGTGAGGCTTAGAGAAGAGGAGCAACAAAGGTCTGCATCTAAGGGGCCGTAAGTCTCGAGGTACCACTTGACTACTATTTCAAGGTGTTAAAGAGCATTAAGGAGAAAAGCCCCTTCAAAATGCACACGTCTTCCCCAAGAGGCTCATTGTATAACTTTGAGGCTCGGGACGACATAGAAGGAGGCTCTAAAAGCGCTTCGAGAGGTAGGGCTCGACAGCATGTCGAGTACGGCGGCAGAGATACTCGACGATGACATTGAGAGGGTCATAGTCCCCAACAAAATTATTACGACTAACTGGTGGATCGCGATAAAAAAGCACTCTGTCTGAGCATTCCAACATGGCGACGATGTATGGACATGTTAACGATAACGAGCATGGAGTGAGGCACATGAAGACAATCAGGGACCCACAGATGGAAATTATAAGGTTTTACGGAGTTCGTCTTGTCAGCTATCCTGTCGTCAATTGTCATTACGGAGAGTATCGTAGTTCTTAAAAGGTCACCATGTTATGCATACCTCGAAGATTTCACTAGTCGCTGAGAGAAATTTGTTGCGGAAGTTTTTCTTGAGGTGATCAGCCCTAAACGGTTGGACGTATAAGGCACACGGCTACCCTTCATAGACTCCACGACCCTCTTCAAGCACTTATTGTAACTCCTAGAGGCCTATTGTGCTCTGAGGTCTTGTCCTCTTAACCCTTTGTGGAAGGACTTTGAAGGACTTCTTTACTCCACAGTTCGTTCACGGAATATTTGGACACCATCGCAGTACATCTTTTTCTTTCTTCTTTTAATCAAACTAGCCCCTCGTTTCTCTCGAAGCAAGGGGCACCAGCTTTAACGCTTGAACGGCGACTTATGGCAGGACTCATAAAGTCTGCTCATGATTTAAGAGACAGAGCTGCAAGCCTGCTTCGATTTAAGGTTCAGTAAAAGCACGGACATAGTTTACGTCACGTGCAAGTCTATCAGGTTCTCATCAGTATTAATAAAAAATAAAGTAGTAATAAAATTAAAAAAATTTAAATGGCAGCTTAGCAACAAGGTGACACCGGTGGTTTTGAGTGCCTGCCAAAGACGTCGTTGCAATAGTTAAAGTTAAAGATGATGACGTACTAGGGGCCGTGAATAAGGCCGTCGATTTACTTGGAGGTTTAAATGACATCATAGGACGCGATGATAGTGTCTTGGTTAAGCCAAATCTTATGCGAGGTCTACCTCCCCCAGTGACTACAAGCCCGAAAGTTGTTGAGGCCACAATTTCAGTACTGAGAAATATCACGAAAAATATCGCTATAGTTGAGAGCGATGCCACGAGCATTAAGGCCCAAGATATGTTTTTGAGGACAGGGATGCTCGAAATTGCCAAGAAGCATGGCTTAAGGCTAATAAACCTTTCCGATGTTGAGACCATCGAAGTTGAGGTACCAAATGGTAAGGTTCTTCAGAACGTAGTCATACCACGCCTTGTATTAACTAGCAAGATAGTCAACATACCTGTCATGAAAACTCATTGGCTTACACACATCTCACTAGGGATAAAAAACATATTCGGAATGATCCCAGATAGAGATAAGATAAAGTATCATCTAACGGACTTTCATAACTACCTCGTTGATTTAGTTAGCGTAATGAAGCCTTCCTTCGTAATTATTGATGGAACGGTGGGAATGGAAGGACAAGGGCCGATAAAAGGGAGCCCTGTTAAACTAGACCTAATCATAGCAGGGAAGAGTTTTTTGTCCGTAGAAGCCATTGGAGCAAAAGTCATGGGGTTCGAGCCTTTCGAGATCCCACACATAAGATACGCGTATGAAAGGGGTTTAGGAGAGATAAATCTCGATAAAATAGAAATTGTAGGGGAACCTCTTGAAAAGGTTATAAGACCATTCAAGAGGCCCGTCTTAGCTACTCCAAGACAACTAACAAAAGAGGTCATACTTTTGAGCATTAAAAATATCACGGAACAGGAGCAAAAAGACTATGTAACCTTCGAGGAAATGATCCGTGAGACCATACATCGGGAAGACAGTCCCTATAGGGCTGAACTCTATGAAGCTCTAAAAGAACTCATAGCAGAAGGTAAAGTTGAAGAAGTAGGTCCTAACATTTACAGGAGGGTCATAAAAAGGAGAAACGAGTAAAACGAGCAACATGTAACTTTTTCATAGCTATATCATAACTACATCATCCACATATCACGTAATGCAACATCGAAGAACGCGTCGACATTAGGACTAAGAGACTCGCTAGAAGCTAAGGACTGATGGTCAGTAATCACTTGAAGTTCACTACATGAGGTAAGGATCAAAGATTGGCAGGGAAGAGTGAATTACGAAGCGTAAAATTGTTTAGAGCAGAGGCCAAAAAGAGAGGTCGCTGAATAGTGATTCCATGTGACATGTTGATAAGTTTAGCTTTGAACACGATGCCGTAATCTTACAACACAGTTCAAGCATCTCTAAGGAGGCTTTTAAGAGCATCTTTGGTCTAACTTAGAGTCTTCTATTGCAATTTAAATGCAGTCACCTTATCATAAAGTCCTTACAGTCTCACAGTCCAGCAATTATGGTCGTGGAAAGATGTCGAGAGACATTGTCCGAGAGTGTGTAATTGTTAGTGGGAGTACTCATTGGAGTTTCATGGTTTTTGTCTTTCCTTCGCCACAGTTCTTCTGCTTTAACCTTTTCCTACGGTCTTATTGACTGAATGAGCATCAGAGTAGCTCATAACTGCTCATTAATGGTCATTTAGAGCTTGTTCCCGAACAAACACGACTTGGCATCGACATCGCTGTTGCTCCTCTATGATGGAAGACCACCAAAGAGGGACTAAATCTTCAGTACTTCTGGCCCTAAACTCACGAGCGTGCGCACCTCCACCGCCATGCTTTTCCCTAAAAAGCTGCTTAGGCATGATAGTCCTAGTAAGTAATTACCACCCCTCTATGGAGGCGTAACATATCATCGCGTTCCACGGGATTCCTCACATAGCACGTTCAGTTAGTCTAGACTAAAAGGGTTAAATAAAAAAGGACATTACGGCTTCACCACAACTCTTACTGCTTTGCCGCTTCGAAGTAGGTCCAACCCCTTGTTTATCTCATCCAGCGAGACCACATGTGTTACTAGGGGTTCCAGCTTAAACTTCCCCGACTGAACCAACTTCACGACTTCTATGGCCTCCCATCTTGAGCTTGCTCTCGAACCGAGGATTTTCAGCTGATTAAGGACTATCTTCATTGGACTGACTACGAGGTTATCCTCAGAGTATCCGACAAACACGAGCCTCCCACCTCTTCTCAAGCTGTTTATCGATGTATTTATGGTCTCAGTGCGCCCCACGAGCTCGATGACCACGTCGACACCTTCATGGTCAGTTAACCTACTTACCTCTTCTAATACATTCTGTTCTTTCGCATTAATGGTTGCGTCGGCGTTGAGCTCTTCAGCTAGTTTAAGTTTCTCTGGGACAACGTCTACGCCTATCACTCTGGCACCACTTAGCTTAGCAAATTGCAAGGCACAGAGCCCAAGCCCACCGAGTCCCATTATGAGCACGGTCTCGCCAACTTTTACTTGAGCCACAGTCTTGACGGCGTGATAGGCGGACGCTCCAGCGTCAATTAATATGGCTGCTTCATCTGGAACATTGGGTGGTAATTTTATGAGGTTTCGAGTCGGAGCCTTTGCGTATTCAGCGAAGCCCCCATCTATTGTGAAGCCGAAGTGCCGAAACCTAGGGCTTGTGCAAAGACTCTCCATTCCTCTTTGACAATAGTAACATTCACCACAACTAAAGTAGAAGTGCACCAGCACTCTATCGCCGACGTTGATCCCTTCGACGGTATCCCCAACCTTTACGACTTCGCCGCAGGTTTCATGACCCAATATTTGCGGTATCTTCCCCGGTTTAAGTAGGCCTTCGTCGATGAAGTGTAGGTCTGTTCGACATATACCACAGGCCTTAACCTTAATGAGCACCTCGTTGAGGCCTATCTCTGGAACCGGGACCCTCTCAATTCTCAGAGGTTCTCCTACCTTGTAGAAGAGGGCTGCTTTCATTTCCTTTGGTATGTTATCCATGGGATTAACCCCCACATCGTTATTGCATACGTGTACTGACAGGCGGCAAGTTTATGACTAAATAGATACTCCTGCTTTGGGTTGAATTGTAAGGTTGAGGTCCCTCATCAAGGGGGATGTACATCGCCATACCCTTCTCAAACTCTATTTCCTCGCTGTTTTCGCCCCTAATCCTAAGAACACCTTCGAGCATAGAGAGTACTTGCTCCGCTTCAGGGTGATAGTGCATACCGCAAATCGCGTTGGCTTCAGCTATTCCGAGCGCTACCTCGATGTTTCTTGCACCCACACTTTTCTCTACAAGTCTCTTGTTAAACGAGTTCACGTGGCCTAGTAATTTGATAAGTTCTACCTCTTCCTGGCCCACGACCTTCATCTAGGGCCACCGCCACCGTATAGAGCTTTTTGCACGGGGAAAAAAGTTTTTTGGACTTAAGCGTTGTGAATACTGTTATGCCCGAGAATGATTAATAAGACGCTACTGGTTAGACAGATAGGGGAGAAATTTAAGAGAGTAGAGAAGATACATCGGCGGCCTCTCGTGGACACGAGTTTATAGCCCTCTTTTTATAGGCTTAATGCTCATAAGAATGAAGAACTTCTTGCATAGAACAAAGTGCACAGACATGCGTTGCTCGGCTTAGCAAATAACATTATACTGTGATTGCCGTTGTAAGCAACGCGCCTTCATTACTCCTCGACGTACGAAAGTGCAGCGCGGCCTATGTGGGGAAGTGCTCGGCAGAACTTGACACATTGAGGGTCGCCTCGACATAGGTCACACTTTAGTGCTATGTTGCGTTCTAGGTCGAAGAACATTGCTCCGAAAGGACAAGCTTCGACACAAACCTTGCATCCCACGCATTTGTCCTCCGCTATGACTGGGATTTTCAGTATTTCGTCGATCTCTATAGCTCCTTGCGGGCAGACGTCCATACAAAGCGGGTTGGCGCATTGATGACAAACTTTTGGGCTGTCAATTCCCTTTAGAGGGTTGCTTATAATCATAATTCTTGCTTTTCTTGGATTAACTTCTTTCTCGTGGAATAGTGAACACACGATTTCGCAGTACCGACAACCAGTACAAAAACGCGCGTCTACAATGATTCGCCTACTCATCTAATCACACCTCCTTAAAAGCATCCGCGTCTTTTAAGCTCGTCACACACGTCGTCTAAACCAAGCTTAGTAAGGGTTTCAGGTAAGGGGACTCCTGTCGACACATCCCATCCTCTAAGCTGGTAATATTGGTCCAGCATAACGTTAAGCATTTCCTCTGAAATAAACTGGCCTTTGTTTGGTCCTGACGGCAACGGCTCATGCAAGGTTCTCCAAGCCAACGTATCGTCAACTCTACGAATCCCTTCACGAACGTTGAAAGCTCTAATTAAGGAAGCCACTCGCTCCGCGAGAAGAGAGAGTTCTTCAACAGTTACATCCCATCCAGTTACAGCTGAGAGAATTTGCGCTATGTCTTCCCGGTCTATCCCTGCAACGTCATAGGGTATATCACAAACGCCGATGCAATGAAGGATCGTGCGGTTATCGTATAGTTCCTTAACAAGACGCGCTCTTCCCTCGACAGTTCCTGGTTTGTATTCTTTTCCCTCTATTATGACGGGCCAGCCTCGTCTGTGGCAAGCACCTCTGTCAGTTATCGCATACAACAAGGCGAAGGCTGGTGAACCTCTCGGTTCGTAGGCGGGGTATTCTAGTCCCTTAGCTTGCATAGCAAATTTCTCGGAGCCTTTGTTAATCTTGCTCGCGGCTTGGCGAACGCCTTCTGCGAGAATGTTTCCAATACCTTCTCTATAAGCTATCTTGTACATAAGTTTAAAGGCCGCCTCCATGTTCCCAAAATTCAGTTCAAGCCCATCGCACTCTTCTTTTGTGAGAATACCTTTTTCATAACACTCCATGGCGAATCCTATAACGTTCCCAGTGGATATCGTGTCCATCCCAAGTCTGTCACATATCTCGTTGGCCTTTATGATTAGGTCGAATCTACCGTTCCCAACATTCGGACCGAGCATGGCAATCGTCTCATATTCTGGGCCCCCGAGGCCTAGCTCTTTGTAAATCCCCTCTTTCACCACGCTGAACTTCGCACATGGCGTGTTGCACGAATAACATGCTTTGTCAGCCACAACGAATTTTTCTCTGAAATCATAACAATCTATTTCGTCAAATTCATCAAATTGCCCAGATTGAAAGTTCCTCGTGGGCAAGATTCCGATGGCCTGCGTAAAATCCATGGTTAGTGGAGTACCGTACCTGATCCTGGCCTTAACCATTTCCGCGTTTGGACCTTTCGTCAATTTCCACTCAATTTTATCAAGAAGATATCGTATCAGCTTTTCAGGATGCGCTATATGTAAACTTTTCGTCCCCCTCACAGCTATACCTTTTAGGTTCTTGGCACCCATAACGGCACCTGCTCCTCCTCTTCCAAACTGGTGAAAGTAGTCGGTGCTCACACACGCAAATTTCACGAGATTCTCTCCAGCTGGGCCTATAACGGCAACTCTGGCATTATTGTCGCCGATTTCCTTCTTTATCGTGATCTCCGTCTCCCAGCAGTCTTTACCCCATAGATGAGTAGCATCTTTAAATAAGACGACGTCATCTAGAATTTGAATGTAAGTCGGCTTTTCCGACCTTCCCTTAATTACTATCACGTCGTAGCCTGCGAATTTAATTTCGGGGCCGAGGTGACCTCCAGCATAAGTGTCTAGGAATATGCCCGTGAGAGGGGATTTTGTAACGATCACCGTTCTATTCGCGCCTGGACACGGACACCCCGTAAGCACGCCTGTTGCGAATATTAGAGGGTTTTCTGGACTAAGCGGATCTATCTTCGGAGGTAGAAGATCAAATAACATCTTAGCTGCTAGGCCTCTGCCGCCCATAAATTTTCGTGCCAAGTCAGCGTCTAGCCTTGTTCTTTTTATCTTCTTCGTTGTCAGGTCAATCCATAAAACATTCCCGGCATACCCGCTTATCATCATTTTCACCAGAGGCGTGTGTGTAGTGGAGGCTTCGGAATCCTTTTAACTTTTATGGCAAAGCTTAAGTGAAACCTCGTCGTGTACTACCTGTGATGGAATGGGAGTAGTGAGATGATTGTCGATATACATACTCACGTAATTGTTAAAGAGGCGTTTAAGGACGCCAAGCGAGCGTTCCCGCAGTTGCTAACCCCGAAAATCGTCCAAGGTGCTAAGGGAGAGGAGTATCTTGTCATTAATGGAGAGGTTACGGGGCCTATTACGAGACAATTGTATGATGTAGAAGCCCGCATTAAGGACATGGACGATGAAGGTATCGATATCCAAGTATTGTCCGTCGTGCCCTTCACGTTCTTCTACAGTCTCGACGCAAAAACGGCTTCTGCTGTATCCCGTGCTCAAAACGTCGCTATTTCAAAGCTCGTTGACAAGTACCCGGAAAGATTTATTGGATTAGCCACGGTCCCTCTCCAAGATGTCGATATGGCAGTAGAGGAGCTTGAATATGCTATCAAAGACCTCGGACTGAGAGGTGTAGAAATTGGGACCAATTGCATGGGTAAAAACCTAGACTCTTTAGAGCTGTGGCCCTTGTATGAGAAAATTCAAGAGCTTGATGTTCCAATTTTGGTACATCCTATAAACCCTGTCGGCACTGAGAGGTTGCAAAAGTACTACTTGACAAACCTTGTTGGTTTCCCGTTCGAAACTGCTATAGCCATAGCGAGCCTAATATTTAGTGGCGTCCTTGAAAGATTTCCGATGCTTAAATTCTGCTTCGTTCATGCCGGAGGTTTCATGCCCTATCAAATAGGAAGGTTAAACCATGGATATAAGGTGAAGCCAGAACTCAGGGATAGCGTTCCAAGACTTCCAAGTGAGTACCTTAAAATGATGTACTTTGACACCATAACTCATTACGAGCCAGCCCTCAAGTACCTGGTCACCGTAGTCGGTTGCGATAACATCTTGATGGGAAGCGATTACCCGTATGACATGGCTGACCCTCACCCTGTAATAACAGTGAGAAAATTGACGTGGCTGTCTGAAGAAGATAAATCGAAAATTCTTGGCGAGAACGCTGTAAGAATCTTTAAAATTGATGATAAGTAGACGTAGTTTGAATATCAAGAGGGGTGAACAAATTGTCAATAAAGTATGTTAACAGGAGTTTAATGATTGCGAAGCTAAAGGAGCGCCTAATGATAAATCCAAGGACCACTGCGATAATCGCAATAGACCTCCATCGCGGACATTTAGATCCAAATGTTGCCACAATGCCCGTTCCAATTGAGGAGGGCAGAAGGGTCTTAGAAAACACTAAAAAGCTATTTGCATTAGCAAGAAAATACGGCATCCCGATTATTCACGTGATTATGCAAATACGCCAAATCTCTGATAATCTAACAGAAGCGTCTATAAATCCATTTTGGAACGCCGTTGAAAATGCGAGAGAAAGTTTAACACCGCATAGACAAAGCCAAATATTTAAGCACAACATTCTAGGAAGTATTCAGGCCGAAATAATGCCTGAAGTAGCGCCACAAAAAGGCGATTACATAGTAAGCAACAAAAAGAGGCTAAGTGCTTTTTATGGCACTGACTTGGAGGTTCTCCTGAGAGCTTTAAAAGTGGACACGCTTATCATCGTGGGCGTTAACACTAACACCTGCGTGCTCTGTACGGCTTTCGAAGCTTTTAACCGAGACTTTAAGGTTGTCGTGATCTCAGATTGCGTCGCAAGCATGTATGGAGAGGACCTTCACGAGTTCGCTCTCCAGAACGTTTCGAGATGCTTAGGTTGGGTCTTAAGTCTCCAAGAGCTTGAAGACAAAATAAAGGAGGCTTTATAAATTGAACTTGCTCCACGCCAGCCTTGCTTTCATTTCAGAAAAGAGGTCATCTCCTTTCCTTCATGGCCTTAATAAGCCATGCAACTTTTTCAGTTTCAGCGTCCTTCTCTTTCGGTGGGACTATTGGCAAAAGAATCCATGAAGCATACCTTCCTCCCCCGTAGATCGTGACTTTGCCGCCGTAGATGTCGGCAGGCCTATCTTCATGAAGAAACGGTCCAGCGCCCTTCATTAGAAAGGGGCCCACTTTAGTTGGTGGTCCTCCATAGTCAAAGTCTTTCCCCCTTATGGTCAATGCGAGACGATATCCGATTGGTAAAACTACGCATGTTGGCCACATTTCCACGTCCACTTCGTACACTTCTCCGGGTTTCAGTGGTTCGATCTTATCGTGGGAGTGATATGGTCGCCACTTCTTACTTAGTTTGGGATCTAGTCTGCGATGAGAGCATCGTAACCAACCATGAGAGAGAGGGGTGTGGGGATCTAAATAATCATGGAAGTACACTTCCCTCATGTCTGGGGAAAAGGCCCTTAGAGTGAGGAAGAGGTCAGCATCTGTCGTGGAAGAAGAGACGAAAAGTTTAACGGCTATGGGCCCCGTTATCTCCGTCTCTTCTTGTAATGGCTTACTTATGAATGTCACGCCGCCGTCTAAAGCATCATATGTTATTTTTCGCTCCGTCCTTCGGGGTCGCCGACGTAGGCTACAATCCCCTGGATCGAGGTATAATTTTGTCCAACGGGTCCTCTTTATGGGCCACTCGTTTTCTGCTCTTAGTTTATAGGTTCCATCGACATAGCGGATCCATAACAGGACGCGTGGAGTATCCTTCCAGCCATTGTCAATTCCTTTCAGGTAATAGTCGAAGAAGCGCTTCTGTAATGTGACCCCATAGTCGGTGTAGAACTCAGCCCAATGTTCTCTTCCGTGGATCTCTAACCATTTTTCTTTGGAAGCGGCGCGCAGGAAGCCCTCGACGTTCCCTCGAAGGTGAAGACCAAGACCGCCCCAGTTTCCGCAGGACAGTAGGGGCACCTTTACCTTTGACCAGTCCGCGGATCGCGACTTATGAAAGTCATCATCTAATGGGTGGGCCTTTATAGCCTCCACGATGTCGACTCGGTTTTTAGCCAGTTCTTCTTCAGACAGTGTTTCCGGTCCAGCAACCAGTTCTCCAGTCTCGTCGTCAACGTAACCTCTTTTTCCGACTCCATGCTGAACCATTTTCACTTGTCCTTCAAACCACACCTTCCAAAACGCTAAGGATGGTATCCCTCCGTGGTAAGTCATGTCGCGGTAGAAGTCAGCGGCTCCTTCCCACGGACATATGGCCACTAGATGTGGAGGTTGCATGGCGGCGACTAACCACTGGTTTATGGCGTAATAGGAAATTCCCGCGAGACCGACTTTTCCGTTGCTCCAGGGCTGTTGGGCAGCCCACTCGATGCAGAGATACAAATCTCTTATCTCCCTCGGTGAGAGCGGATCAAGCACTCCTGGAGAACGACCAGCTCCTCGCGAGTCGACTCTTACAACCACGTAGCCGTCCGGAACCCATTTTTCGGGATCCACGGTCTCCCAGTTGAGGTATCTTCCACTCGTGCCTTGAAGGGCTTCTGGATACTTTTCTACGAGGACTTTCCATTGATCTGGATATCCCTTACGGAAGTGCAAGTTTTTTCCGTATGGTCCATACGACAATATTACCGGGTACTTGCCTTCCTTTGCTGGTCGAAAGACGTCCGCCCTTAATACTATGCCATCATCCATTAGTATGGGCACGTCCCTCTCAACGATAATCTCATTACCCTTGGACATGCTCTCGCCGATGTGCGTCAGAGTTATTTTGCCATTACTTAGGCAACTTAACATGTCTCGAGAGGATAGGTATAAATCTTGCGCGTATGCGCAATGGACCTGGCACCTAGGATGCCAGGCGCAACATGTTAAGTTGCCAGGTCCATTGCGCAATAAGGCATGGATTCACAATCATTTATAGGGTGACGGCATACTTAGAGCTTGCAACGGCTGAGCCATCTTGCTGAGTAACATGTTGTGGTCGCACTTGACGACTACGTGCGCTTAAACCAAAAGAGCTCTCAAGCGCTAATAAGCGCATAAGAGGCTGTGATGTAGGATGAGCTAGCAGAGAAACTCTTATATACGCATAGGCCCCTACTAGCTTAGCTAGGGAGTGTTATGGCTTACGGCAGATTTGCGGTGGATTATGAGCAACGAGCTTACAACCCAGAGAGAATGAGGCTCGAACGATTGGAAAGAGCTCAAGCGATGTTGAAAAAATATGGGCTTGGTGCGATGATTTGCTACAACTATGATAACCATAGGTACCTTGGATACTACAGCACGCATCAATACGCAAGACGCAGGCCAGGGACATACGTACTGCTGATACGCGACGCAGGCTTTCCATATGTACCGGAAGAGCCGTATCCTGGCGGGTGGGAAGAGATATTAATGCCGTGGCTAAAAGGCAAGTTTAAGCTGAAAACCTCTGCGCCATATAAAGTGCTCCAAGGTTTTCCTCAAATGCCTGATTTCCCAGAAAAGTGGTGGACTAAAACCGCTGAAGAAATCAAGAGCTTCTTGAAGGAGCATGGCGTACTCGACCTGCCAGTTGGCATCGACGAAGCTGGTAATGTCCGGTTGATTAGAGCTTTGGAAAAGGCGGGAGTAGAGGTCGTTGATGGAAATCATGTTATGACTGCCGCGAGAGTGATAAAGACTCAGGACGAGGTTGAATGTCTGAGGTTTGCAGGGGTTATCGCAGAGGCAGCACATTGGGAAGTCTGTAGAAACGTTAAGCCGGGTATGACAGAGTGGCAGGTAGCTGGGATAGCGGCAAAAGCATGCTTTGACCTTGGAGCTGAGGAGCTCGAAGGACCCAGTTTCGTAGTATGTTCAGGGGAGAGATCGGGTCACAGCGTACCGAACATGCCTACAGACAGGGTAATCAGGCCTGGCGACCTGCTTGTGATAGACATCAACGGAGTCAGCTTTCAAGGGTACAGGACCTGCTTCTACAGAACATATTGCGTTGGTGCCAAACCAACGGAGTTCCAGAAAATGCTTTACAAACGCGCTTACGATGCTCTTATGGCCCTCACAAATAGCATTAAACCTGGGCTAACTAATTACGAAATTCAGAAGATTTGGGAAGAAAAAGGTCGAGGAGAGTGGTGGCCTCAACCAAAATGGCCTGAACCAGGGTTCTACTACTATGGTTCACTAGCGCATCCCATAGGACTATGTTCAGGAGATCCGGGTCCCATAATTCCCGGAGCTATGTGGGAGTGGACGTTGGGCGAAGAGCCAGAGTGGAAAATCGAGAAGAACATGTGCTTCGCTGTTGAAGCAGCGTGCTTTTATTGGGATGGGAAGAGGTGGGCGAGGGACGGTGTCAAGCTAGAACATTGTGGAGTAGTAACGGATACAGGGTTTGAAGTGTTCTATAGGTTCCCAGTTGAAGAATTGCTAACCATAGCTCTCCCAGGTACGTATATC
>Ga0209225_1003132_pt1 | contig 14146 bp, 10 predicted proteins | sample WasSprMetagenome_FD_184732 | JGI IMG/M metagenome (GOLD analysis project Ga0209225, IMG submission 184732) | Sulfidic aquatic microbial communities from Washburn Spring, Yellowstone National Park, USA - WS (SPAdes) (version 3) | ecosystem: Environmental > Aquatic > Thermal springs > Hot (42-90C)...
GCATAGACGGGCAGTGGCACGAGTATCGTTTGCCCGTTCATGAAAACCGTCGCTGGCGCGGCATCATTGCCCGACTGCGCCTTGACCCCTGCACTCAACCCGATGTGCTGGTTGAAGTTGACAGCATCAGGCTGGTCAAGTGAGGAGCAGAAACGAATGACATTGGTGCGGTTTTGCGTTATAATTTGCAACGCCGAAAAGGTGGAGGGATGCCCGAGCGGCCAAAGGGGCCAGGCTGTAAACCTGGTGGGCGACGGCCCTTCGGAGGTTCGAATCCTCCTCCCTCCACCATTTGGCTTTTTGCCTTCCGCTTTCCCCAACAGAACCACTTCGAGGGAGCCCTCGTTGCGAGAAGTCCCAGCGAAGTTTTCTTCGCTTGGAGGCTTATGGTGGGCGGTGCAGGGATCGAACCTGCGACCTTCGGCTTGTAAAGCCGACGCTCTCCCACTGAGCTAACCGCCCGTTTTGCCGATTTCATTGTAGCGCAACTTTGGGCGACGAAATCGCCGCTAAAGTTCGAAGCGCCAGCAACTCAAGGGCAAGTTGAGGGTTGGCGTTAAGGGGCGGGCGAATTCGCCTGAAGGTTTGACGGAGTTCCAAAAGCACTTTCAGGGCTTGTTCGGGAGAAAGCGCTGTCCGTTGCAGCAAGGGTCGCCAATCAATATTGACAATTAAGTCGTGAGCGCCGAAAGCGTTCGCCAAGATGTCCCGCCAGCCCAACATCAACCCTTCAAGCAACTCTTCAAGTTGTCGTCGCTGTGAAGCCATTGATGTTTCGCTTTCACTATCACCCTCCTCCACGCCCCTCGTGGAGATTTCGGCAAAGCGAAAGACATCCAACCAACTCATCGTCACCATCATGTTGAGCAGGTTGAAGAGGCTTTCACGGGTTTGTTGCCAATTTTGCTCCCTTGCAGCTTCAATTGCCCATCCAATCCTCCCTCGCGCCAGACGGGACAGGAGTGATGCCTTTTCGTCCGGCAAGCCCATTGCCTTCAGTGCCGAGAGAATGACACTTGACGGGACAAGCCGGAACCTTAAAGGTTGACAACGGGAGCGAATGGTGGGGTGAATTGCCCAAGGGTTAGCGCTAACCAAGACGAACAAGGTTCGGTCTGGCGGTTCTTCCAAAGTTTTGAGGAGCGCCGCCGACGCTTCTTCTGTCAGCCTTTCAGCCTCGTCCACGATAACGACCCTGCGTCGCCAAAAGGTTTGGTGGGACAGGGATTCGCGGAGAACCCGAATAGCATTGATGCCCAGAGAAAGTTTGGGCTTGAGTTTTGTCGGGTCGACAGTCTCGCCCTCCTTCGCTTTCTCCTCAGCCTCCCAATATGCAGCCATCAATGTGTCGACGATGTAAACGGCGGGATGGGTTTGGGCGTATGAGGGTCGGTCGGGAGACAAGTGCCGGCAGGAAACGCATCGGTCACAAGCATCAATCCCACCTTCAGTTTGCACAGGCGATTGACAGTTCAACAACTTTGCCCATTCAATAGCCAAAGTCCGCTTGCCGACTCGTTGCGGACCTGAAAAAAGCCAAGCGTGGGGCAAAGTTCCTTTCTCGGTCATGAGCCTGACGAAGCGGACAGCGTGTTCGTTCCCAACAAAATCCCTCAACGCCATCTCGCCAACGCCTCCTCAACAAGTCGCAGCGCTTGAGTCAGGACAGATTCAAGGGGCTGAGAAGCGTCTATGACTTTGACCCTGTGGGGTTCTTGCTTTGCCAGCCACAAATATCCCCAACGAACTCGTTGGTGGAAGTCCAGCGACCTTCGCTCAAAAACGGTTTCCCACTGCGACCTTTTAAGCCCTATCTCCGGGTCAATGTCCAGCAACAAAGTCAGGTCAGGGACAAGCCCGTTAGTTGCAATACTGTTGAGTTGCGTCAGCCACTCTAAAGGCAGTCCCAACCCGAAACCTTGATAGGCGATGGTGCTGTCGGTGAAGCGGTCGCACAAAACTATCTCGCCCCGCTCCAAAGCAGGCTTAATCACCTTCGCTACATGTTCGGCTCTGTCAGCGAGAAAAAGAAAAGCCTCCGTCCAAGCAGTCCTTTCATCAACTGTCGTCAGGAATTGTTGGATGTGTCTTCCAACCAATGTAGTCCCCGGCTCGGCTGTCACCACAACGGTCAAACCCTTTTGGCGCAAGTTTTCAGCGATTGCCTTAGCGACTGTCGTTTTCCCGCTCCCCTCAACTCCCTCAAAGGTGACGAAAAGACCGCGCATCTTTGACCCTCCTCAGCCTTTCTGCTTAGTCGGTGTTGGGGTAAATGACGACGCGGCGTCTTGGTTCACGACCGATGGATTCGCTGGGCAAATGGTAGCGCTCGGCGACTTGGTGCTGGAGTTTGCGCAAATGAGGTCCAACCGGAGTCAATTCAACGGGACGGTGCTCTTCCAAAACGATGCGAACAGCAGCCTCGGCTTCGCGGATGGCTAACTCCTCTTCAGGCGTGCGACTTATGCCGAAGATGAGCCGCAGGATCCGCTCCACTTGTGTGTATGTGTTGCTTCGGATAGCGAAGACGGGTTTTTGCCCCCGCTCAGCGATGGCGCGCAGATTACCGTGTCCTTTGCGCAGGTGCGACTCCAGCGTTAGGATGAAGTCGGAGTCATTGGGCGAATTGACCAACTTCAGCGGGATGCCCAGCAGAATGCTTGCCCGTTCCAAATGTTTGCGGGAGACGCCATAGGCGTAAACTCGTCCACCCCTTTCCCTTGACAGTAACGCAGTCGGCGTTCCGGCACTTTCGTCCTGTGGCTCTCTTGCAGCCTGCAATACCCTGAAACTGCCGTCAGGCAATTCCTCCCGAATTTCCGGTTGAACGGGTTGACCCCTCAACAAAGCATCAACTGCTTTTGCGGCGTCGTGATGGATAGCGACTTTATGGCGGTCAATCAACTCAACGATGATGTCAAAAGTCGGTGGCGCTTTCCGTTCCAAAACGGTCTTCTGTGTCCCGCGCCTGCGGGCTTCTTCGTCTGAGAGAGTGACGGCTTGAATGCCTCCAACTAAGTCGCACAAAAGCGGGTTGGCAACCAAGTTTTCCAAAGTGTTTCCGTGAGCGGTCGCAATCAACTGGACACCGCGTTCGGCAATAGTTCTGGCTGCATCGGCTTCCTCCTTGCGACCAATTTCGTCAACGATGATGACTTCTGGCATGTGGTTCTCAACGGCTTCAATCATCACATCGGCTTGCTTTTCTGGCGACGGCACTTGCATCCTTCGCGCCAAACCGATGCCGGGATGGGGCACATCACCGTCACCGGCGATTTCGTTGGAAGTGTCAACGACGATGACCCGCTTGCCAAATTCGTCAGCGAGGATGCGCGCAATCTCCCTCAACTTCGTCGTGTTGTGGTTGACGAAGCCGTTGGCAACGAAGGAATGGGTTTCCGCCACAACAAAGTCGTAGACGGGCGATTTTCGCTGTTCCCGCTTCACAACGCGGTCAAAGAAGAAATGCAAATCGCAAAGTTGACGCAAATACTGCCATGCAGGGTGATGCTTCAAGTGTTCGGTCTCCCGCAAGATAGCGTTGAGGGTGGCGTAACTGGGCGAACGGTCACCACGAGCGAAACGAACTAAGCGAGAATAGTGCCCTTTGGGCACGGAAATTAACGGGCGCAATTGCCTCAACCACACCCAAGCGAAGGGAACGATGTCGCAATTTGAGTTGCGCTTCCAGCGACAGAGTTTCTCTGCTGCTTGCTTCTTTCTCCGAGAAAGGAAACCAATCGTGCGGGCAAATTCGGCGGCATCTTTGCCCTTCAAGGTGAGCGCCCAATAAACTTTGCCCTTCACCCGCTTTGGTCTCAGCCGTGCTACAATGCCGAAACCCAAAAGGAGCAATTGCACTTGCCGCAGAAGTTTCTCTGAAGCAGACGAAACTTCAATTCCAACGCCAGTGACACTCCCTTCGCCCTCAAAGAAACCTCGCAGAAATTCCGACACAAGATGGCTTGGTGCCTTAAGGATGCATTGCGGAACTTCCTTACCTTCTGTCCGCACTCTTTTCAGCCCCAAGTGTTCAAGGAACGCCCTCAATGCCTTCGTTGGGATGCGGAAATCCTTGCCGTCCCAACCACTGCTCAGAAGGTGCTTTTCTAACGGGACACCAAACAAATTGCGGACAAGGCGCTGCATGTCCTTCTGAACTTCGGGGTCGCGATCGCTGAAACTGACGAAGTAACGGTGAGTGAGAGTCCCCTCTGCGGTCAGGTAGCCCAAAAGCCGAGCCAATTCTGGCGTTAGGGACTCTGGGAACTTCAAATCGGTGCGGGCATTCGTTTTGCGTTGAAGGCGAAAAGGTGGCAAGTCAGTCTCCATCCCAAAGCACTGATGCCCGCGAGCGATAGCCACGAAATCTCCTTCCCGCAATTCGCTCAATGGTCGCCAAGTCAAGCGCCCGTTTTCGCCCATGACAAGGACGCAATGGTTTGCAGTTCCTTCCAGTTGGAAGCCGTAACGGGTTGTGACCTTAATTGTCGGTTGGATGCCGTCATAATAGCCGTGAGTGACTTGCGCCCAACCCCTCAGACTTGCAACTGCTGTTTGAAGCGGGCAAAACTCGCCGGCTGAAAGGAGTTCAGTGACAAATGAGCCGATGGGAGTTAGACCTTCCGCCGTTGCCACTAAAGTGTCAGGAGCAACACATTTCCCCACGCCTGGTCTGCCCAGCAACAAGATGTTCTTGCCTGACTCCACGATATCGCGGATGATGTTGACTGTGCCGAAAACGGCGCGCCCCACTCGGCATGTCAAGCCAACGATTCGCCCGCTTCGGTTGCGGATACAAGAGATGCGGTGCAATGTCCCTTCAATGCCCGCTCGGTTATCTCGGTTGAACTCACCAATTCGCTCAACCACATAGTCAATGTCCTCGCGGGTGACGGGTTCATCGCTCAGATAAACGAACTTGTCGGGAAACCTCGCTTCGGGCTTGCGCCCCAAATCCAAAACGACTTCAAGCAACTCCGACAGGTCTTCCCGTCGCTCAAGTGCGGTTCGGATTCGCGGGGGCAAAACCGCCAAAAGTTTGTCAAGGTCGTCAACGATTTCACGGACACTCATGGCTCCGAACGCCTCCAAGTTTAACTTCGGTGGGATCGGACTTAAGTTTAGCGGGGCGGGTCGTGCCCGCCCCGTCCTTCCTGCTTCGTCGTAAAATTATGCCAACTTCTCCGCCAGATACAAACTTCGTCGCTACCTTCAGTCACCACCGAGCACCCATTCGTCAATTAACCTCGCCTGCCCAACAAACGCAGCGAGCAGGATGACTGCCGGTCGGTCAACGGTGAAGATGGGTTCAAGGGTTTGTGCGTCAACGATTTCCACATACTGGGGTCGGGCAAGGGGCTCTGAAGCCAAAACTTCCCAAACCTTTGCCTTCAACTTCGCTGCGTTTCTTTCGCCCGATTTGAAAAGTTCGTCAGCGGCTTTCAAGGCTCGGTAAAGCACTGTCGCTGCCCTTCGTTCTTCAGGGTTCAGGTAGGTGTTTCGGCTACTCATTGCCAAGCCATCTGTCTCCCTAACCGTCGGGCAAGGGACGATTTCAACGGGAAAGTTCAAGTCCCGAACCATCCTTTGGACGACCCTTAGTTGCTGGAAGTCCTTTTCGCCGAAATAGGCTTTGTGGGGCAGGACGATGTTGAAAAGTTTCGCGACGACTGTGGTCACACCCCGAAAGTGCCCGGGACGATAGAAGCCCTCCAAACCCCTGGTCAGTTCGGTCACTTCAACGAAGGTCTGGTAGCCTTCAGGATACATGTCCTCGTCCTTCGGGGCAAAAACGATGTCAACGCCAACTTCCTCCGCCATCTTCAAATCCCGTTGAAGGTCACGAGGGTAGCGGTTGAAATCTTCCCTCGGTCCGAACTGCAAAGGGTTGACATAAATGCTGACGACGACGACATCGCATTCCTGTCTTGCCCGCCTCATCAGCGATAGATGCCCTTCGTGAAAGTAGCCCATCGTAGGGACGAAGCCGATAGTTTTGCCCTGAGAGCGCAACTCAAGGGAACGCTTCTGCATTTCCTCTGGCTTCTGGATGACTTCCATGCCCATCGCCTCCGTGCAGCCTTATTGCGCAAATGGTTCGTCACTGCTTTCGCCGAATTTTGAGCGAAGGTGCGCCAACGCTTCACCTACCACATACAGCGAACCTGTGACACAAACTAAATCGTCAGAACCCGCATTTTCTAGAGCAGCATCCAACGCCTCGGCGACACTCAGATGCATGCTAATGGGTTTGCCAAAGGGTTGACAATGTTTTGCGAGCAGTTCAGTTGGCAACGCACGCTCCGTTTGAGGCTGTGTCACGAAAACTCGCTCGGACAGCGGCACCAACTTTGAAACGATGCTGACAGCGTCTTTGTCCCTCAAGATGCCGATGACAAGGTTTAATCGCTTGTAGCGGAAGATTGTCCGCAGGGAACGGGCAAGGGTCGCAGCGCCTGACGGATTATGCGCACCGTCCAAGAGAACTTTGCGACCGTTCAACTTGAACAACTGAAGCCTTCCGGGGCAAGTCGCTCTTTGCGCGCCAATTGAGATTGCGTCATCGCTTATCTCCCAACCCGCCTCTCGCAGAAGTTCAATGGCAGCCAAAGCGCAACCGAAGTTTGGCAACTGGTGCGTTCCCAGCATGCTCAACTTGACGCGATATTTACCGAGCCAAGTTTTGAAAGTCGCTTCGGTTCCGTTTTCGTTGGCTGAGTGAAGTTGCCAGAGCACATTCTCGCTGCTCAACAATCCACATCCAGCGCCCACATGGACGAGCCTTGCGCCAAGTTGGGTGCAAGTTGCTTCAAACAGCCTCAAAACTCCAATCTTGTGCTCGGCAGTAACCAGAGGTCTGTTCGGTCTCGCAATCCCCAACTTGTCTTGGGCTATGGTGAAATGGTCTGGACCGAGTCGGTCGGTGTGGTCCAAGCCAATAACCGTCACCACGCTAACCAACGGTTCTAAGACATTTGTTGCGTCCCACCGACCTCCCAAACCGACTTCCACGACGGCGATGTCAACTTTCTCATCGGCGAAATATCGGAAAGCCATTGCCGTCAATACTTCAAACTCCGTCGGCGCACCGTGAGGCGTCTCGGTTGCAACTCGCTCAGCCAAACCTTTAGCCCAACCAAGCAACTCATCAAATTTTTCGTGCGGGATGAGAGCGTTGTTGATGCGAAACCTCTCGCGGTAAGTGACAAGGTGGGGCGAGGTGTAAACTCCGACCTTGAAACCCGCCGACTCCAAAATTGCCGAAAGGAATGAAACTGTTGAACCTTTCCCGTTTGTGCCTCCAACGAGGACGGAAGGGAAGGTCAAATGTGGGTTGCCAACAAATTCCATCATTGAGCGAATTCGCTCAAGCCCAGGCTTGATTCCGAACCTTTGCAAAGTCTTCAAGTAGCCTTCACCGCTCATCATCCTTTGTCGCATCACCACCGTCGGGCTGAGCGCTTTGTTGCCCTTCCCGCTTTTCAGCAAGTTCCCAGTCTCGCTCCCAAGCGTTGGCGAGCCAACGCAATGCGACTCGGACACCAGAAGGTGCTCTGTCGCCAATCAGTTTGCTGAGCCAGTCGCTTCCAAAGTCAACATTTGCCAGTAATTTTTCGGGCTCAACCCTCTTGGCTTTCGCGAAGGCAATTATCAACGCAGTTGCCCCAATGTCTGGCGTTTTCTCCCTGACCGCAACGACTTTGTCCTCACTGACCCGCAAGTGATACGCGACTACTTTGCGGACGACGGGAGCAGGTGCTTTTCCTTCCGAAGGCAAAGGCGTCTTCATCTCCAGTGCCGACAACCTCGTTTGGTAAGCGGACAGCAGCGCTTTGTCAACCTGCGCCCGCTTCTCTCTCGTGCGAGACAGAAGGGAGTGCAAATCGGCTGTGGCGCTTTGGAGCGCTGAACGGGCAAGTTGCAACTTTGTCTCAGCCACCCAAACGAAACTGCTCCTTTGCCGCTGCAGCAAATTAGCGGCTTCAGCCAAAGCGAAGACAGCCTTTGTTATCTGCCGTTCTATGTCGCGAACCGCCGTTGCCTCTCTCTCAAAAGCGAGGGCTATTCGGAAAAGGATGCGGCTGCTTTCGTCGGAAGCTTCAATGATGCTTTTCGGCAAGTCATGCCCTTGAGCGACAAGTTGCTGCCAATCCTTAAGTGCCCGCAACCACAAACCAGTTGCGTAGCGTGCATCTTCAAAAACACTTTCAACTTCAGCCATCGCAATTTGGAAGGCAGCCAATGTCCGGGCGCAATCTTCCGCCACTTCATCGCGGGTTCGCATCAGATTGTCAAGCCTCATTGCATCGCGCCAAGGGAAAGTATCATCGTTGTCCCTTCGGTCGCGCCTCTCCGATTGGCTGAAGGTGATAGAGATGGGACCAGACCTGAGCGGGATAGAGCGCATTTGAGACCACAAAGCCTTGACTTGGACGGCAGCATTGCCCGTCGCATTGAAAGCAGTTTGTTGTCGCTCCGCCCACTGATTTTCAACTTGCTCCCACTCAGCCAGAGTTCTTTCAAGCCACTTCAAAACGAGGGTTTGCTTGGGTGCGGAGCGCGATGTGCTGGGTGCAGAATTTCGTGAAGCGCTTTTAACTCTTTCCAGCCCTTGCCTTGCCGCTTCATTTTGCGGCTCAATTTCAAGCACCCGTTCATACCACTTTTTCGCTTCGTCCCACTCCTGCAGTTCTTCCCTTGCCTGAGCGAGACCGAGCAATGCGGGGACATAGGACGGCTGCGACTTTATTGCTGCTTCGTAGTGAAGGGCTGCGTGCCGATACAATCCCCTTTGGGCATAACCTGCAGCCACCATTGCATGGGCAGCGAAAGCGGGCAGGTCGGGATAAATTCGCCCTAAGTCTTCGTTCGCCCTTCTCGCTCGTTCTAACCGCTCCGTTGATGGCGGGTGAGTTGAAAGGTAAATCAGCCATCTGGCGGGCTTGCCTTCGTTCTTGGCGAACTTCTCAAACAAAGCGACCGAGCCCTTTGGGTCGTAACCTGCCAGGAGGGCAAGCCTGAGGGCGTAGTTGTCGGCATCGCGTTCGTGCTGTCGGCTGTATCCTAGTTCGTAAAGGGATGCAGCGAGACCTGCGAGGGTTTGAACCGTTTCGCCACGCTTGTTCAAGTTCAGTAAATCCGCCAGCAAACTGATGCCCAAAGACAGACGGAATTGCTTAAGGGAATGGCGACCAGCCACATGACCAACCTCGTGAGCCAAAACTGCTGCCAATTCGTCTTCAGTGTCGCTCGTCTCCAGCATCCCGCGAAAGACATAAATTCGCCCGTTCGGCAGTGCGACAGCGTTGACCTCTCCCGTGTTCAGCACTCGGAACTTTATGGGCATGTCTTTGCGGGGCGAAACTTCGGCAACTTTCCGACCAGTCGTTTCCGTCAACTCCGCCAAAAGCGGGTCTTCGGAGCGCTCAAACCCCAATTCCCAAAAGGTCTGGGCGATTGCTCCGAGGAGTTTCTCAACTTCCCGGTCCAAGTCGCAACCAACTAACGCCAGCAAAAACGACAAAACCATGATGGCGCCTAAGCGCCGCCAAATCATTTCAAATCACCGCCCTTCATGAGGCATAACGAACGGCAGGGATCACGAGCGACCATCTTTGTCAAGTCCACGAAGCCAAGCCTGAACCGTCGTCGCAAAGTGCGGGAAGACAACTTCTGGCTCTTCCAAATCCGGATGCCACCGCTTCTCCCACTCAAGGGTCAAGAAGCCTTGATAGCCGATTTTGCGCAACGCCTTGATGGCGTCAATGAGCGGGATGTCACCTTGACCGACAAGGACATAACGGACTTTCCCGTCCTTCATGACGGAGTCCTTCAAGTGAGTTGCAACGATTCGCTTACCGAGATAGTTGACAGACTGCTCGGGAGTCTCACCTGCGCGGACGGAGTGGTGGACATCCCAAACGCAACCTGCATTCTCAGCGGGAACTTTCGCCAAGATGGCAGCGACATCTTCTGCCTTGACAAGGGCATCGTGGGTTTCCAAAGCCATCGTCACGCGCAACGGCTTTGCGAACTCAGCCAAAAATTGCAACCGCTCTGCAACGATGGCAAAGTAAGTTGCCTTGTCCATCCCTTGAGGGACATTGCCTCCGAAAACCCGGACGACTGGGCAATGCAAAGCCGCAGCCAGTTCCGCGTAGGCTTTCGCTTCGTCAAGTTGCTTCTGCCATTCGTTTTCCGGAACGCCGAGCCTTGCCGACGAACCGAGCGCCACAATTTGCAAGCCAGCGTCGTGGAAGCGCCGCCGAGTTGCCTCACGGTTTTCAGGGGTCAAAGCCGGATGCTTTGGCAAAAACATCTCGTCTTGCAGACCCCTCAACTCCACGCCTTGATAGCCCCAAGCGACGGCGTTGCGGATGATTTCCTCAAGCGACCATTTTGGGCACCCTAAAGTTGAAAACGCCAGTTTCATGCCCGCCACCTCACTCAAACAGTTTTTGCCGCAATCAAATTTTGCCTCACCTGAAGTCACCGATGCGCCATCTCTTGCTTTGGCACTCCGCACCTCGTATCCCGCGCCTTCAGATTGCTTGGGCTACTTGTTCAATGAGGTTGCGAACTTGTTGCAACCAGTTATCAAGTTCCTCGCGAGTTGGCGGTGGCGTCACAACGCCGGGGTAGCGTGCGCCGATGAATTGGTTCGCCCGCTGGCAAAGGGCTTCGTATGCTGACAAATCTGGCAGATATTGACTCGCTAACCGGAGCAGGTAGGGCAAATCGTGAGTTCGCTCCAGTTGCCAACCTTGAGCCAGCAAAAACGCCTTGAGGGCTTTTTCAACGGCTTGCTGGATGTGATAGGCAGCATCATATACATCGTCAAACAACAATGCTCGCCTAATGCGTTCCTCATCGTCTCGCGCCCACTGAAGCCAATCCAAAGGGTAAAGTGACTCACCTTGTTCTAACAATGTCCTCACCTCCCGCAAAACTTCATCCCAATCCCTTCGGCTGAACAACGGCACGCCCTTTTGCACGATTTCAGCGATGAAGACATTCCGCTTCAGAAGTTCCCTTCGGAACTCGTCAAGCGTCATGATGTGCAACTCGTAAGTTGGCAAGTCATCCGACCAGGCTAAATGCTGCATGACCAACTCAAGCCTTGCGGAGAAGCCATCGGGGTTTGGCGCTTGGGGCAAAACAATCAGCAAATCAACATCGCTGTGTTTGTGAGGTTCGCCGTAAGCGAACGAACCGAACAAGAGGACAAACTCTGGGTTCAGAGCCAAAACTAACGGCTCAATTGCTTTCCTCAAACTGGCTTCCAACTCGCTCAACTTGAGCGCCATAATTCGTCGCTCCTTTGGGGCATCAAGATTATGCCTACTTTGACGCATCCGTGTTCTTCACCAGCGATGGGTTGCCTGGAGGTAAGCGTAAGTTGCCGAGTTGCTCGTAAAGTTGGCTCTGACAACGCCTTTGCCCCATATTCGGACAAGATAAAGCGACCAAGCAGTTGACGGGTCTGCTCGATAGTTTAGGGTCAACCCAACCATGTTCAACGCTCGCCGCTCGCCTCCGGTTAGCCCGAAAAACCCGAAGTGGGAGTTGTTGAATGCCCCGGCTCCAGAATACCAAAAGTCTGCTTTCCGAGAAAGCCAGACCCAATGTGTTTCCAGTCGCAAATCCGCCTTGCGGGAGGGTTGCAATCCCAATTGGGCGAACAGAATTCGGCTGTTCATCAGGTTGAAGATTGGCGGGAGAGCATTCTGATTCGGGGATGGCAGGATTTGAAAGAAAGTTCGGTGATAGGCATCATTGGGGTTGCCGTCGCCTGTGCTCAAAGATGCACCGAATCTCAACCAAGGGCGGCATTTTCCTTCCCACTGATGCCCAAACTCAGCGGACACAGCGAAAGCGCGATGCTTAAGTCGTCCCCAATCGCCAAATTGCCATGCACCCCAAGCCAGAAAATCGGTTTGACCCCTGTCGTTCGATAACGCCCTTACTATGTGCCCGCCCAAAGTCAAAACCGAGATAGGTTCATCGTCTGTTTGACGAACCGGAAGCGGGCGATTATCCAACTTGATGACTGATGGGGGCTTACGGCTATCGCGGTAATAAAGGGCGAAAATTCGGGCGTCAGTTTGAGGGTCAGGGGAAAATGTCCACGATGCATAAACTGTCGTGACCTTTGTCAACTGGTCGCTGCCTCTGAGGTCAAAAATTCCTCTCGTTGGTCGCAAGAGGGCAAAAGTGAAAGTTCCGTCGCGGCGCTCTTTGGTGACTTGAATGCCGTCAAAACTCCGACCGATGAGGGTGAAATCAGAGGAGCCTATCAGCCGCTCTTGAATTCGGTTTTGCCTCAGCCAGAGCAAAGTCTCGTTTTGGGGAAGTCGTTCCGCCCCATCACCAAATTTGAACCGACCAACCCGCACCCAAGTGTCCTTGCCACTTTTCCTCTGCCAGAAAAATTGCTTGAGGAAGATGCTGCCTTCCCTTCCCCCGTTGAAGAACCTGTAAAGGGCACCGAGCGAAGGAATAGCGGCGTTTTGGGGTAAACCGACGAAAGTTACATGGGCAACCTCAACATGCCACTTCTCCCGTTCACTTTGCCTGCTTAGACCCGCAGCAATTGCCGAACCGAGGAAGTTGTAGTGGCTGTCAGCGTTGGGAAGGTTGAAGAACTCCCAGCGCTCCCCGCGAACTTGCCATGTCCCAGTCAACTTTAAACCTTGAGCCCATAACCAAGACGGCAACAACCCACCTGCCATCAGAACGGCTACCGCCCTTAACAGCATCCTTCCCACCCCCGCTAAGGTTTTTTCTCCTGCCAGCAAAATGATAGCACCGCTCCCTTGACACAAGTCCATGGGATGGCGGTTTGTTTTGAGGTTCACTTTTCTGAGGGTCGTTTGTGCGGGCAGAAGTTCAAAGGACGGTCAGAGGCAACAAGTCTCGTTTCATCGCTTCTTCTCGGACACCGACCAGTTCGCCTTCAAAGCCCCAAAGGTAAGCCTTCGTCGTTCGAACAAGAACCAACTTGCCCCTCAGTTCTGGACTACCCTCAAAGACGACGGTTTTGTTGGTTCGGGTCCGTCCGGAAAGTTTTTGCGGGTTCTTCTCGCTCGGTCCTTCAACGAGGACTTCAACGACCTGCCCAACCTCGCGCTCGTTCTTTCGCTGTTGAATTTGGTTTTGGAGGGCTATCAACTCTTGCAGCCGCCGCTTCTTGACAGGCTCTGGAATTTGGTCAGGGAAGGTCGCTGCCAGAGTGTTGGGGCGGGGCGAGAAAGCGAACATGAAGGCTTGGTCAAATTCTACTTGCTCCATCAACCTGAGAGTGTTGCGGAATTGTTCCTCGGTCTCGCCGGGGAAACCGACAATGACATCTGTGGCAATGGCGATGTTAGGGATTTTTGCCCGCAATTTCTCAACGATGCTCAAATAACGCTCAACAGTGTAACCCCGCCACATTCGGCGGAGGACTTCGTTGTCGCCGCTTTGAACGGGTAAGTGAATGTGTTCGCAGACGCTTTCAAGGTTCGCCATCGCATCTATCAAACGGTCAGTCATGTGATTGGGGTGATTAGTCGTGAAGCGAACGCGCACTTTCGCAGGCGCCGCCAGTTCATCAATCCGCTCCAAAAGCCATGCCAAATCAATCCGTTCCCCCGTCCCTCGTCCCCCGCCCCTCGTCCCGTTCAAATCATGCCCGTAAGCGTTGACATTTTGCCCGAGCAGGATTATCTCGCGATAGCCCATATCAACGAGTTGTCTAACCTGTTCCAAGATGATTTCGGGCGGGACGCTTTTCTCCGGACCGCGAGCCGTTGGGACGGCACAGAAAGTGCACTTTTTGTTACAGCCGTGAATAACCGTGATGTAGGCGAAAATGTCGCTGTTGCGGACAACCAAATCGGGCGGGACAGGGTCATCGTAAAGGTTGAGGTATTCAACGAACCGGCGCTGTTCCTGAACTACTCGGATCAAATCTGGCAACCGATGGACACTTCTCGGACCGAGCAGCAAGTCAACATAAGGTGCTCGCGCCTTGATGATGTCGCTTTCCCGCTGAGCCATGCACCCTGTCACGCCGAGGATGAGTTGTGGCTTTTTCTGTTTGAGTTTGGCGAACTCGCCCAAGTATGCGAAAACCTTCTCGTCGGGTTTTTGCCTAACGGTG
>Ga0209225_1003139_pt1 | contig 14134 bp, 17 predicted proteins | sample WasSprMetagenome_FD_184732 | JGI IMG/M metagenome (GOLD analysis project Ga0209225, IMG submission 184732) | Sulfidic aquatic microbial communities from Washburn Spring, Yellowstone National Park, USA - WS (SPAdes) (version 3) | ecosystem: Environmental > Aquatic > Thermal springs > Hot (42-90C)...
CAAAGGAATAGGTATATGGGTTCACCCTTACGCTTTATCTTCAGCTTATTCTCATCAACAGCTACACACCTACCTCCTCTCAGGCTTAGGTAGAGCATCCATAATTGCTGTGAAAGCCTATACACCAGCCCATAGGATATACCTCCAACAGCCTTAGCTACACCCCTATAGGATAGACCTGTAAAACATAACATGGCTGCAATAACCTTAACCTCCAAAGAAGTCTTATTCCTCTTGAAGACAACATCTCTTCACAAAATCCAAAAGAGGCTGAAGACTAGAATAAGACAACATAGAAGCACAAAAATACAAGCTAAAAAGACAAAAACATTAAACAACTTACTCAAATCTTATCATAACATCATCCCTTTTGGGATGATGCCAAGTGCTTTGTTAAAAATTCTTGGCTAACTCTATAGCTTTACGCATTTACGTTATCTTTTAAATTTCGAAATTAGATAGTTGAAGTTTAAATGAATTATTAGGTAACTCTATTTTGCAACAAAGCAATGCCAAGATATTGTTAAATAGCTTAACAATATTTTGTTAAGCTACTTCTTAGGGAGTTTTAAGAGGCTGCTTTTGGAGTGATACCATCAATCGGCTCATCAAAGCCTTAAAGATAGTTGTTATTCAGGATCGATAGTTTTTCTGAGGTTGGCAATCCTGCTTTACATGATTGGCTTACGCTATAGGGATATAACCTATGTCTTGAGAATTGTCCCATAAGGCTTTAGTTAAGAAGAGTGCCATCAACGTTAAGCCTAAAAGTAGTTGTTGACAAAATTAAAGCTGATGAAGAATGGTTATGTTTGGGCTCCCATAGATGCCAATATGCACGAATTTCTTACCTTATGGATTTAATGGCAAAGGAACATTCATGCAGAACCTTCCCCAGAGAAGTCTTGATACATGTACAAAAATCCAGATTCTTTGTTAATATAGTATCCTAAAGACTTTTGAACCATTGGGTTGAAATAAAGAACCTTAGCTAGAGAAACAATAGTGAACACTTTTCAGAGCCATGAAAGCAAGGATTTTCTTTGACAACTCATCATAAGAAAAGAAAGATCTTAAGATAAGCTCTTCATCTATGATACAAATTCATAAAGCTATTAAAATCCTAAAAAGATCGCCAATAATACTGATAACTTGATAGCATTACAACAAACCCTTAGCTACCCTAAATATTTACTATCCTAAAAATTCTCTTTTAATAAAAGGAATCTTCAAAACTTCATCTATATATGCTTCAGGATCTATTTCCCTAACTAAAGCTTCATCAACATCAATTATATATATTGCATGCAGACGAGCGTTCTTAATCTCATCAAAGCTCACTGGTGGTTTCTTGTAATACTTGTCACAAAGAGCTTTTACCTCAAGTATTTCATCAGCCTCCCTATGGCTAGGAGGCTTTTGAAAAACTCCTGGTATCTGTAATATATTTGTGGGCAAAGTACCAAGGCCAAACTTATCTGAGAAGGCACTGTATCTCGCTATCTTACTCGCAATTCTAGCTCTATTGTAGGTTGAAGGGTCAAGGGCATGGTCTGGAGGAGTATAGCCTGTTTCTATCTCGATTATTAGCTTCCCTTCTCCTCTAACCCCAAAAAGATCACACACTAGCATATCGCTTAACTGATGTTCTACATCAACATAATATCCTTTTAAAATGAGATGTTTTGCACATAAAAGTTCCATGACTGAATGATTTATCTTGACCAAATTCCTCCTATATAGCTTCACCAACCTATCTGAGATTCTCTCTAACTCAGATTTTACTCTAATATCTTCATTTTCAGATATTCTCTCCAATAATGTGTTTATATCTTCGTTGAACTTCTCTGTATCCAAATCAGATCGAATTTTAAGTCGTCCCAGAAAATAAATCTTTGAACTTTACCTATAAGATTTCTGCCTTCTTCTCCTAGGACCGGGTCCTCCAAACTTTTTCGGCTCTGTACGCCTTGGGTCCCCAACTAGAAGATGTTTATTGAATTCGATGATTCTTTTTTTCAATTCTGAGCTTTTGCTCCAATCTACAAGAGCTCGTGATATAGCTATGGCAGCAGCTTCAGCTCTGCTCATAAAACCCCCGCCCTTAACCTTCACGTCTATGTCCACCTTTTCTCTAATCTCGCCAGCCAATTGCAATGGAGTAAGTATTACTTCTCTAGCTACTTCAGGCATGATGATCTCTACAGGGACTTTGTTTATCCTAACCCTACCGCTTCCAGGAGAAATAGTGGCAGTAGCTCTTGCCGTCTTCCTTGATCCTGAATAAAGCTTTACATTAGAGCTCAATCTAATCACCTTTCCAGCCCAGCCTAGATGCTAATTCACCTAATGTAAGGTAAAAGGATGGAGGCTTTTTTGCTATAGCATCTTCAAATTTTGTCTTTTCAAGGAATTTATATTGCTCAGGTATGCCCACATATACTCTTAATTTTTTAAGAGCCTCTAAACCTTTGGCTTTACGCCTTGGGATCATTCCACGAATCATCTTACTCAATATAGTATCAGGTCTTTTTGGATGGAAAGGACCATGGCGAGGATTTATCACGCTACCTATCTCTAATTTCTTTAAATACTCGTTTATGATGCTCGACTTGCTACCTGATAGTAAGGCTTTCTCAGCATTCACAACTATTACTCTATTCCCATTTAGCAAAGATTTTGCTACGTAAGAAGATAGCCTTCCAGCTATATGCCCTTGTGCGTCAACGACTATGGTTCTAACGCTTTTCATACTAGCCTCCAATCAAGATCACTCCTTTCCCCTCAGGAAATTTCTCTATAAACTCTTTTAAAAGCATGGCCTTGCCACCTGCCTTCTGGATCTTCCAGAAAGCCTTTTCTGAAAAGCTATAAGCTCCAACAGTTATCCTATGTGAGATAATACCACTTCCAAGAATCTTACCAGGAACCAATACTAAATCATCTTCCTTTGTAAGTCTGGATATCTTCCCTACGTTCACTACTGGTCTTCTTGACCTAGGCTTTGACAAATATTCTATAGCAGCAAGCCAAATGTGAGAGTTACTTTTCTTGTATGCCTGCCTTAAAGTATATATTACATCATTCAAAACAGGATTTTCTATTTTACTCAAATTACTTCACACTCTTTGCTTTTTCAGAGAAATCCAAAAGTTTCTTATGTAGGATTTCAACAGCTTTAGTCAAAATTTCGTTAGCTGAAAGAGAGCCTGAAGACTCAATATATAGCATATGAGTATCCTCTTCTTCAGAGATAGGCTTAAGGACTGAGACTGTTGTTGGTTGCCACTTTGCATGCTCTTTTCCCTTTCCTAATCTTGCATATGCCTCAAGTTTTATCGCCTGTCTAGGTGCAAGCTTGACTATGGGTATAGAGTTGCTTATAGGTTTCACAAACTTATCCTCTGATTTCAAATCACCAGAGTAAACAACCTTTGTCTTATTAGTAGCTTCAGCATCTAAAACTAGAAGGACCCTACACTTAGGGCAACCTAAGGCACTTTTGCAGTCACATTCTTCTGGTAGTACATATCTTGTAAGATCGGTCTTTAAGGGAATAAGACCTAGCCTGTGAGCTAAAAGTTCGTCATACATTATGGAAGAGTTTTCAATTATAACAACCTCGTCAATAGCCATGGTAGGCACTTCGGAGATGGCAAAGCGGCGTATCGCATTAACATAGCTTCTATGTATACCCTTAATTATAACCTTGATCTTTTTCTCATCTTGCTCTAATATTTGTATCTTCACTAAGATTAAAACCTCCTATCAATGATTCAAGTATCACTTTTAGATTCCTTAAGCTCTTCTACCTCTCCTGCCACCTGGTTTCCTAGTCGTGTCATGAGGGATAGGTGTAACATCTTCTATTCTTCCTATCTTAAAGCCTGAACGGGCTAAAGCTCTAATGGCTGCTTGAGCGCCTGGGCCTGGAGTCCTAGGACCTGTGCCTCCAACGGCACGAACTTTGATATGGAGAGCGTTGATACCCTTTGCCTTTGCTATTTCAGCTACCGCTGTAGCTGATTTCATGGCAGCATAAGGAGAAGATTCAAGCCTATCTGCCTTTACATGCCTCCCGCCTGAGCTAAAGGCTATCGTCTCAGCACCAGTCAAGTCAGTTATATGTACTATAGTATTGTTGTAAGAGCTGAATATATGGGCTACTCCCCATCTTTCTTTTGCTTCTGAGCCTTTTTCACTCATTTTTTTCACCTTGAATAGACAATGTTCCACTCTTAAAGACGCTACTTTCGCTTAACCTGATTTTATCATATTCGTCTCTTTTTACTATATATCCTGGTCTTGTAACGGTTTTATCTCCTATCATTATATGACCATGAGTTATTAATTGGCGAGCTTGGTAAGGAGACAAAGCTATACCTTTTCTCCACACCACAGTTTGTAGGCGCCTTTCCAAAAGATTTTCAACAGTCAAACTAAGGACATCGTCCAAACCTGATTTCAGATCTACTATGCCCATATTATTTAATGATGATAAAAGTTCTTTCTCTTTCTTAATTCTTATCTCTTGTGGCGCAGCTAAAAGCATTCTTGCTTGCTTTCTTATTCTTGAAAGTTCTGTATGCGCCTTCCATAGTTCGCGTTTATTTCTTAGTCCATAGGTACCTAATATATACAGCTCTTGAGATAACTGCTCACTGCGCCAAGGATGCTTTGGTGCAGAATATTTCTTTTGAGGTTTTTTAGGGTCTCCCATAAAGATCACTTTTGTGTTGTTGGTGCTGCCGCTTTTCTTACACCAACAGCCCTTCCCTTTCTCCCAGTTGTTCTTGTACGCTGTCCCCTTACCTTTAAGCCTAAGGAGTGCCTTACGCCACGCCAACTCGCTATCATCTTCTCACGTTCTATCTCTGTTTTTAAAACAAAATCCAAGTCTGAACCTATATAATGAGTATTGACGCCTGTCTCTGGAGCTTTCTTATGGTTTAGCATGAATGTAGGAATACCTACTTTCGTTGGATCTTTAAGACAATCTTGAATTTCAGAAATCTGTCTATCGCTAAGGGCTCCTAATCTCATTTTGCTATCTATCTTAAGAGCGTTGATAATAGCATTAGCTAAACTATAACTTACACCTTTAATATCAGCCAAAGCTACCACTACTTTTTTTGTTCCATCCAAATCTTTTCCAGCGATTCTAACTATGTGCTTAAATTCTGAGGACAAAGACTACTCACTTTATGTGAGTATTATGCCTAAAAACATCTATTATAAATGTTTGCTGTTTAATAAAAATATTGGATAATGCTTCATGATAACACTTCTACAGAGTCTACTTTACCATCTCCATTTAAATCAAATCCACGAATTACTATGGCCCATTTTCTTTCATCATGATAATTCTTTAAGACTTCTTTAGCGAAGTTCGTAATAGCTATAACTGCTGACTTTGTGCCTATGTATCTTAGTCCTGCCAGAACGATTATGCTCTTCTTTTCATCGTAAGGATTTGGTATTTTTGCTATGAGTCCATCATGATCACCATTAAAGGTTCTTCCTCGTGCATCTAATAATCCAGCCCAGTAATTCTGCTCATTAAATTTTATGGGTAAATACTTGTTGACATCAGCAGTAATAAGATTCGTTCCAGGGCCACCTAACAAGATAAGATTATTCTTTTCTTCCTTCTCAGCTTTCACATCCACATCGAGCTTTACAACAAAATCGTTTGGCATCTTACTGAATTGTCCAAGGAAGAAAGCTAGTTGAACAGCGTAATGGCCATCTCTGGCAGAGGTTTTGTATGGCCCATGAGGTTCGGGGGAACCAACGATTATACGCCCATCAAAAGTACTTGAAATTAGAAACTCTCTAAAGAAAGAGAGGATTTTTTCATCCATAAAGGCTGAGTTTAAAACGTTAAGTCTTTTCTCACCAAAAGGTAGTTCAACACCAAAAGCAGGATAAGTTACTTTATAGTATTTAGCCATTGCCCCTTTTATAGGTTCTTCTTTCTCAACAGATAATAGTCCTATTTTATGCAGTTGCCTTATGTGATAATAAACCTTTTGTTCATAAATCTTGAGAGACCTAGCTATCTCAGCAGGATACATAGGCTTTTTAGCAAGAAGATTAAGGATCTTCCAGCTAAGAGGGTTTAAGGTAGGTCTCATTGTAGATGGCTCGTCAAAGATAAGAATACTTTTCATAAGAAGGTTATCTTCTCCTTCAATTATGATTTCTTTTTTCATGAGTAAACCTAGCTATGAACTATTATAAATGGCTTTTTAGTGGCTCTTTTCTCAAGTTCACTTCTTAGAACATTTTAAACCAAAAGGTAGAACCTAAAATATAGTTATGAATAATCTATCTTTTCTTTGGAAGACTCCGTTCCAGTTAAGTTTTCTTTTGCCACAGTAGAAATCCCAGTTTCTATAGGTGCTGGTGGAGGTGTAGTAGCCATAGTGTAACCAATCCATGCTAAAATTCCTAGAATTGCCGCCACTGCTATGAAAACTGATATTTGCAATGTTAACAAACTTAGTTGAGGAACGAAGAATAAGAGCCAACCATAAACTATTATGCCTACAATGCTAGCAATCATTATTAATGCTCCTATAGCTTGATCCTTATTCAACATCTTTCACTTCCTTGCCATTGGTAAGTCTAATGCCTTCCTCATAAAGATTTCCTTTGATGTTGTTAAGATAAGGTTTGAGTGTTTTGTCAGGATTCTTGTTCTTATATCTTAAGGGTCTTAGAGTCGTGTTTTGGTTTATGTCTGCGCTTCAGATGATATTGGATAGGGTGAGCAGTCTTTTATAGGAATAGAGTCTTTGGAGAGGAATTCTCGCTGCTATGTTGCTGTATATGATGCCTTTATAGCGTTAAAGGCTCTTCCAAAGACTGGGAGGTAGATGTGTAGCTGTTGATGAGACTAAGGTGAAGCTGGTAGGCCATCAGCTCATCCTATGGGCTAATAGGGATGTATAAAGAGGCCCCTAGCCTTTAGCTCTACAAGATCATCTCTAGATGCTGAATTATTCTTGAGGCAGGTTCTGAGGTGCTGTGTGAATAAACCGATGTTCCTTGTAGATAAGGAACCTTGGTATAAAGAATGATTTTGGAAGGCTTGGGTTAGAGTATAGGCACAAAGCCTCATGATAGGCGTGAAACCTTCAAGATAAGGAACCGCACCAAAAGGTGGTTCGGCATACTCAAGGCAGAGTTCAAAACATTCTACAACGACTTCCCCCTACCGCTTAACCCTATATTCGATAGCAAAACTCCTAAAATCATTCATAGCCATCTAACAACTGGGTACTCATCAATGGCTTATCTTAAGCACATCGAAATTAATTATCTAAACTAATAAATAATACATTATAAAAAGGATAATTGACTTGTCCCAAAGTACAATAGGAGAAAAGGCTAAAGAGGAGATTATTTACCTAAAGGCTCTTTCACTAAAATCTATAGAAGAATTACCCAATATAAAAGAAGATATAAACAGAAAAATGATAGTCATATTAAGAATAACCCCCCTAGCTCAAAAGGATGTAGAAGAACTTAAGAAAGCTGTTGAGGAGCTCTATGAGTTTTCTGTCTCTGTTGGTGGAGATATAGCAAGATTGGGAGAAGAAAGGATAGTAATAACCCCTCCTGGCGTAAAAATATGGAGAGGTTTATAGCAATAAATCTAGTAAAGTTTTATGGCTTCTTGAACAGATGGCTGAAGAGTCGGTATCTTAAAGATCCTTGAGATGGCGTTCGTTACGTTTTCTGTCTTCTTCTTTTCACCATGGCCAGCTATGACTCTTTGTAGTTTTGGTCTAAGCTTGCTCACGAATTTTATGATTTGGTTGTAATCACTATGGCCACTAAAACCCTCGATTCTTTCAACTTGGCATTTGATGTCTACTATCTTGATCTTACCGTTGTTTTCCATTATACTTACCTGTTTTGCACCGTCCAGTATCCTTCTTCCTAAAGTTCCAGGGATTTGATAAGAAACAAAGACTATCTTATTCTTCTCTAAAGGCGCAATTTCCTCAAAATATTCAAGCACAGGACCTCCCTCTAACATGCCCGATGTTGCCATTATTATCGCAGGCCCCTCCTGTAACGCTTCTATCCTATTGTTAGGATGTTCTATATTCGTAAAGTATTCTGTGAAGAAAGGATTAGTGTCGCCAGAAATTATTTTTGTTCTAAGTTCATGAGACAAATACTCTGGATAGGCCATATGTATCGCTGTAGCCTCTGAGATCATCCCTTCAATAAATATAGGTGCCTCAATGAGCTTACCTTGTCTCATATATTCATCTAACACCAATATTACCTCTTGAGCCCTTCCTACAGCGGGTACAGGTATCAAAACCTTCCCACCTTTTGACAATGTCTCATTAATAGTATTAATGAAACTTAGCTCAACTTCTTCTCTAGGCGGCATTATATCTTCTTTAGCGCCATACGTGCTCTCTGTTATCAATGTTTCAACTCTTGGGTAGTTTGTAACAGCGCTTTCCAATAACCTGGTTTTACCAAACTTGAAGTCTCCAGTATAAAGTATGTTGTGGTCTCCTTCGCCTATGTGCAAATGTACCATAGAAGAACCTAATATATGACCAGCATTGTTAAGAACAAGCTTCATGTCAGGTGATATGTCTGTGACTAATCCATAAGCTAGGGGTATACAATGTCTGATCACTTCACGAACATCCCTAAAATCATACAAAGCTTTCGCTCCTTCCATAGATGAAACCTTTACATAATCAGTCTGTAGCAAAGTCATCAAAGGTAAAGTAGGCTCTGAGCAGAATACAGGTCCGTCATAACCATATTTGTAAAGCACGGGAAGAAAACCATGGTGATCTAGGTGGGCATGGCTTATTATAACACAATCTATATCCTCCAAATCTATATCAGCCCAATCGAAACGTGGATAAGCGTCCCAAGGATTCTTGGCACCAGGGTTTATGCCACAATCGAGAAGTACCTTACTTTCCTTTGTTTGAACGAGAAGAGACGATCTGCCTACTTCTCCAAAGGCACCTAATGTTAAAATACTTACCTCGACATCTGCGCTTAATCTAGATCTAAAGATCCTTTCTCCCGTTTCCTTGTAAAACTTTTCACGAGCTTCTGGCACAGTCTTTATGGCATGATATATGCTCTGAATACTAGTTGAAGTAATAGGTGGTGCTCTTTTTACTTTAACCTTCCAGCCTGTCTTATAAGTTAATTCGACCAAATTAAACCCTCTTTCTGGAGTCAATAATTGAGGTTTCTTTGCCTCAATTATCAAATCTCCTAAGGCATCATCAAAGAAAATATTGTTAACTTCAGCTTCTTTAGGAAGGTAGTTCATAATAATCTCTTTTGCTTCGCTCTCAGGCTTACGAATCGATTTTTCAGTCCTTACTATGACGCGTTTTTTTACTACATTAACTAAGTCTGAAATTATATAATTGTTAGATAGTAAGAATTCTGGTCTTTTAGTATAAAGGGCTATTCTTGGTCCTTCATACTCTATCCTAGTTACTTCTGCCTCGGCAGGGATGCTCTGCAAAATAGTACCCATTACCTCAAGAGATGAATTCATATTCTGCTTTTGAGGCATAACTTTAACCAAAAATCTCAGTAAGAAGTTTCTTCTTTTCTTCTTCAGAAAGTTCTTTGTAACCTTCTTTATTAATTATCACAACATCAAAGCTATCTCCACTCATGGCATCTCTTTTCATAGCTGAAGTTACAGCCTTAACAGCTATGAGTATTCCTTTCTCTAAAGTTAAGTCATCTTTATACTCGCTTTCCAGTATACCATAGGCTATAGGGGAACCACTTCCTGTAGAAACATAATTTTCTTTGTTGAGAGAACCGAAAAGATCGACGTTAAAGATGCTTGCACCTGTATCATCGTAACCTCCTACCAAGACATCAGCTATGTAAGGAAATAACCTAGATGAGAAGAAAACATTAGATGCTAATCTTGCAGCAGATTTGACTGGTATAGGGGTCTTCTTCTCCAACTTATATATTCCAGCGTAATATTTTAGAATATCTACTACATTTTGAGCGTCAGCGACAACTCCAGATATGGTCATTCCTAAATGATCATCAATTTTATATACCTTCTTTCCTTTCCTATGTGCTATAAAGCCTCCTGGCATTGTAACTCTTGTGTCGGTAGCGAATACCAAACCATCAGTACAAACTAACCCAACAGTTGTAGTTCCTTGATATACTAGTGATCTGGCAGATTTAGAATTCAATATAATTCACCTTCTATTTGACCAAAAACGCTAATTTCATAAATAATGAAGGAATCCCTTTAAATAAGTTTTTCCTATAGCCTTGAGGTACTTGGACCGTCACCTAATGGAGTTGCCAAGAAAGATTCTGGTCGGCTATGATGTGATAAAAGAATTAGGTAGTTTCATAAAGGATCTAGGCTTCGGGCATGAAGTTCTAATAATATCTGGGGTTAACGTAAAAAATTTAATCGAAAATATTGTAGATAAATCTCTATCATCCTTTGGTTTATCCTATCTTTGGTATACTATAGATTCTGCTACAATGGACTGTGTAAAACAAGTTTTAGATGTAGCAAAGAAGCAACGATCAAGAATACTCATAGGTATGGGTGGGGGGAAATCTATAGATGTTGCAAAACTTAGCGCGTATTATGCGAATCTGCCTTTCATCAGCATTCCTACAAGTGCTTCACACGATGGCATATCCAGCCCTTTCGCTTCTATAAAAGGGATGAATAAACCTTATTCTTTAGTTGCAAAACCTCCTGTTGGCGTTCTTGCTGATATAACAATTATAGCAAATGCACCAAGAAGACTTCTTGCAAGTGGTTGTGGGGATCTTGTGGCGAAGATAACGGCTGTTAAGGATTGGGAGCTTGCCAGAGATGAGAAGGGTGAATACTTTGGAAATTATGCAGCAAGCTTAGCCCGCTTAAGTGCTAACCTGATCATAGAAGAATCTGAAAAAATAAATGAAGGAAGTAAAGATAGTGTGAGGGATGTTATTGAAGCTTTGATTAGTGCGGGTGTTGCAGCTTGCATAGCAGGAAGCAGCCGACCTTGCAGTGGTTCTGAACACTTATTCAGCCATGCTTTAGACATACTCGCTCCAAATATCGGTCTTCATGGTGAGAAATGTGGCATAGGCACCATAATGATGGCAAAGCTTCATGGTTTAGAATGGGAAAAGATCTCTGACTCATTAAAGAAAGTTCATGCAATAATAAATGCCTATGAACTTGGAATTGATCCAGAGTTAATAGTAGATGCGATTCTATTAGCTCCTAAGATCAGACCTGAAAGATACACCATCCTCCATAAGCTGAAACTAGACCGTGAATCAGCCAAGAATCTTGCGAAATCCGTCAATGTTATCTAGCAATTTAATTAACCTTTTCCCTCTTCCTTAGTTACTTTTTCTTGCTCTGGTGCTTTAGGCTTCTTACCTTCATATAACTCTATGAAATAGACTCTATTTACATTCTTGATGAACTTGAATATGTCATTTGAAATCGCTCTTTTTATTATCTGAAGTCCTTCTAAAAGGTAAAGATCACTCGGTAACTTAATTTTAACGCTATCATCTTCCATAGTAAGCTCTATCTTATCTTCTTCAACAGGAATTCTACGTTTTATCAACGCAATTATCTTGTCTTTATCTGTCTCGACCTTTTTTATAATATCTACTTCATATATTAGCGTCTTTCCAGCTAATCTGTGGTTAAAATCAATTTGAGCCCTGCCCGATCCAACGAACCTTACTATGCCTATCTTGTTCTCAACTTCAACTTCATCACCTACACGAACCTCTGAAGCCTTTTCTCCAAACTTCCTTAAAGGTATCATCTTCACTTTGCTAGGATCTCTTTGACCAAAGCCTTTCTCAGGGGGTATCTCTACACTAATTTTATCTCCAACATTTGCCGATGATAAAGCTTCGTCCAAGCCCTTAAGGACCCATCCCTCTCCTATGGCAATTAACCTTGGTTCATACTTTCTGGAAGGGTCGTACACCCCAAGCTTTTTAGCTTCATCCTCAATAGTTACTTCTATTACTTCATTTGTATCCTTTACTTTAGCTATATAGTTAACATATACTAACGTGCCTGCTTCTAATGGCATGCTTATGACCTCAAAAGTCTAGAAAAGAGAAGAATAAAAATGCTTTTTGCTCTAAATCCTGTTAAATCTTGTTTGATGGGAGATTAATAACTTCACAAAAATACAGATAAGTCAAATTTTTCAAATTTAAGAAACCTGGACTAGATGATGTCAAGATAAGCTTGAGATATATTTTTCATTTTTAAGACATATATTTTATCTTGACATCATTAAGAATTGAAGATACTCAAACTTTATCGTAACATCGTCTCTAGAATCATTCGAAAAGGTAATAAAATAGACCTTAACAATTTCAGACTGTGAAGGTCTATTTTATCAGAGATCCTACAAAGCAACAGAAGAAGCATGAAAAGAAATGGTCTAGAACAACTGAGAGAATATTAGAAGCAATAAAGCTTAAGGGAGAGATTGATACAGACTCGTTGGCTAAGATAACAGGTTATAAAATAAATACGGTGAACGCTCAGGTAAGCATATTACGTCGACTCGGGCTTATAACTAGCTGTATTCGAGAAGATGTAGAATTTATCTGCCCTCCCCACATTTGGATAGAAGAGGCTATTCCACGATACGGAGATACTATAACAATTAGAAAGTGTAAGATATGTGGCTTAACAGAAAGAATCTAAATGTGTAAAACCGACCATTTAAATAGAATCTTTATTAACTAATTCTGCCTCTTTTTTAAAGACTTCTCTTGCAGCTGCTATGCCCTCACCAAACTTTAATTCAAAGCCAAGATCACTTAATGCCATGTTTATAGCACTTATAACTTGTAATATTTCGGCCTGTGTTACCATACCCATCGATCCTATCCTAAATATACTACCTTTAAGCTTTCCTTGTCCTCCAGCTATTACTACATTATACTTATTTCTTAATAGCTCTCTGAAAGCAGAATCATTCACTTTAGGAGGGTAGTTTATTGCTATTACAGTATTTGACCTCGATTTCTCTTCAGCAAAGGGTATTAGCCCCATGCTCTCTATAGCTTTATAGATGGCTTTAGCACATATTTTATGCCTATGAATAAAATTCTTAAGCCCTTCTTCTTTTATCATCTTCAATGCCTCGTCAAGAGCATAGTATAGTGGTATGGCTGGCGTATAAGGTGTCTGCCCTTCCTTTTCATACTTTCTGTAGGCTTTTAAGTTAAAATAAAAAGTATTTGTTGATTTTTCTATTATAGACCAAGCCTTCTCACTGATTGATAATAATGACAGCCCTGGAGGACACATAAGGCATTTTTGGCTACCAGCAATACAAATATCAATATGCCAATCATCAACGGGTAAATCGTCCCCACCAAGAACTGATATAGCATCTACTACTAATAATAAATCATGCTTATCACAAAATTCGCCAATCTCTTTTAAGCAATTTGTTTTTGTTCCTGTTGAGGTCTCGTTGTAGACTAATGCTATGGCTTTTATATCTTTATCTTTCTTTACAGCATCTTCAATCATATCCATGGTAACCGCTTTTCCCCATTCAATATGAATCTCTACAGGCTTCCCACCCATCGCTAATATATTATCTCTTAACCTTTCTCCAAAGAAACCATAAACGGGTACTAGTATCTTATTTGCACCTTGTACTATATTACTTATTGCGCACTCTACCCCTCCAGTACCAGAAGCTGTTAGGATTACTACATCGCCCTTTGTTTGAAAGACGTATTTTACATTCTCCAAAATTTTTGCGTAAAGCTCTTTGAACTCAGGACCTCTATGATTTATCATGGGTCTTAGCATAGCCCTCATAACTCTTGTAGGGACATTAGTAGGACCCGGTAACATTATCAGTTGCCTTGTTTCCATTCCTTTTTACCATCCTTGAACTTGAACGAAATAATTAATCATGTTTATTTAAGTTTTGATCATCTAAACTTTGTGGCTTAATTCTTTTGCTTTCTCCATTTTCAACGGCTGCATTCATTTAGTTTTGCAGGTTTATTAGCATGTTGTATGCTTTAGCTGATAGTTCTTTAGTTATGTTTTCATGTTTTTAGC
>Ga0209225_1003140_pt1 | contig 14130 bp, 11 predicted proteins | sample WasSprMetagenome_FD_184732 | JGI IMG/M metagenome (GOLD analysis project Ga0209225, IMG submission 184732) | Sulfidic aquatic microbial communities from Washburn Spring, Yellowstone National Park, USA - WS (SPAdes) (version 3) | ecosystem: Environmental > Aquatic > Thermal springs > Hot (42-90C)...
GCAACCGCAAAAATTTTATAATAAAATCAAGGGGTCTGTCAAATTTTTCCCTTATTTTTGCGTCAAACCTCCAGCGATGAAACCCCTTGTGTATCAATCTGCCAGTCCCCCAAATTTTCAAAGAACAAAATATGAATTTTTTCTATTTCATAAATATTCTTTTCTCCCCTCAAAAACACCTCAAAATATATAAACTTATTTTTACATTAAAATTATACAAGAATAATTGTTCTCTGTCTTCTTTAAAAAATTGCCTATTTCAAGTTCATCTTTTTCAAAACCTGAAATTATGAGAATTGTAATGATTTCAAAATTATAAGATTTTATTCTCATACTTTACTTTAATCTCCCTGGAAATCCTACCTGCCATAACAATCATATTTGCAAAATTCACGGCATTAAGATTTTCAAAAACAGGCAAGATTTCTTTTTCAAAATAATTTTTTAATTTCTCTTTATCTCCCTCTTTTCTCATAAATATTCTTCTTAATTCCGGCCTTAAAATCTCTTTTATATTTTCAATATTTCTTTTCTGGTCCTTTTTGCATAATTTTTCAACTACTTCAAGATACTGATAAGGGAAAGTATTGGATATTTCATCTGCCCTGAATTTACAGATTATATCCTCAAAAAAACTTACTAATTCCCAATTCCCATCGCATTCTCTTTCTTCTCCGCTATGAGTTAAAAATATAAGACAAAACCCATTTTTACCATATACATTCTTTGCTCTCTTTTCTGCTTCATTTACCTTTTTTAATGCCAAATAAAGTGGATATTTATGATGAACAATTAAAATTCCTGCACTCATAGATGCCTTTGAACTTAAAATTTCTTTAAATTTTTTCTGCAAATTATAAGCACATTTTAAAACTTCTTCTATTGGCAAAAGTGCTAAAACATCATCTCCTCCTGAATAAACAAGTTTTCCATAATGTTCATCTTCTACAATTTTTCTAACTTCTTCAAGGGCAAATTGAGATAATTTCCTACTAAATGCTTGGTGAATAGATGGGGAATTTGGATGTTTTGAGCATAAAATTTTTTGAAGACTTTCTTTATCTTTTTCTTCTGAAAATTGTATTAAAGCATCTTTTACTTTCTCATCAATCGTATCTTTCATTTTTGGATTAAATTCACCTTTCAACCATTTTCCCATATTATCTCCATCCATTTGTAAAATAGCATAGTATCTTGAAGGGTTGATATTATTTTCATTTAAAAAACTTAAAATAGTCTCAAAATCTTGGCTACTAACGCTAATTCCATATTCCTTTTCAAAACGGTCTTCTCTATAATTTTCTTTCATAAGAAATTCACCATCAATTTTATAAAGATGGTCATTTTTTAATTTTGGAACTGAAATAGAAGAGGGAAGATCTTTGTTATTATTTTTTTCCCTGACAATTTTTCTGAAGTTATTAAATTCTTGCTCAAAATTTTTCTTTATTCCCTCATTTAACCTTCTCTTTTCTCCAATACTTGCCATTTCAGAAGTTGATGGAGATTTTATCTCATCAGATAAACCGAGTTCCTCTTTTATGATTTTCGGAAATAATCTTTTTGTAAGACAAACTCCACAAAGTTTTTCGCCGTTTTTTACAACTCCTGGAGTTAATTTTTTCCAATCAATTTTCAAAACCTCAAATTCCCCACAAAGATGACACTTTTCACTGAGTTGTTCAATCTGTCCAAAATCTCTTACACTTTTCCTTGCTCCGAGAAGTTTTTCAGTAAGTTCTAAAAGTAATGAATAAGCAGTTCCAACATTAGCAGGTTTATAATAAGGATGATTAACTATTTGCTTAATTGTTTCATAAAGATCATTTTTATCAGAGAAAAGCTCCTTATAATCATTTAAAACATCATCAAGTAAAATTCCGCTCTTACTCCATGGCATTATAACCCAATAAACCTGAAAGTATGAAAAGAGATGCTTTTCTATGTTATTTTTTAAATTTTGATTTTGAGAAAAGTCCTCAATCTCTTCATACACTTTTTCAGCCAATTCTTTTAATTTGTTTTTAAACTTTTCTTCACAACTTTGTCCCAAATTTTTATTATAAGGAATAACAGCCAAAAATCTATTTGGTAAATTAGCAATTGTTAATTTTTCTTCTAAATTTTCATCTTTATCTTCCCATTTTTTAAACCATTCTTTAAATTTTGGCTCATTAAAATTGGTAAAAGGTGAATTTCTGAAAATGTCAAAATAGAGCCATCTATCAACAAGAGGTTGACCAAATAAGTTAGGGTATATAATGATATCAGGTCCAAATTCTTCAACTAAAACTTTCATACTTTCCCAAATTAAATAAGAAAGCATATAACTTCCTGCCCATAAATCAGATGTTTTTCTTGCCTTTGAGATGAAACTTTGGACAGGACCGATAGTAAAAAGTAAAAATGCAGGATTTGGTAAAGCAGAAACAATAGCAGATGTCTGAATCAAATGGTCATAAATAGAATGATTTGGTGCTCTTGAATCAGCAGGATGTTTATTTATTTCAGGGAAAATTTCAGGATAAAATCGCCATAAAAAGAAAAAAACAAATTTTGCTCTTTCGTCCTGGTTTGAAAAAGTTAAATTCCCTAATTTATTAAACAAATTTTGAACTTTATCTACATCAGGGGTTTGAACTGGTTCTTTATTTTCAGAAAAAATATCTATAAATTCACATTCATCATAATTTACTGAAGATGTATTTTTAAAATCATTTTCTTTTTGTTCATTTTCAAATTGAGGTTTAACAATTATCCTGCTTTGGGCTGAAGCAATTTGGTCAGCAATATTTACTTTTTCATCTTCAAAAGTTTCATAAGGTAAAATTTTTTCAAAAAGTTCTTTTCCTTTCTCTTTATGTTTTTCAATAAATTTTATTTTATATGGTGGGTCGTGAAGAATAGCTTTTAATTTAAGTTTCCAGTCCATATTTTCACCTCCTTTTAAATTTGTGGTAAATTTTCTTTTATTAATTCTTCCGCGAAATTTTTATTTCCAGCGTAAATCCTTATATATATCTCCTCATTTTCTTTTTTCAGTTCAATTGTATTGTATTCAAAACCAGCATGAGCAAAAAAGTTTCTTTTGTCTATTTTATTTGAAACAGAGTTACTTTTAATTTCATTATAAACTTCATATTGTTGTGTTATACCCCCCAAACCTTTTATATCACCAATCTCTTTATCAATTCTATTGCTTTCTATTGGAAAATTTTTATAAACATTTTTTAAATCTTTAATTTTAGATAGGGGAACATCATTTAATTTATTAAACCCAGATTTCTCCAAAATTGAACTGACTAAATATGCCTTTACAAGATTGGCAAAATTTTCTCTAAATTCCCAGTTTCTAAAAACCTCTAATTTACTTAAATTTTTTAAACAAATATTTTTTTCAAATTTCTCTGATATTTTTTCTATTTTTTCTTTTAATACTGAAGAATCTATCATATAACTTAATATAAAAACAGGAAGGGCATATAAAAATGAACCAAGAAAAATTAAGGTTTCGTCTATATTGAAAGATATTTCAGAAATAAAATCTTCAATATTTTCTCCAATTTCTCTTTTGCTTTTATTTTCAAGGGTAGTAGAAGAGCAAGGCTCAACAGGTCTTTTATCACTTCTATATACTGAAATCCTTGGTAAAATTTTACTTTTTTCAATAACATTTATATTTAATCTATCAATTTTTGCTTCTCTTCCAACAAATGGGTCTGAATTTAAAACCTTTAATTTTACATCGTAAACATAAGCAAAAATTTCAAAAATCTCTCTCAAAGTCCTATAAGTTAAAATTGTAACATAGTTTATTCCATGGGTGGCATCAAAGATGATTTCAAATTTTTCATTTATTTGTTGTAGTAAATTAACAAAATAACAGGTAAGTTCTTTAAATGTGTTATAATAAAAATCAATGGCATTGCCGATAAATTTTGTATGGTTAAATTCACCAAATCCATTGGAAATTATAATTTTGTCTGGAATAAAATTCTTTAATTCTTTTTGACAGAAATTAAAGATTAAATTTTCAGCACATTTTTTTATATCATTATAAGAAGGATTTTTAAAAGCATAAACATAATCATCTGTTAATGTATCAACACTTATGATAATTACTTTATCTGGATTTTCAACTTTTTTTATCAAAACTAATGGGTCTTTTAATTTTTCGGTTTGTCCATTGTAAACATATTCTACTTCTTTCCAGCCAAAAGGATTTCCCCAAGGAGCAATTAAAATTTTCATTTTTTATTCTTCTATCTTTATTAAATTGCCTACTTCAATTTCTTTTGTATGGGATTCAATAACAACAGCACCATTTAATCTTGGGTCAAAAATTGCGATTGCTTTTACTGGGTGATAAAAATGAATTAGAAAACCAAAAAGCCATATTGGTCCTCTTCCTGAAAGAATTAAAGTATTTTTGGAAAATTTATTTTTAACAGGGTCTGGTGGATTAACAATTTTTAAATCCTGTGGTTCAAGTTCTCTTTTTAATTCAAAACGAATTAAAGTTAAATTTTCTTTTATATTTTTTACTTCAAAATCAATAAAATTTTCATTCTTCAAATATTCCATAACCCAGCCTTGTTTTTGCTCCAACACCAAATTCTTTTAAGGCAATTTCGAGCCAATCTTTAACATCTTTCATTAAATCAGAATAATTGTTTTTCTCCCAATCTTCAATTACTTTTGCTCCTTGTAAAGAATTTTTAATTTTTTCTGCTCTAAATTTATCAAACAAAACATTAAAACAAAAGGTAATTCCCTTTTTAACAGTTAAAAAAGGAATTGGATTTGGGTTTTCCCAATCTCCTGGCACTTGATTTTTAGTATAATAACCTTGATAATGAGGCGTCATAACATCAAGTTCAAAAATTTGTTGATTATTTTGAATCTCTGGATAGGCATCAAGAAAAACCAAAAGTCCCTTAAAGTTTTGAGTTCCAAATAAAAGTTTGTGTTTTAAAATATCATCTTTATCAGTAGATGAGAGCTCTTTATCATAAAGTTGTTCTTGTAATTTTTCTATATCTTTATCATCTTTTAATCCTCTACTTTCAGCAATCTCCCAAAAATTTACCATTCTAACTACACCTTTTAGAGCACTTCCAGGGATGTAAGGAATTCCGAAAATATGATGTAAAGTTGATGAAGTTTCAAGGACATGCTCTGCTCCAAGCCCTACAACAAGCCGAGAAGCTGTTTTGAGCTTGTAATTATCTAAAATAATTTCATATTGCTGATGTTTAAGGTCTTCCTTTTGTTTATCAACTCTTTCTTTAAAGAACTCATAAAAAAGCTCATATCTTACTATCTTATCCAAAAATAACTTTTTGGTATCTCCACTTATGGGATCATCTTTAAAATTAAGCCAATCTTCTATTTTTATACGTCCGTCTCTCTTTCTTTCCTTTATTTTTGCTTCATCAATAAAAGGTATATACTTTTGTAAAAGTAAAGAAAGTGACTCCATATTATTCATTTTTGCTTTTTCCCAAGCGTGGTCAAAAAATTTCTTTTTAGATTCATCTTCTTTATCGTGTTCTCCAAATACATCATCAGAATAAAATCCTTTATTCCCAAACCAAACCTTACCCTCAACTTTAAATTTTGGATTGTTACTTTTTTCTTGATTACCCTTTTTACCTTTGTGCATTCTTTAATCCTCCTTAATTTCCGCCTCAACTATTCTTTTTAGCCAATTAGCTATCGCAAGAACTTCAATTGTTGCAAGCCGAAGGGTTGGGAAGTCTGTTTCTAATAAAAATTCAAGTAGAAGACTACCCTCTTTATTGTTTTCCCAATCTAAATAAGGTTTAAAACCTGTAACTTCTAAAATTTCACAAATATCCGTATAAATTTGCCCTCTATCTTCTTCTTTTGATTTATAAAAGGCAAGCGTAGGAATTAAACCATTAGAAATAATCATTTGTGATAATCTTTTAGCGTGTGAGGAATAGTCAGAAAGATAGTCATATTTTGAAAAATCAAAAGTAAAATTAAAATAAATCTGCAAGATTTGATTTTTGATATTTTGATTATTTAAATCCTTTCCTTCGTTAAAAAATTCATTAAGTTTTTTTCTCGCCGTATCTTTGTTTCGGTCTATGTTTTGTAAAATGTTGTTTAATTGATTATTTCTTCTTGAATCCATAAACCAAGAAACAAAATCTTTAAACAAATGCCATTTTATCCCGTAATAAAAACGATATTTATGAAAGTCATCAAAGTTATTAGATTTTAAGTCATATTGATTTTCAAAATTTTTTAATTCAAACCACTTTCCATTCTTTGCCAATCGCAACCTTTCAATACATTTTAAACAATAAAAAGCCCTTTCCTGTTCAATTGTTTTTCTCATTGCTGACCTCCTTGAGGTAAATAAAACTTAACGCTTACATAACCTTTTCCGATTGTTTCATCTCCACCAAGTTGGAGAAGAGAATTTTTTACTTCATTGCCGATTTTTTGGTTTAAAAGATTTTCAAATTTTTTTATTATACTGTTTTTATTTTCAGAATAAGCTACAAAATAGCCATTTTCGTAAGCCTTTTTCATTCTTTTTTCAACTTTATCCTTTATTTTATTAAATTCTTCTTCTAATTTTGAAGCTTTTTCCTTATCCTCTTTGTTTTGTGATTGTTTTAAATTTTCAATTTCGTTTTTTACTTGCTCTTTAGCTCCATCCCAATTTATCCCGCTATCATAAGCTTTTAGAAATCTATCATATAGTTCTTTTTCAATCCCAAAATAAGGGTCTGTTATAAAAACCAAAGAATAAAAAACACTTTCGGAAGGAATTAATTCTTCACTAAATAAAGCACTACTTTTAACGGTCCCTAATGCCTGGTCTATCCTTATTCTTGTTCTTATTTCAACAGCATAATTTACAAAGTCCTTAAATACATTATCAGAAACAATAGCAAGATGATTCTCAAGATTATTAGTCAAAACATTTTGAGGGATAAAATCCTTTAATTTTTTAGCCAAATTTTTGACTTCATCTTTAACTTCTGCTTCAAAAACAAACTCTTCAAAAGCAACATTATTTTGCTCTTGAATCTTTAAATTATCATTTGCAATAGATACTTTATCATCAGAAACATCAGGAATTTGAATTTCTTGATTGTTATGTTTAAATTCTACCCCTACTGCTTTCAAATCCTCTTTAAATCTCTTTAAAACAAAAGGACAAGTAATCCAGGCAAACACACCTTTTAGCGAGCGGACAGGATAGAGTAAAATTTTAGCATCAGTTATGCTTATACAACTTGCAAAATCAGAACCCTCTTCCGGACCAAAAATTGTTTCCACTTTGTCTTTATCATTATTCCAGACTCTTAAAGCCACATCCCTTATAACTCCTTTTATTCCGCTTGACCATAAAACTGGAAAAGAAGTATGCCTTTCCCTCTGGATAGGTAAATCAACATATGAAACACTCTGACCTGCTCCCATATGAATAGGGGTTTCAGCATAAAAGGTTAAAATGGCACTCTTTTTATACATTTTTAACCTCCTCCTTTTTAATTAAAATTAAATTTGTCCCTATAAACTCTTGTATTCCTTCTGGTTCATTTATCTCATAAAAATTATTTTTTTTTACCATAAATGTTGGATTGTTTATTTCTTTCTTAATTTCACTTTCCAACCATAATATACTTCCAGGCGGAAATGCCCTTTTTGTTTTTCTTCCTAAATTTTTAGAATTTACTCCAATAATTTCATAATTTTCAAAGCAGGCAGAATATATTTGAAAGTCATTTATTTGAAAATCAAAAACACCATAGGTTAAAAATAAAATTAATATTCTATCTCCATTATTCAATTTTAAATTCCTTTCAATTCTCAATTCATTTCTAATCCATTCTTTAAAATCACTTTTTTCAATTTCATAACTTACATTTTTCATCTCGCCACCAAGTTTCAAAACTTTTGGTTCATCATTAAAAAAATCAAATATTCTATCTTCATCACCTAAACCAATTTTTTCCAGTTCGGAAAAATTAAATTCTACCCAGAAAACAAATTTTATATCCTCTTTTAATCTTAAAAACTCAATTCGGTAAAGAGCATCTTCTGCGCCACCAACTGAATAAAGTGAAGGGTCAATTGAAATTCCAATTCTTGGTTCATTTTCAAAAATTTCTTTATATTGCAAAATATCTTCTTTATCAATTTCTTGATTGTTTAACCATTTTCTAAGCCCATTAGAAGAAATAAAAGCATTAAATGGTTCAACCTCTTCAATTCCTTTATAAACAAAAAAGGTTTGAATTTGAGGTTTATTTGTATTTTCTGGATTAAAAAGTTTTAAATCGTTATCAATGGGTTTTACAACAAAGACTTTTTCAATCTCCTTTTTCTTTCTCTCTTTATATATATTCTGTGGTTTTGGAAAATATATTTCTTCATCCTTTTTAATAAATGGACCATAAACTGCTTTTAAAATATTTGAAACATCTATATTTTTTAAATGATAGATTCTTGAACATATGGCACTTGCAAAAGTATTTGGATGTGGTGGAAAAACAGAAGCAACAACATCTCCTCTATTAAAAGGTCTTCCTGAACCAAAAAATAAAACATCATAAGGATTTAGGATGAATTTAATCATGGATAAATCCTCCCTATAGGTTTCACAAAATTTGCAAAATTTGTAAGTAAATCCCATTTTACATTTTTTATGCCAGGATGAAAAATAAACTTATGAGTGTTTGGTTTTATAATTACGATAAGTAAAGTGTAGTTATTTCTACCTGTTTCAAGAATTTTAAAGATCAGAGGAGAAGCCCTTCTTAAACCTTTGTATTTTCCAACAGTTATAATAGGTAAACCAAAAACTATTCTATTATCTAATCTTTCATTTTGTCTGAAATTCTTATACTTTTCACCTGCCCCATTTAATAAATCTTGCCAACTATTATCACTTTTGAAAGTGTAAATTTCAAAATTTTCAAATAAATAAGGGATATCTTTCCTTGGTTTAGGTTTTATAATATCCTTTATGGTCCTTAAATTTTGGCTTATCCAATCTCTTAAATTCCCACTTGGAACAAAATTTAATTCAAAACAATTATTGGTTATATCTTGTTCACCTTTTTGAATTTTTTCAATCTTTATTGACCCAAAACCTCTTCTTGCCCTACTTCCAAAATTTCCTAAATTAAAAGCCAGCCACAAAGCACAAAAAAATTTTTTAATATCATCATCCGTAGCCTTGGGATGGAAGGAAATTTTGATTTCAAATATTTTATTTTCTTTTATATATTCTCGTTGAATTTTATCTCGTTGGTCTATTTTAAATCTTTGATCAAGTGAAAATCCTATATAGTTTATACCTTTATCTTGTCTAACCCTTCCTTTATCGTCAAACTCCTTGGAAAATTTTTCTTTTTGAAGTCTGTCAAAATCTTTTATAAAAATCCTCACCAGTCCCTGATTTGAAGTTTCGCCTGCCCATCCAAAAATTCTTTTCTCATCTTCCAGAGAACCACCGGCAATTCTAAACCACCATCTTAAAAGACCATTTATAGATTGAGTTCTTAATTCTGTCTGTTGATATGCACCCCCCATAAAAAGCGGAGTTATAACTTTACATTCTACTATCCAACTTTTCATATTATTCTCCTCTTTTTAATTATATCACATAAATAAAAGAAATAAAATTATCATCTCTCTAATCTCCCTTAAATTCCTCTTTGGCAGATTGCAACGGGCATGGATAAAACAGGCAGACAGTAGGAACGAAGGCACGTTTAAATTCCTCTTTGGCAGATTGCAACTCGGGAAGTTTTGAGTATGCATATCATGATGGAATGTTTGTTTAAATTCCTCTTTGGCAGATTGCAACTGGTTCTGGAACACTATCTTGGACTATTCCAGTTGGGTTTAAATTCCTCTTTGGCAGATTGCAACAAATAAAAACATATATCTACGACGAATGTTTAAAATGGTTTAAATTCCTCTTTGGCAGATTGCAACCACTAACAATCTTAGAGCCTGCATAAATTTCAAATTCGTTTAAATTCCTCTTTGGCAGATTGCAACCTTCATTTGTTCTTAATATTTTAGCAATAGGAGACAAAGTTTAAATTCCTCTTTGGCAGATTGCAACTAGAGGGGAACAGATATGCCCTCGGGTGTCATATACATTTGTTTAAATTCCTCTTTGGCAGATTGCAACCCCTCTCCCCTATATAATCATAGATATTTCACCAATTCGTTTAAATTCCTCTTTGGCAGATTGCAACTATTATTTCACCCCGAAGTTGCAACAGCAGTATTTAAAGGTTTAAATTCCTCTTTGGCAGATTGCAACAGATAGAACATGTAAAAAGGCTCTTTGCTGCAATAGATTGTTTAAATTCCTCTTTGGCAGATTGCAACCGCAAAAATTTTATAATAAAATCAAGGGGTCTGTCAAATTTTTCCCTTATTTTTGCGTCAAACCTCCAGCGATGAAACCCCTTGTGTATCAATCTGCCAGTCCCCCAAATTTTCAAAGAACATTTTTCGTTGGGTCAGGTAAATCAGTTATAAGTTTTCTATTTATTTTAACACCATCAGGAATTGTATAAAAAATTACACTATCCTTATCCTTTTCAATCACTTTTAATACCTCTGCCTCCATCTTTGCAAGTTTTCCTTCTGTCAATTCCCCTTCAAAAACAGATTTCTGGATATGAGTTAAATATTTCCGTCCTATTTTTCTTACTTTGTTCAATCTTTTCTGTCCCTTTTTCTCATCTGTTAGGTCTATATCATAAATGAATATTACCTGCATTTACCACCACACTTTTAGCGGTTGATATTTTTTCTCTCCAAGTATATGCCTTATTAATTTATAAAGTTCAAGTTTAATCAATGTTTTATATTTCACCTTTTTCTTTAATTTTCTATGAACAACAGTTGTCTCTAATATTTTATCATAATTTTCAACAAAAATCTTCCTCCCCTCCTCTTTTAAATAAATACCCTCAAGTGCCTCTTCAAAATTTTCTTCTTTTATTTCCTTTAAATTTATAAGTTTGAAGATTAATCTATCAGATAAAACTGGCTTGAAAATTTCAGAAATATCAAGTGAGAGGGAAAATCTTCTTTCGGATGGTTCATGTAAAAAACTGATTGCTGGATTTAATGGAGTCAGATAAATTTCTTTTAAAATTGTGGTATAAACAAGCGAATTTCCAAAAGATATCATTGCATTTAATGGGTTTTCTGGTGGCATTTTTGTTCTTTCTTCAAATTTCCAGTTTGTTATTCTTTCAAAAGTTCCATAATAAATTTTTCTTACATGTGCCTCTATACTCATTAATTCATTTATTGATTTTACATTTTTTATTTTATTCTGATACTCCTCAATCATTTCAATTTCCTTTTTGAAAATTTCTCTTTTTTCTATATTCCTCTTTATGTTATGAATTGCTCCATCCACAATTAAGGAAGCAATCTCAAGTCGTTTTTCATTATTTAAATATGCCTCTGCCTGTTTTACAGTTAAATCACCTGAAATTAAAGTTTCTCTTGGATAAAAACTCCCTGAATAAAATCCATAATAATTGAAAATATGAAGGCAAATTCCATATCTTGAAATGAAATTTAAAAATTTATTATTAAAATGGACTTCGCCAAAAACATAAATTTGCTCAATATTTTCAACAGGAATAAATTTTTTCTCTCCATTTGAAACTTCAAACAAAATGCTATTGCCTTCTCTTTTCAAAACACCATTTGAAAATATATAATATGTCTTCATATGTAACAAAACTGGTAATAAGCACAATTTTTACAGTAAGGTTTATTTATAACATCTGGAGGTTTCTCAAGTTTTTCAATCTCTTCAATTTTCCCAAGTGCTTCCTCTATTTTTATTTTATCACTCTCTGTAAGTTCCACATCAATTTTCTTTAACAGTTTTGGATAATGGATAATTCCTTTTTTACACTCAATACCCAGTTTTTTAAGTTGATAGATATAAAATTTTGTTTGCCAGATATGTGCCTCTTCAAGTTTTTTTGATTTTTTAACTTCATTCACAATGATTTCACTTCCAATCTTAATAAAATCAATTTTAAAACTTTGCATTTCTATTTCTTTAAACTTTTCCCTTTTAAAATATGTCTCACTTATCACTTTACCAATTTCCACAAAATCAGAAAACCTTTCAAGTTCAATTCCATGAGAAAAAAGCCATAATTTCCTTTTGCAGACAATATAATATGCAACTTCAGTCCCTGTTATATAAATCTCGTCCATTTTTACTCATTTTAAATCACAGAAATTCAGAATCTTTTTGTAAAACATAAATTCCTGAACAATAATTTTCAAGTTTTCCTTTCATTTTTTCATTTTCAATTCGGTTTTCTATTTTTCTCCATAAATTTTCAAGTTCATATTCTTTATGTTCCCACATATTTTCATTTATCACATATTCAGCAATTATATTTTTCTTAAACCAGAGCCAACTTATATTTTTTTCTTTGTTAATTTTCTCCACAAGTTCGCCAATTTTTTCTTCCTTTATCACAGGTATTGTATAAATTTTTCTGAATAATTCGTGTGCTTCTTCCATATTTTCAGAGACATAGCCAGAATTAAGAATCCTCAAAGTGTTATAGAATTTCTGTAAATAATCTGAAAATTTCGCATTCAGTGGATTATAAACTTCTTCAACATATTTATTTTTTTCTGGCTCCTTAAAATCAAAAGATTTTTTGTCACAATTTTTAACTCCATCCAAAATTTTTTTAAGTATTTTTTCATATGCTTTCTTTTCGTCTCTCTTCTTTTTTTCTTCTGAATTTTTTTCGGATATCTTTTTTATGTCTTCCAGTAAATCATTAAATCCGCAAAGTTTCCCAAGCGTTAAAATTAAAATCTCTTTTTCATAGACATGCCCTTTACCAGATTCAAAATATTCCCTCTTATCTTCTTTATGTCTAAAAAACACCAACACATTTGCTTCTTTATCTTTATAAAAATCTTCATATTTAAACTCCTTATCAGTCCCTTTAACTTTTCCTGTCATCAAATCAACTCTCCTCATTACTCTTCCCATTCTCTGAATTAAAGAATCAACCGGAGCAGTTTCAGTAAAAAGATAATCAGCATCTATATCAAGTGAGGCCTCTACAACCTGTGTAGCAACAAGAATTTTAGGGGATTTTTCTTCTCCTGTTTTTGGATTTTGAAAAAGGCCTTTAATTTTTATAATTTTTTTCCTTTGTTCTATTTTATTTTTAATTTCGCACTCAAGTTCAATTTCTTTTTTCTTTTTTTCATCGTCTAATATTTCAATTTTTATTTTCTGGAAAGAAGTATCAAGATTTATTTTTTGCCCAAAAATTTCTATTTCTTTTTTCTCTCCCTCCACCTCGTATATTCCACCACAAATAATTAATTCTCTCTTTTTTCTTTCATTTAAAGTAAATTTTGAATGTAGTTTCATAAGAATCCCGTTAAACTTTTCGTTTTTAATTTTTTCATAAATTTTTTCTGCCTTCTCAACAGTATTTAAAACAACAAGAACTCTTTTGCCTTCATTTGTTTTTTCAATAATTTCTTTTATATTTTCTTCGTCTTCAATATCCTTTTCTCTTAATTCAACCTTATGCCTTGTTATATCTTTTATTTTCACTGTATCTTTCTCCACTTCACCATTTATTTTCCCTTCATATAAATCTATTGTATATTCTACTTTCACATTTCTATTTTCTAATTCCTTCCTTACAAACTCTGGTAATGTGGCAGTCATAAGCAAAAATTTCCCTCCAAGAGAAACAATATCCTCTATCATTTTTACAATAATTGCACATGCTTCTGGATTGTATGACTGAACCTCATCAATTATTAGTTTTGAATAACCAATAGTTGCATAAATTTTTTCATAACCAGGATATTTTAAAGCAGAAGGGAAAATCTGGTCTCCTGTTGAGATATTTACTGGTAAGGAAAAATGTTTTGAAATTTCAATAATTTTTGAAATTTCTCCATCACAGTTTGTATCCCTTGAAATTTCCCATTTATCAACAATATACAAATCAGCATCTGAATGCAAAAGTCCTACATTTCCACTTATAAATGGGTCTTCTTCATTAATTATATTCTCATTAAAATAAC
>Ga0209225_1003146_pt1 | contig 14087 bp, 15 predicted proteins | sample WasSprMetagenome_FD_184732 | JGI IMG/M metagenome (GOLD analysis project Ga0209225, IMG submission 184732) | Sulfidic aquatic microbial communities from Washburn Spring, Yellowstone National Park, USA - WS (SPAdes) (version 3) | ecosystem: Environmental > Aquatic > Thermal springs > Hot (42-90C)...
TCACGGCTCTACTATCCTCAAACTCTGTTTCCGTGCTTTCTGATAGATTTGAGCGTAGAGAAGCGCTTCAGCCGCAGCAGAGCGTCCCCTTAGATTTTAGTGTTCGTGTACCTAAGAATATTCAAGAAACAAGTGTTCAGATGCAGCTATCACTTTCATACTTAGATGAGCGCTTCGAAGCCCGTAGTGAGGTGTATACGCTAACCCTCCCAGTAAAAGAGTACTCATCTCCACTTCTTATCACATCAGATTCATCTAGTTTAATCGCGGGGTCTGTGAACACACCGTCGATCTCCATTAGTAACGTTGGGTCACAAGATTTGTCTTCTGTTGAGGTTAACCTCTCTTCCTCTTTAGGTATCTTATCCATTATGGCTGGTAGTGAGAGGTGGTTCTTCCAATCGATACCTTCTGGAGGTAGTGTGGTGGTGAAGCCCAAGGTCTTTGCCTCACTCACCTCGACAGACTCGTTGCAGAGCTTAACATTAACCTTAAGCTACTTTGACCACTTGGGTAACTGGCGTAAGGAGAGCCGAAGCCTAATCTTCTTAGTGCAAGGCTCGATCAAAATATCCTTCCAAAGCGTTCAAGCCTCACCTTCAACGATTCAAGCTGGAGGAAACTTCACCGTGACTGGCAATCTGATCAATAAGGGTAGCAGAGAAGCATATTACGCTACAGTCTCCATCAAACCCAACGCGAACTTCCAATCGGGCAGCCAGTATATAGGCGACATCACGGTAAACACACCCATACCCTTCAGCCTAACCGTATCGTCGAGCAGAGCGATCAGAAACGGCACCTATCCTCTGACTTTAGTTGTAGATTATGAGGACAGCTATGGAGTTAAGCACTCGGAAGAATATACTCTACAGATCACCATCACATCCAGAAGCGCAGCGCAAGCGGCTCAGCCTGCGGTAAGCCAGATTCAAGAATCTTTAAGCACGCTCAGATACATCTTCCTCGCAGCCTTGGCTGCGATATTAGCCGGAGGTGCTTTCACGATAGTTAAGGTGTATAGAAGGCGGAGGCTGAGTTATGCTCATACGTGACATCTTCACATTCGCGTTTGACGCTCTTAAAGAGAGGAAGCTCAGAGCAGCCTTAACGATCATCGGCGTAGCCATAGGCCCGGCAGCTATCGTGGCCCTTATAGGCGCTACTGAAGGCTTCAGCCAAAGCATATCGGCGCAGTTCGATAAGATGGGTGTGACAACGATCAGCGTGATGCCAGTAGGAAGGGGGGTAACTTTAACAGCAACAGATGTCGAAACTCTTCAGAAGATAGAGGGCGTCAAGTATGTCATCCCTTACTATCTTATACGAGCGACTCTAAGGTATGGAGGAACAACGACATCAGCATACGTAGCAGCTCTAGATTTGACTAAGCTAGATCTGCTCTTCTCAGATATAAAGGTGGTCAGCGGCTCTATGCCGACCAGCTCAGAGATCACTTCAGCCCTAATAGGTTTCAGACTTGCGAACCCAGCTAACCCCGAAACCCCGCCAATTCAATTATATCAAGTCGTCGCAGCCTCACTCCAAAGTGGCACCGCAAGGTCTTTTCTTGTGAAAGGTGTGCTATCAGAGTTTGGGGTGGGATTATTCATAAGCCCAGATGACACACTATTTATCCCGCTTGAGAGCGGTAGGCTTCTCACTGGCACAACTCATTACACAGGGGTCTTCGTTATAGCTTCTAGCAGAGAGGTTGTAAACGAGGTGACGAACTCTATTTCAAATATTTACGGGAACAAAGTTAGAATACAAGCTGTCTCATTTATCCTTTCAACGATACAAAGCATCACAAGTAGCGTATCCACTATATTGGCCTCTATAGCATCGATCTCCGTTATAGTGGCGTTTATGGGTATAATGACAAGCATGTTCACATCAGTCTACGAGCGGACAAGAGAGATAGGTGTGGCCAAAGCGATGGGCTATACAAACACCGCCATCCTACTATTCTTCCTAGCCGAAGCCATACTTACCGGCTTCGTAGGAGGCACAATAGGGAGCGCAGCAGGCGTAGTCCTTTCGCACTTCTTACTCTCACTATTCAGCGGGGGGATAAGATTCGGAGGTCCTGGAGGCTTCGGCGGAGCTCCTCCTGGTGTAGCTGGGCAAGCTGCAAGCACAACCGTATCAGCTTCAACGCTGCAGATAACACCAGTAATCACGCCACAGCTCATACTTCTAGCCATCCTTTTGGCTACGGCAGTAGGTGCTTTAGCGGGGCTAGTGCCAGCTTGGAGGGCTTCGCGCCTCACACCAGTCGAAGCGCTGAGACACGAATAAGACCTTCTAGGTCATAAGATCTTTCTGATGTATGCTTTTACTGTGTGGTGTAGTGGTAGTGTATCTAAGGGCACCTCTATGAGTTCGCCGCGCTTACCCTCATTAAACCTTATTCTAATGGGCTCTAGGATCTCGTCTATCTTCTCCATCCTCTCCCTAACATATGTATCATCCTTACTTTCAGGCAGGCTTTCAAAGATCGTTGGTGCCACAAGCTTGGCTAGGCTCAGCATAGCGTAGCAGACATCCTGAATCTCCCACTGCGCATCTCTTGCACACCTTAGGCTGAAGATGTGGAGGTATTCTCTTGGGTTGGCTGTTACTACTATGTTGGTTGCTGCACCACCTATTCTTATGAACCTCGCGTCTTCAGAAGGTACCCCAAGCTTAAGGTAGCCCTCCTCAACCTGCCTAGCTATATCGACGACATCCTCAAAGCTCAGATTCAGTTTAGTGCCGCGTAGATCTACCTCAACCCTAGCATCCCCTATCTTAGGTGGCTTGACATACCCGAAGCTTCTCGTAACCTTAACATACCGCTGGCTCTGCTGTGAGAAAGAAGCAAGCCTATGCCTTACCAATTGGTGTGTGAGGGTTCTGCTAACTTCTTGAATATCGTAGGTTAGAGCGCCGTGCTCTAAGACATCTAGGTGCCCCATCTCCTTCGCCTTTCTTATGAAGTATCTTACCCTCTCGTCATCAAAGTAGGTCTTCTCCCCCTCTAAGATCACACCTGAGTCTGGGGTGTTTGAGTATAGCGAATATGCTGGGTGAGGTGAGTAGCAGGAGCGCATAGCAGCCGCACACACCCTCTCTAAATCGGGTGTGTAGGAGAAGAGTATCACTCTAGCCAAATCCTTTTGCGTCACAGCAACAAGCTATTAAAGGGTTAATGTCGTCTGCCCCAACCGTATTTGGTGGTGTCGTAGAGCGGAGGCTTCTTAACCACAGCTCTACATAACCTCCCCCTAATATCAACACCCAATTCGGTCTCAGGTTCTGCGTATATAGCGTCTACATAACCCATACCTATACCCTTCTTCAAAATGGGCGAGTAAGTCCCGCTTGTGACTACTCCAATCCTCTTTCCTTGGTAGATAAGGTTGTAGCCTCGTCTAGCTATCCCATCGCTTACAATGAAGCAGACCCTGACCTTGCTCACACCCATCCGCATCTGCTGCGCTATGGTTTCATAGCCGATGTAGCCAGTCTTCCCGCTCTTTACTAGCCACGTGAGCGCCGCTTCAATAGGTGTAGTTTCGTCATCTATATCTTGACCGTAGAGGCACAGACCAGCTTCAAGTCTAAGCGTGTCTCTAGCACCTAAGCCGCAAGGTTGTGCCCCGACCTTAATTATCTCCTTCCAGACCTTAAGGACTTTATCTGGCGCGTCAACGCTGCATTCCGGTAAGAGTATCTCAAACCCATCCTCTCCGGTGTAGCCAGTTCTAGAAATTACGGCTTGGTAGCCTGCGACTTCGGCTTGGGTGTGGCTGAAGCGTTGTAGATACTCAACTTTTAAAGCACTTATCTTCTCGATGGTGTCTGCCGCTCTAGGTCCTTGGACAGATATAAGAGCCGTGTTGTCTGAGATGTCATCTATCTGCACATCTAGCCCTCTGCTGTGTTTCAGTATCCAGTTCAAATCCTTCTCTCTATTCGCCGCGTTCCCAACCACAATATACTCTCCACCTTTGACCTTTAAGATGATGACGTCGTCAACAATACCACCGGATTCGTTGCAGAAGACGGTATATTTCGCTCTGCCCTCCTTTAGGCTAGATATATCACTTGGAACCATCCGCTCTAAGAGTGCTGTAGCGTCTCTGCCTCGAATAAGCAGCCTACCCATGTGAGAGACATCGAAGACGCCAACGCTCTCTCTTACAGCGAGGTGCTCGGATACTATGCTGCTGTAGTATAGAGGTAGATTGAAGCCGGCGAACTCAATCATCTTGGCGTGCTCAACGTGATAGGAGAATAGGTGTGTCCTCCTCAACACGCCTAGTATCTGGTTAAATAGCCATATACGTCTTCCTAAAGGCTGTTGAATCAAGTGAAATACATACCCATAAAGGTTCCTGTGAGGCGAGGTAGGTTCAACCTCTACCAGATCATAAGGGAAGCTGTTGAGGAGCAAGGTGCGGGGATCTTAGATGGAGACATCTTAGCGGTTTCAAGCAAGTTTATAGCGATGGCTGAAGGGCGAGTCGTCGACCTTGAATCGGTTAAAGCGAGTGCGGAGGCGGTTAAACTCTCTGCTGCAGCTCATATACCAAGCAGCCTAGCCGAGCTCATCCTAAGGGAGGCTGACAGAATTTACTCAACACTACCCGGCTTCGTCTTGACCATCAAGCACGGTATAGTGGTGCCAAATGCTGGTATAGATCGATCAAATGTAGAGCGTGGCTCAGCCATCCTCTACCCGAGAGACCCGGTTGCTGCTGCTGAAAGGCTTCGCCTACAGATACTTGTAGACCTAGGTAAGAGGGTTGGTGTGGTTGTTACAGATAGCAGACTTATGCCCACTAGAGTCGGCACAACAGGGATAGCGGTTGCTGCAGCTGGTTTCGAGGCTGTCAGCGATGAGCGAGGTAAGACGGACCTCTTTGGCAACATAATGAGGGTTACGAGGCGGGCTTTAGCTGACGATATAAGTGCTGGAGCGAATCTACTTATGGGTGAGACCAGCGAAAGCATACCTGTTGTGATCGTCAGAGGTAGCGGCTTGACTATAATAGACAGAGTGGTCGATGCAGAAGACCTTGCGATTAAGAGCGATGAATGCGTCTTCATAAGAGGCTTATCTCAGCAAGAAACAACAGTTTATATCTAACTACTAAAGCAAAAAGCTTTGATTACGGTTGGTTCTCGAAATAAGATGCGGATCTTGTGGCGCCTGCTTATATTCTGGCTTTGAGTTAAAATCTACTCGAGAACTCTTGAAGGCGAAGAACGGGGTATTTAAGTGTAGAAAATGCGGCGCACCACTCTCAGTAACAGACTTCACCCTAGAAATTTCAAAAGCCCATTAGACTACTATTAACTAAACTACACCCCTGGTGATAAAAAGACGCCCTACTCGTCTCAGAATGGTTCTGCTGTAAATATCGAAGTATGCTGGTGAGCGGAACGCTTAAAGCAGTAGCGACTAGAGAGCTGATTAAATGCTGTTCGCATCCGTTGTGAGAAGAGCTAGGCTACATAACCCGATGAAGAACTTCGAGCTAGAGGAGCAGCAGATCGAATACAGAATAGACCCTTTGACTGGCGAAAGCACTCTCATAACCCCTGGTAGGGCTGAGTATGTGAAGAAGTACTTTGTCGAGGATGAAGAGGCGCTGCGGCGCTTCTTTGAGGAGAGTAGAGCCGGCTGCCCCTTCTGCGAGGAGAATCTTTGGTCAAAGGCTGCACGCTTCCCTTCAGATCTTATCGAGGGGGGTGTGGTTAAGCTGGGTGATGTTGTGGCGTTTCCGAGCCTCTTCGCTCATGCTGAGTATAATGCTGTGATCGTGCTTAGTAAGCAGCACACCCTTAGGCTGGGTGAGTTCAACCGCTCTATTTTGAGCCAAGCCATCTCTGCAGCGAAGGTGATGCTGCGTCGAATATCTGAAGTCGACCCTGATGTCAAGTATGCTGCTTTTGTAATCAACTACCTCCCACCGGCAGGCTCTTCTGTTGCGCATCCACACGCCCAACTCCTAGCGTCAACCATACCCTTTAATCGCCTACAGCTGCTGATCTCAAAGAGCAGAAGGTACTTTGAGGAGCAAGGTAGATGCTACTGGCACTCACTCATAGAAGTTGAAAAGGAGAGAGGTGAAAGATACCTAACCAGACTAGGCTCGGTCGAATGGTACCTACCCTACGCACCGCTGAGACAAAACGAGATCAGAGCAACGATCCCTTGGAAATCAAGCATAAACGATCTGAGCGAGGATGACATAGAGCACTTTGCAGAAGGCGTAGTGAGGGCGCTAAGATTCTACAGCAGCCAAGGTGTCGGTGCCTTCAACCTCTGCCTCTATTCAGCCAAAGGGGAAGATCCAAGATACTTTTGGGCTGGTTTAGAGATGGCGTCTAGACCCGGCCTTAAACCTATCTATCTAAACGATATCTGGAGTCTACCTCTACTCTTAAACTCTAGTGAAGTCTTTGAAACACCTGAAGCGCTCTGTAGGAGGGTAAAGCCCTTCTTCGAAGCCCGTTAATCTTTTCTCTAACCACTTCCTTTAATCTACTTTATATATCCAGAGGCGTTAGATGAGGAGTTAAGGAGGATAAATGGAGAGATTCTAACGCTGAGAGATATGGTTGAGCTGAGGCTTCGAGAGATGAACGAGGAGATCAAGATGCTGCACGCTAGAGTTAAGAGGCTAGAGGATGCGGCTGCTAAGATCATCGTCAAAGTGATAAGCCAACAGACAGGCTTGAGCGAAGAGGAAGTGAGGAAACTTATCTGCCTAAGCCTAGGGTTCGAAGATAAGAAAGATGTGTAAAGTAGGCTAAACAGAGATCAAGATGCCTTCTTGCCTTCCAGAGCCTCCTTGAGCTTATCTAACCCGTTTAGGGCGCATTCTATTATGAGTGCGCTTACGGATGGTATGTTTCTGGCTCTAAGTTCCTCTCTGTGTTCTTCGTAGAATCTGTTGAATAGCTCGAAGGTTTCTTCGTATATTGTTATGCCTTTTCTACCTTTGGCTGGCATGTTGCCCGCTTATGGATTAATACTGGATTAGATATATACCTTACTCTTTAATGGTTAATTGACCTACTGAAATAGGTCTAAAAGCAACCTTTAAATAGTAGGCTTACCTACCATCATGCGACGGTAAATGAGCGGTCAAATAGCGGTCATAAAAGAGAAGGTCAACAACCTACTTAGGCTATGGGAGAAAGGCATAATCAAAACAATATCTGTGCCCTCAACACCGGAAACACCGGAACCAGCGTTCGCAGTATTAGTCGAAATCTATAAGAAAGATGAAGACGCAAGAGCAGCAGTAGACTTCTACGCCCAAGCCATCGTAGGCTCAGGCTTCCACACATCTTGCGCAGAGGGGTATGAAGATGCTAAGAGGGCTGTAGACCTCTTTGCTGAAGAAGTTGATCTAGACAGCTATCTGCTAGAGGTCGCTAAGGAAATAGTGGCGTATGGAAACTCATTTACTGAGCTCATCACACCCCTAGATCTGAGAGACCTAAGAATTCTACCTATCGCCAGCGGCTGGCAGATCCATCGAAGCCGAGACGGTACTGTTTCGAAGATAGAGCAGCATAAACCACCCGCTAAGGTGGAGTTCAGACCAGAAGAGATTATACACTGGCGCTGGGGTTCGGTCAGCGCTGGATCTTTCGGCAGAGGAATTCTACATACACTTGCTGAAACCCTAACCTACTCACTCAGATTTAGTGATGGCTCCTCTGTTACAAGAGTAGTCCCACCCCTCTACAAGATAAAGGCCATGGTTAGAGACGATCTCCGCAAGATTCTACACCACTACATACCACGCTCAGCCTGGGTCTTCACAGACGCGAGCGACGCTTGGATACAGGCTCAGGCTGCACTCATCGGAAAGCTCGATGCTGGTGAACGCATCGCAGTAAACAAGGATGTCAAGATCGTGGAGGAAACCTTGGATATTAGGGGGCGCATGGAGTTCATTATACAATACTTTGAAAACGCCTACCTAAAAGCCCTCCAGACACCTATCATAAAACTCTTCACCACACCAGGATACACAGAAGCTTCTGCTCGTGTAGTGCAGGAGCAGTTCGAGAGGGTTATACGCTCACTTCAGCGATACATAAAACGAGTGGTGGAAAAGAGGATCTTCAGACCAATCGTAGCCCAAGCTGGCTTTGATCCCGCCAAAGCCTCAGTGCGCCTCAACTGGGGGCAGATCGAGCCTCCTAAGATAGAATTTGAGCAAGTGCTGCGTGCTGGTGAGCTCGGCTTCCTTAGAGTCGATGAGGTCAGACGCCTGTTAGCCAGTCTAGGCTTCCCGCTGACTGTGGAGGTGCAGCCTTAATGAGTGAAAACTACCTCAAGGTGGATGTTGAAAAAGGCTATGAAGACAGAACCAAAGACCATAAGCTGCTAGATCTTAATGAGAGGCTAGGCGTTAAAGCGCTCGCATGCAAAGATAAAGACTCACCACAGCTCAAAATAACCTCTTATCTATTCGACGTACACAAAGGTTGGACCGACAGCAAAGCAGCTAGGTGGGTCGAAGAGAGGAAGTGTAGCGGGCTCAAAGGCTTATTAAAGGAGTCATTTAGCTGGCTTCAAGCCTTAGAGCCTCCGAACAACTCCAGATATATCAAGATAATAGCCCTAAACGCAGGCTCTACTCTGAACAGAAACCTCTACTTGGATGAGGAGCTTATGAGAGCAGCTAGAACACTCATAGGAAAACCAGTATGGTACGGTCCATCACACGACCCAGCCTCAAAGATCCAAGTAGGCGCCGTGGAATGGGCCGAATATGAAGATAGGCGTGTTGAATGCTTAGCTTCAGTCAACGAGGAAACATACAACCTTGTCAAAAACGGCGAAATCCTACACAGCAGCATAGAAGCAAACTACCTCTACAACGAAACCTCAAACAACTTACTCGAGCCTAAGGGGTTAATCTTCACAGGCATCCTACTATTACCAAAAGACGTCCAACCAGGAGACCCAAACACCTCAGTAACGGTGCTCGAAAAGCTGCAAGAAAACTTGCTAACCCAGACCCAAGGCCGTAAAGACCTTGGGGGGTTAAGCAAACCTACTCTAAAAGAGGGGGTGAGAGAGCAAGAAGAGTCATCGCCTCCTAACATATCCGGCAAACCCGGAGTAGCCGGATCAGCAGAGAAGAAGGATGCTGATAGCTGGGGTCAGCAGCTGAGCCAGATAGCGGAGCGCATCGAGAGGTTAGAGCGCATCCTTAGAGATAGCAAGAGTAGTGAGCAGCGGGGTAAGGGTATAGTAGCCTCACCCAGCGAGGCGCAGGACGGACCAACCTCCGGCATCCCGAGTCTCCGCGCCCTCCTAGGAGACTGATGTAGTTGGGTAAGGAGGAGAATCTGGTGAGGTGAAGTTACGGTTGGTGGATAAATGGCCTGGCGGTAGCGGCATCATACATGACTTCGGCGGCTCCGCTATAGCCTCAATATTTAAAGCAGCTTCACGCATATCGAAGAACCTCTTCGTCAAGTTAGCGGCAGACGGGCCTCCCCCTCAAGTGCAGCAAGCCACTTCAGTAGATCACGGTGTGATAGGCGTCGCTCTTAGTGATGCTGAAGAAGGGAGCATGGTGCCTGTAGCGATAGCTGGTATTGTGAAGGTTGAGGCGGGAGGCACTATAGCTGCTGGAGAAGCTGTGTGCTCAGATGATAGCGGTAGGGCGGTAGCGTTACCAGATCAAGAAGTGGATGAAAGTGGGACAAACACCTACACCATCTACTATGCCAAGCGTGCTGGTATAGCGCTGCAGTCGGCGGTAGAAGGGGACCAGATCCTGATCTTACTGAGGTGAGGTTACTTGGAGAAGGTCTCTTGGTTAAAAGGTAAAGACATCGATTCACCAGCTCTAAAAAGGTTGAATGAAACCCTCGGCGCAGACAAACCGATTATAAGAGGAGGTAGACTATGCACAGAGATGTTAAAGGATCTGCGGGAAAAGATGGGTGCACTAAGATTAAGCGAAACCGTACTCTCAAGCGACGTAGCCGTGACAGCCAGTGTGCTTGCGCAGGTCTGGGATGCTGCTATACCGAATCTAATAGGAAGGCAGCTCTGTGTCGTAGTCACCAAGGATGCGCCTACCATCAAGGTGCCTAAGGCTACAGCTGCAACGGTAGACTGGATTGCAGAGTCTGGTGAGTTACCTATAACTGAAGAACGCTACAGCTTCGTAGCAATAACCGCTAGAAAGAGTGGTGGCAGAGCTGTGATAAGCAGAGATATGGTGGAAGACGCTGAGTGGGATGTAATAGATAGGCAGCTGGCTGAGCTGGGTAGAGCCCTAGCCAAATTTGAAAGCGGATACATAATATCAAAACTTGTCGAAGACGCCGGAAACCAAGCTGACGCTCAAACGAATGGGCAGCTTAAATTTAGCGACATAGCCTCAATGTGGAGCAGGATGGCCGCTAACGATAGAGAACCAGATGTATTAGCGGTCAACCCCTCTGAATACGCCGACCTTCTGAAGGACCCAGCAGTACAAAATCTCGTAGCCTTCTCTGCACAAGAGTTTAGACCAGGTAATCCAATAGCCTATCTACCCGGCTTGAAGATCTTGGTTTCTTCGCTGGTGCCTCAAGGGACTGCACTTATGGTTGCTACAAGGTTCGCTGGTGTGCTCTTTGTGCGGAGAGACTACACTATTGAAGAGGTTGATGATGCTATAAATGATCTCGTACATCTACCAGCAACCGCCAGATGGAACTACGCTACAATAGATCCTCTAGCCATTGGGAAGATAACCTCAGCCTAAAAAAGGGGTGTAGGACTACGCCCCCGACCAAGAGCAAGATAGGCCCTTTCAGCGTGGACAGCGATGTCGCAGAGGTGCTGGAGGAGATCTGGCGTAAGAGGGTTAAAGAAGCAAATGAAAAAGGCGAAAAGATCCCTTCCTTCAGCCAGATAGTGAACGAGGCGCTGAAACAGTGGGTTCTTTGGAGCAGAGAAAAGAACCTTAGATAAGAGAGTGCGAATCAAACACACTCTCCACCACCTTCTTTTTGTGGTGTTTCGCCTCTAACACACAGCTCCTTTAAGCTCTACAAACCCAATTTTCGTTTAACTTTTATAGAGCATCCACCTAGCCAGCTTTGGTGAATGGTTTGGTTGAAGTAGTTATTACGAGTGCCGTTAGAACAGCTATAGGTAACTTCGGCGGTTCCTTAAAAGATGTGCCTCTAAGTCGGCTAGGTGCGATAGTGATTCACGAAGCCTTGAGGAGGGCTAATCTTAGACCAGTGGTAAGCGAGAGTACCCAAGCTTTGGCTCCGAGCGTCTTTAGAGGCGCTGGCTTAACAGACCTTGAGAAGCAGTATTATCAGTGGAGTGAAGACAGCATACCTGTCCAAATCGACGAAGTAATCATGGGGAACGTGCTCCAAGGAGGTCAAGGTCAGAACCCAGCGAGACAAGCCATGATCTATGCCGGCATACCTAAAGAAACACCAGCGTTCACTGTGAATAAGGTCTGCGGCTCTGGTTTAAAGTCGATCGCACTAGCGGCTCAGTCAATAATAGCTGGTGAAGCTGAGATAGTTGTAGCTGGGGGGTTTGAGAGCATGAGTAATGCCCCATACGCCCTACCTAAGGCTAGATGGGGGTATAGGATGGATGTGAACGCCTACGGTCAGATTCTGGATCTTATGGTCTATGATGGACTCTGGGAGATCTTTTACGGCTATCACATGGGCTACACTGCAGAGAACATTGCTGAAAAATATGGTATAACTAGAGAGGAGCAGGATAAGATAGGCTTTCTGAGCCACCAGAGAGCAAGGGCGGCTATAAAAGAAGGGTTATTTAAAGAAGAGATCGTACCGGTTGAAATACCCCAAAAGAAGGGTCCTCCGATCATATTCGACACAGACGAGCGCCCTATGGAGACAAGTTTGGAGAAGATGGCTGCGCTACCACCTGTCTTTAAGAAGGACGGTACGGTGACCGCTGGTAACGCCTCTGGAATAAACGATGCCGCCGCTGCTGTTGTGCTGATGAAGCGGGAGAAGGCAGAGGAACTGGGTCAGAAGATCCTAGGAGTTATACGATCTTACGCCTCAGGTGGTGTAGACCCAGCCTATATGGGTCTAGGACCAGTGCCTGCTGTCAAGAAGGCCTTGTTTAAAGCTGGGCTTGAAGTCAAAGATCTTGACGTGATAGAGTTGAATGAGGCTTTCGCAGCCCAAGCAATAGCTTGCATGAGAGAGCTCAACTTTGATCTTGAGAAGACTAACCCTCGTGGGAGCGGCATCGCCCTAGGTCATCCAATAGGCGCTACGGGAACTAGACAGGTGGTCACCATACTGCATGAGATGAAGAGAAGGGGCTTAAGGCGTGGTCTGGTTACTATGTGCATAGGCGGCGGTCAAGGGATGGCTATGGTAATCGAGAGACCATAAACATCTTTACCTACTTAACACATAGGGGTTGTGGTTGATATGTCTTTAGGCATTAAGAAGGTCGGTGTAGTTGGAGCAGGAGTTATGGGCGCTCAGATAGCTGAGATCATGGCGCTGAATGGTTTTGAGGTGAAGACGAGGCATAGAACAGAAGAATCAAAACAGCGAGCACTATCAGACATAAGAAAGATTCTAAGCGATCTACTTGAATACCATAAGACCAGAGCTGAGAGGGAGATAAAGAGAGCTGAGCAAACATTAGGTATACAGCTCTCAGAAGAACAGAAGGCTTTGGTTAGAGAGAAGCTGAAGCCTCAGTTCGACGAAGCAGCTGTAGAGCAGATCTACCAACGCATACACCCTACACTAAACTTAGAAGACTTCAATGACGTAGATTTAGTCATAGAATCTGTGGTAGAGGAGCTTGATGTTAAAAAAGAGGTGTTCAAGAAGCTTGATGAAGTCGCACCGCGCCACACGATATTAGCATCCAACACATCAACAATAATGATTAGCGAAATAGCTTCAGCAACAACGAGGCCAGATAAAGTTATAGGCATCCACTTCTTCAACCCACCTACACTTCTACCTCTGATAGAAGTGATCCCTGGATTAGAGACGAGTCAAGAAACGGTCGACGTGGTAATGAATTTCTGCAGATCCATAAAGAATCACAGATCGAATATGCAGCCCATCATCGTTAAAGATATACCGGGCTTTCTTGTGAACCGTGTGCTTCTGGCTATGCTTAACGAAGCCTTCGCTTTATATGAGGAGGGCGTGGCTTCTATGAAAGATATCGATCTGGCGATGAAGAGTGGTGCTGGTATGCCGATGGGCCCTTTTGAGCTGGCTGATCTGATAGGGATAGATGTGCTCTATCACATGGATCAGAGCATCAAAAGTATGCAAGGTGGCAACACGATGCCGAAGCCCGTCCACATACTTCGTAAGATGGTCGCTGCAGGCAGACTTGGCAGAAAGAGTAAGAGGGGCTTCTACGAATATCAGTAGTCAAGGCTTTGGTCTTTGATCCGGAAGGTAGGCGTAGTTCTGCACCTCGCTAAGAGCGGCAGACTCATAGTCAAGGCTAATCTTAGAGACATTGAGACCGGCACGATACTTTACGACGTGAAAGGGAAGAAGGTTGCGAAAGTAGCGGAAGTCTTTGGGCCGGTTAAAGAGCCATACCTCTCTTGTATTCCGCTGACCGATAGAGTTAAGAAGCTCGAGGGGCAAGAAGTGTACGTTCATCAAGCTGAGGGAGAGAAATGAGTAGCGGTTTAGACGAATCTTTAAGATGCAAGATTTGTGGTGGAAGGTTAATAGGTGATTTAGAGCGTGGTGAAGCTTTTTGCTCTGTCTGCGGCTCCGTCTTGGATGAGCGGCTTGTAGACTTGGGTCCTGAGTGGAAGGCTATAGATTATGAAGAGAAGGAGAAGAAGGTGAGAGTAGGTTCACCTATAACACCAAGGCTTCATGACTATGGGTTAGGTAGCGAAATTGAGCGTTTCCAAGATTATGGTCAGACAAATGAGTCGCTTAGAGTCTGGCAGAAGCGTCTAAGAACATCCACCTCAGCGGAGAGAAACCTAGTGCAAGCGTTGTCCAAGATTAATGATCTATGTGAAAGTTTAAAGATGCCTATAGTTGTTGCT
>Ga0209225_1003150_pt1 | contig 14081 bp, 14 predicted proteins | sample WasSprMetagenome_FD_184732 | JGI IMG/M metagenome (GOLD analysis project Ga0209225, IMG submission 184732) | Sulfidic aquatic microbial communities from Washburn Spring, Yellowstone National Park, USA - WS (SPAdes) (version 3) | ecosystem: Environmental > Aquatic > Thermal springs > Hot (42-90C)...
TGCGAAATCCTTGGGCGCAACGCTTCCCGATCCCTTTATGTCGCTTTCCTTTTTGGCTCTGCCGGTGATCCCGGCCTTGAAAATCACGGATCTTGGCCTCGTGGATGTGCGCCGCTTTACAATCGTTCCCCTTTGGGAAGGAGGTTAAGGGTGCGTCGATCGGGCTGGGAAACTTTACGGCCGTGGCTTTTGGGCTTGGCTGGAGTGCTTTTAGGGCTTGCCATCGGAAACATGCTTCCAGAACTTTCCACCCCTGCGGTGGTAATCCTCCTTTTGGTGGGAATCCTTTTTGCGTTTTTGGGCGCCTATCGGCGGAAGAAAGCTTCCTAGACCATGGATGCCCTAGCTAGCGACGTCCTCGGACGGACTTTGGCGGGAAATCCCGTTTGGGCATGGCTTTTGGCCCTCGGGATTCTTCTTGGCGTTTTGGGTTTTCTCCTCCTTTGCCGGGCCATTATTTCCCGAGGGCTTGAGAAGCGTTTTCGCCGCCGCGGGGGAGTCTGGGCCGGCCGAGGCGCGGAGCTCACCCGCCGCACCTCCTTCCTGTTCCTTTTGGTGGTGGCCCTGTTTGCGGCATCCCTTTCCCTGAAGCTCCCCGAAGCCGCGGCCCGCGCCATCCGCTCTTTAGCCCTCACCATTTTCCTCGTCCAGCTCGGAATTTGGGCCGGAAGCTTTGTCACCATTTGGCTCTCCCGGCTCGCAGAACGCAGGCGCGCCGAGGGCGATGCTGCTTCCGCTACCACCCTTTCCTCGTTGGGCGTTCTCATCAAGATCATGGTTTGGCTCATCATTCTCCTCGTCATCCTCCAGAACCTTGGCGTCAACGTCACTGCCCTTTTAGCCGGCGTGGGAATTGTGGGTATTGCGTTGGCCTTTGCAGCCCAAAGCATTTTGGCTGACCTTTTCTCCTTCCTTGCCATCGTCATCGATAAGCCTTTCCTCGTGGGCGATTTCATTGTGGCGGGCAATGTTTCCGGGACAGTGGAAAAAATCGGGATAAAAACGACGCGTATCCGCAGCCTCACAGGAGAGGAGATTGTGGTCACCAATTCCGAGCTTTTGCGGGAATGGATTCATGACTACGCCCGGGTGAAAGAACGCTGGGTCCTCCTCAATTTTGCGGTGAGCTACGATACCCCGGCGGAAAAGGTTGCGGCGATCCCGCGGATCGTGGAAGAAGTCGTGAATAGCGTTCCCAACACGCGTTTCGATCGGGCGCACTTTAAGGAATACGGCGAATTTGGCCTTATCTTCGAGGTGGCCTTTTTCGTGCAAAGTCCGAGGTATTTGGATATGTTGGATGCGCGGCAGGCTTTTAACGTGGAGCTTAAACGCCGCTTCGAGAAAGAAGGGATTTCCTTTGCCCTGCCTATCCGGCGGGTCCTGCTCGCCAGGGAAGGAGAAGGACATGGAGCTTGAGGATCTTTTGGCGCGGCATCCGGATGTGCGTTTCGATCCCCCGCGGAAGGAGCTTATCGCCGAGGCCATTCGGCGAAGGGAAGCTTTGGTGAGCCGCTCCGGAGCCCTTGCCACCTGGACCCCTCCAGAATCCACCGGCCGGAGGCCCCAGGACACCTACATCGTGGACCGGCCGGAAATCCACGCGAAAGTGGATTGGAGCTCCCCTTATTGCCTCCCCCTAAGTCCGGACACCTTCGAGATGATCCTTGGCGACGCTTTTTCCGCTTTGCGACAAAAACCGAGGGTTTACGTGGTCGAGCGGGCGCTTGGTGCGAATCCTCGGTATAGCCTGCGCCTGCGCCTTGTGACCGACCGCGCCCTCACCGCCCTTTTTGCCGACAACATGTTTCGGCCTATACCTGAAAACATGCAGGGCTCGGTCTTCGCGGAAAAACCTTTCACCTTGCTTGCTCTCCCCTACGATAAGCTCGACTCCAAAAAGTATGAGGGCCGGCTTCGGTTCGATCCCGAAAAAGGCCGCACCTCCGATATTGCGGTCGTGATGGACTTTGTGGAACGAATCGGCATCGTCTACGGCTCCGCCTACTTAGGCTCCGTAAAAAAGCTCATGTTCACGGTGATGAATTTCCTGCTTCCCGAGTATGGCGTTCTCCCCATTCACGGCGCAGCAAACGTGGGCCCAAATGGCGATTGCGCCCTCTTTCTTGGCCTTTCGGGAACAGGAAAAACTTCGCTTTCCACTGATCCTGAGCGGGTGCTCATCGGCGACGACGAGCACGGCTGGTGTGAGGAGGGGATTTTCAACTTCGAGTGGGGCTGCTATGCCAAGATGATCGACATCGATCCGGAAAAGGAGCCGGACATCTATTGGGCGGTGATGCATGAGGCGGATCCTTTGGACCACGGGGCCATCGTGGAAAACGCCATGATTTATCCGGACGGAACTTTCGATTTCCGCGACCGCCGCCTTACCGAAAATTCCCGGGCCTCTTATCCGCTTTCCTTCCTCCGAAACGCGGATCCCAAGGGTCTTGCGGGCCATCCCAAGGTCATGTTCTTTTTGGCTGCCGATGCGCACGGGGTTTTGCCGCCCATTGCCCGGCTTGAGCCGGACCACGCCATGTTCTGGTTCCTCATGGGCTACACCTCGCGCCTCGCTGGAACGGAAATCGGGGTGATCGAGCCCCGTTCCACGTTCTCCCGGTTTTTCGGGGCCCCATTTATGCCGAGGCTTCCCAAGGATTACACGGAGCTTCTTTGGCGTTACTTACGCCGATACGGAACCAGAGTGTATCTTGTGAACACTGGCTGGACCAGTGGCCCCTATGGCGAGGGGAAAAGGATCGACATTCGCCTGACGCGGAGGATGGTCCGGGCCGCCCTTTCGGGCGAGCTTGAGAAAGTGGATTACGAAGAGGACAAACTTTTCCACCTTTGGGTTCCCAAGGAATGCCCGGGAGTGCCCAGGGAAATCCTTTGGCCGGAGAACACTTGGAAAGACAAGGAAGCTTTCCGGCGCCGCGCGGAGAAATTGGCTCAGGACTTCCGCCGCGAATTCGAGAAAACTTTCGCGCCCCTGGGGATGGACGAGAGGATCGCCGCGCAGTGCCCAGGATAAAAACAAAGCCTAGGCTACCGAAAGTCCGGCAGCCTAGGCTTCCCCACGCTCAAATCCGCCGGACGAGTTCGGAAAGGGGTTTTCTTTCCTTCGGCGCTGGGCGCTCTCTCGGGTAGCCGATCACAATGAGCATCATGAGTTCCTCGTTTTCCTTGGCGCCGATGATCTTTTCCACTTGCGGGTCGCGAAGCCTACCCAGCCAACAAGCACCGAGGCCCAGGGAGTGAGCGGCGAGGAGGATGTTCTGGGCGCAGGCCCCGATGGCCTGGGCATCCTTGATCTCGTCGTAGCCCGCGTCTTTATCGCGTAAAACGGCGATGGTCACCGGTGCGGTGCGAATCATGTCCATTTGCGTCACCACGCGGCCGAGCTCCTCCCGCTTCTCCTTGGACTCCACGACCACGAAGCGCCAGGGCTGGGTATTGCGCCCCGAGGGAGCCCAACGGGCCGCCTCCAAAATGGCCTCCAACTTCTCCGGCTCAATGGGATCGGGTCGAAAAACGCGAATCGAACGGCGTTCGCGGATAGCGCGCAGCACCTCGTTCATCCTCTCCTCCTTCCTTGCTATCATTATAGCCGGTATGTTTCCGCCCGAGCTTTCCGGCTTTGGAAAAGTCTTGGTGGTGATGGGAATTATACTCATCGTCGTGGGTTTGGCCCTCATGGGGAAAATCCCGTTTTTGGGTCGTCTTCCCGGCGACATTCGCATCCAGCGCGATGGCTTTGTTTTCTATTTTCCCCTCACCTCCATGCTGATCGTCTCCGCCATCCTTTCCTTGATCCTAACTTTACTGCGCCGATGAATTGGCCCACTCCTTGGCCAGTTCTTGCCAAAGCTCGGGCGTCATGACCGTATCCGTGTAAGGGATAGGTTGGCCCATGAGCGAAGCCGCCCAAAGAAGGCGTTCATAAGTGATGGCATAAGGCTGGGTTAAATCGAGAACGTTTTCCTGTACGTTCCAGTGACCGATAACAACCTTAGGCGAGAGCTTTTCCACAACTTTAACCTCTGCCTCGGCTAAGATGGCGAAAGCGGGGTTCTCAGGGGATCGCAAACTCAATGGAAGCTTATAAATGCCAGGAGTGGAACCGACCTGTACGATCCACCATGGGATGAAATCCCGATGGAGTGGAGGACAACCGGGCTCCATGGGCGCAGGAAAGGCATTCCAGCCTTCGGGGAGCGAGAATGAAGCAAGGTTTGGCTCAAAGAGAAAGTCCACAAGCGCCGAAAATGGTGCGGAAAAACCGATAGCAATAGTGCTTCCCGGCAAAACCTCTTCGGACGAAAGCTCGGGGAGAACGTTAGGAATAAACAAGCGAATCCGTGTTCCGGGAAAGAGGGTTAGTTTTTGAGGACGAAATGTTCTTTCGCCTTGGACAACATTTTCCGGCCAAATTTCCGGCCCCAAACACGCGTACGGAATGATGAAAAGTGTCGAATTTTGGGGAGTAGCCCATCCGGCATAGGTTTCCCCAGCTGAAGTTCTGATCTCCACAAGTCTTTCTTCCTGGGTCAGGATTTCTACGATCCCAAAAAGCGGGCTAACGAGCAAAAATGTGACGCTCCCTTTATTCGTGGAGACCTCCCAAAAACCCGGGGTAAATCCGGAAAGAATTGTTTCCCAGCGGGTACGGCCGTCAGGAAGGGAGGTTCTTTTCCACTCCAAAATCACCGGGGCTGAGCAGGCTTTAAGCTGGGGCGGGCTTTCGCAGGGTTCAGTGTAAACCACTAGAGGTTCGTTAGGAAGAAGCACAACGGGGCTAGCCAACTCCAGCGCTAGGCCTGAGATGGCCAGCCCCAAAACCAGCCCAATCCCGAGAATTTTGGCTCTCACAGGGCTTTTAATCGACCTCGAAGATCAAAGCCGGCGGGTTACAGAAATACTGGTCCACATAAATGATGGCGACAGTGCCCTGATCCTTTTGCTCAGGCGTCCACTCGTAAGATCTACCTTGTGTAGGGTTAACCACCACTTTACCGGAGCTGAGTGAAACCACCAAAATGTAGCCATCAGGAAGCCCATTGATCGCCTCAATCGTGTACTTCTTCCCAGCATCTAGGTGCCCGCCGTGAAATTCTTGACCTTTTTCATCCTTAACCACAAGCCGGACCGGATCAAGGACATCCACATCTTTCACTCCAGCGTAGTATTGGCAGCCGTCCTTCACAATCACATAGAGCTTTTTACCGATGAGCTCAACGTTAACCTGCGCTGTAGGGGCAAAGTGGCACTTTACCGCTCCCTCAATCAACGCAAGGGAACAGCAGTCACCCAGGCGGAACTTTTGAGGAATTTCCGCTAGCGCTTTTTCGTCGACCTTTTTGACAAGATCAGTTTCTTTGTCAACATCGCCAATTTTTATGACTGCCTTGGGAAGATTGAGCAACTCCACCGTGACCTCGTTTGAAGCGTATCTCACAGTGAATTTTCTCTGGTTGTACCTGAGTTCCATGGGGAACGTAGTCTCAAACTCACCAGTGGCTGGTCCGGTCTCCCTAAGCGTAAGCGTGGCCACTTTTTGTGGGTCAAAAACGTAGAACGAGGCCGAAAGATTATCCTGATCACAACTACGGTCCGCGCCGATGTGCTTCACCTTTATTTGGAAACAGCTCTTTCCATCAACTTCCACCAAGTCTGCCTTAAGTACCTCGGGTGTTTCCCCTTCTTTCGCGCGCAAAACAGATCTGCGTATTTCTTGTTCCATTGGTGTTTGCTTCAGCGTAAACAAAATCGTGTCCCCGGGATTAGCTAGAATCACCCGCTCCATGGGGACACAGGCACACGGATGATCGCAGGCTCTAACGAAGCAGAGTTCAATTTCGCCAGGCTGCTCAATTTTGAACTCATAGACTTTAGCGGGGTCACGCAAGTTCAAAACGATCAAGGTATCAGGAACACTTACGTTGATCGAGAAAGGTTGGCCGATGTAAATGGGCTGGTCGGGCACAATGAGGGGCTGGGTAATCCCCGCGCTGCAAAAAAGCCCACAAACTGCTACGACGCCCAACAACACGCCCTTCCCCATCGCTGACCTCCTTGTTGTAGGATTGTACTTGTTTGCGGCCGAAAGTGTTTGTAACATGCGTTACATTCGAAGGAGGGGAAATGGAGGATCTGGTCCGAGAAGTGGTGGGGAAAGCCAAAGCGGATTTCGCCGAAGTGCGTTGGGAGAAAGTTTTCCGCTCACGGGTTGTGTTCCAGCGTAATCAGCTTATGGCTTTGGAGGCCACGGAGGAGGGAGGCGGCATCGTCCGGGCTTTGGTGAACGGTGCCTGGGGCTTGGCGGTGTTCACTGATCCCACGGAACTCCCCCAGAAAATCGATGAGGCCGTTCATCTGGCCCGCACTGCTTCCCGCCATGTGCACGACAAAGTAGCCCTCGCGGAAGTGGAACCCGTAGAGGATCGTTATCAAGGCCCAATGGAGCGGGATATCCGTGGCGTTTTTCTTGAGGAAAAAAGAAAACTCGTAGAGTCTTACAACAAAATTATCCTCAGTTTCCATCCAGCAATCGTAGCGAGCTCCGTGCGCTATGCCGACAGCCTCCGCCACGTGGTTTACGCGAATTCTGAGGGCACTTACATCGAGCAGGAAATTCCCGATGTAACCCTTATGCTAGCCGCTTTGGCCCGCAAAAATGGCGATGTTCAGCAGGGCTTTGAGTCCCTCGGCTTTTCCGGGGGATTCGAGAAAGCCTTGGGTCATGAGGACCGGGCACGCATCGCTGCCAAGCGCGCCGTGGATCTCCTTTCCGCGAAACCCGTAAAAGGTGGACGCTACCCAGTTATCCTGAACCAGGAGCTCGCCGGCGTCTTCATCCACGAGGCCTTCGGCCATATCTGCGAAGCCGATTTCCTTCTGCGTAACGAGCCCATGCGCAAGGTCATGGAGCTTGGCAAGCGTTTTGGCGTGGAAAACCTGAACGTTGTGGACGATGGGTTCATTCCCGGAGCCCGCGGGAATTGCCCCTACGATGATGAGGGAGTACGGCGGCAGCGGGTCTACCTTATCAAAGAAGGATTGCTCACTGGCCTTATGCACTCCCGGGCTACAGCCAAAAAGCTCGGTGCAAAACCCACGGGAAACGCCCGCGCTGTCTCCTGGGAACATGAGCCCATCGTGCGCATGCGTAACACCTTCATCGAACCAGGCCCTTATTCATTCGAGGAAATGCTCGATGGCATTGACTACGGAATTTATGCATGCGGAGCGTTCGGCGGGCAAACGGAGTTCGAACAGTTTACGTTTTCCGCGGCTTATGGCTACGAGATCGTGGATGGAAAACTCGGGGAAATGGTCCGCGACGTGGTCCTAACTGGTAACGTCTTTCAGACCCTTCGGAATATCGAGATGATTGGGAATGACTTCGAATTGCGGGGAAGCGCGGGCGGCTGCGGGAAAGGCGGACAAGCGCCTTTGCCCATCACCACAGGCGCCCCGCACGTACGCATCCGGGATGTGATCGTAGGAGGGCGATAATGGATATTTTGGAGCTTGCGAGGAAAAAGGCCGAGGCGGCTGAGCTCTACGAAGCCCAGACAAAAGTATTGAGGGTGGTTTTCCAGGGCGGTGAGGTGGAGAAAGTGGCGTCCGAGGAAATCCTCGGCCAGGCCCTGCGGGTGATATGCGGAGGAAAACTTGGTTTTGCCTCCACCGCCGGCGGGAAGCCCGAGGCCTTGGTGGAAGCGGCGGTGAGCGCCGCCCAATACGGGGATCCCGTGCCGTTCAAGTTTCCCACTCTCCACTTGGAAACCCAGGTGGAATGCTTCGATCCGGCTGTACCCAAAATTTCCGCGGAGGACCTTCTTACATGGGGGGAGGAGGCCGCACGCGCAATCCGCACGGAATTTCCCGAGCTTGTGGTAAATGTTCACCTCTTCCGGGCGCAAGCGGATGTTACCATCCGTAACACCAGCGGCGGGGAGTTGCGGGAGAAACGCACGGCGCTCTCCATGATCGTGGAAGTCGAACGCGTACGGGAAGGGGATATTTGGAACGTCTACGAAAGCCAGGACGCACGAAAGCTTTCGGATTTAGATCGAGAAAAGTTGATCGAAAAGCTTCTCACCAAACTACAGTGGGGAAAGGCGATGGCCCCTGTCCCCGGAGGAAAACCACCGGTGCTTTTCCTCCCAAGCGCTGTTCCCGTGTTGCTTCTCCCTCTTACGCACGGCTTTTCCGGCCTTTCCGTGTTTTTGGGAACAAGCCCCTTGAAAGGGAGGCTTGGAGAAAAAGTTTTCCATGAAAAGTTTGAGCTTGTGGACGATGGGCTTATTCCGTTTGGGCCGCGCTCCCGCTCATTCGACGACGAAGGGCTCCCGGTGGGAAGGCTTCCCCTAGTGGAAGCAGGTGTAGTTCGCAACTTTTATTACGACCTGCGGGCTGCGGCCCTAAGCGGGGCCAAGCCCACGGGAAACGGCCTCAAGGGCGGGCCTTTCGGCGATGGAGGGTTCCGCGCTCCTCCTGGCCCTGCTCCCCGCCACCTTTTGGTTAAACCGGGCGAGGGTTCCCTTTCCGAGCTCATCCGCGAGATGAGGGAGGGGATCATCGTAGGCGAGGTTATCGGCCTTGGTCAAGGAAATATTCAATCGGGCGTGTTCTCCAATAACATCTCCGTGGGGTTTGTGGTGAGGGACGGAAAGGTAGTGGGCCGGGTGAAGAACACCATGATTTTCGGGAACGCCTACGATGTGCTTCGGGACGGCCTAATCCAGGTAGGTGGGGAGCCGGAGTGGGTTTGGGGCAGCCTTCTTACCCCACCGATCCTTGTCCAGGGGGTTTCCGTGGTTAGTCGCTGAGTTTAGCGGGCCATCCTAGCCCGCTTTTTTGCTTCTTTCCGGTTCCTTCTTCCTGGGTAGATCCTTTAAGCCCAGTAAAACCCCGGCCGGAAGGTAAAGCTGGTTTTCCCAGATCTGGCCAAGCTTTTCTCCGTTTTCCTTTGCGCCCTTGACTATGTAACAGTGTGATGTTACACTAGGTTATGGAGGTGGTTAAGTGATGACTTTAGCGGGGTTTATCGTTTGCGGATCCTGGCCGGCCGAGGTGTTGGCCAAGGTGGTGGATCATCACAAGGACGAAAATGGGGTGCCCCTTTCCCAGAAGAAGCCCCTCAATGCCCATCAGTCCGCGGCAAGAAAAAGCCTGAAAATCCGGGCGCCATGGGCTTCTCCCGAAACCGCGAAAACCAGGGGTTGCTGATGGCACAGTGTGATGTTACAATAACTTGAAAAGGAGGTGAGGTCACATGATGAGCCCGGTTTTCTTTGCTGCATCCGTAAACTGGCCCGCAGAGGTTTTGGTCAGGCTGTGGAATGAGGTGGAAGGGGAGGTGAGGCCTCCATGGAGCCAGGCGAGGAGCTGATCCCCAAAAAGGAGGTCCTCCGCCTCACCGGCATCTCCTATGGCCAGCTTTACCGGTGGAAGAGGTTGGGCCTCATTCCCGAGGCCTGGTTCATCCGCCGCTCCACCTTCACCGGCCAAGAAACTTTTTTCCCCAAAGAAAAGATCCTCAAAAGGATCAAGGACATCCTGCGGCTTAAGGACGAGTACCCCCTCGAGGAGCTTGTGAAGATCCTCGCGCCGGAGGTTATCCCGGCCGAGGTTTCCCACCCGAGCCCGCTCGATCTTCCGCCCATTGGACCGGCAGGAAAGGAACTCCTTTGGAAGGCCCAGGGCTACACGTTCTCGGAGCTTGTGGCCCTGGCCTCGGGTGCGGAGGCGGTCCGCCGCGGCGCAAAGCCCGCGGAAGCCAAACTCCTTGTGGATCTTGTGCGGGGGGCTTCCGAGGCCCTGCGGGCGCCCACAGGGCTCGTTCTCCTCCTTGGGGAGAAAACCGTGGAAGGGGAGGGATTTTCCTTTCGGGCTCCGCTGGCCGTGCTTGGCCGCGAGCCCCTCAGTTTGGACCGGGACTGCCGAGTGAAAGTTCGCCTGGATTTGGAGAAAGTGGTGGAAGAGGTGAAACTGGCCCTAGGGGGTGAAGGACGTGAGTGAGCGCAACGTCACCATTTCGGGAGCGGGCCGGATCGAGGGCGGAACCTACGGCACGGTGAAGATCGCCGGCTCCGGGAAAGTCGTGGGCGATCTTACCGCCGAGGAATTCAAGGCCGCGGGCTCCGCCAAGGTGGAAGGGAACCTCAAGGCCCAGAAATTCGAGGTCGCGGGTTCCTTCAAGTGCGAAGGGGATCTGGAGGTGGAGGAGGGAGAGGCCGCCGGTTCCTTCGCCGTAGCGGGCCGCCTTAAGGCCAAGGAATTGCGGGTTTCGGGTTCCGCGCGGGCGAAAAGCATCAGCGGTGGGTATCTGCGGGCCGGCGGTTCCCTCCATGTGGAGGAGAACGTGGAAGTGGAAACTTTCCGCCTCACCGGCGCTTTCGAGATCGGCGGGCTCCTTTCCGCAGACCGGGTGGAAGTGGAGCTCGAGGGCCGGGCCCAGGCCCGGGAAATCGGCGGGGAGAAGATCGTCGTGCGCGCCGGGCAAACGCACCTAAGCGGGCTCCTTTCCTCGGCCCTTCGCTTCATTTTCGGCCCGGGCTCACCGCGGGAACTTTTCGCGGAAACCATCGAGGGCGACGAGATCGAGCTTGAGGCCACGGAAGCGAAACTCGTGCGGGGCGGAAGGATCAAAATCGGACCGGGCTGCCACATCGAGCGCGTGGAATACACGGAGGCGCTCGAGGTCGCCCCGGACGCAGTGGTGAAGGAGGAGGTGAAAGGATGAATTTGCTTTCGAGGCTTGCGTGGAAGGCGCGGAAGGTGGTGGAAGTAGCTTTGGGGCTTCCTTTCCGCATCGTGGGCGCAATTTTGGGAAGCACCCTTGGGAGTGTGTTCGGGGCCGTGGGCGGGGTTGCCGGAGCCTTTGCCGGGCTCATCGCCGCAGCTATAGCTATTCCCATCGTGCTCGCGGTCATGGGCCTCGTTTTGGCCATCGTGATCCCCGTCGTGGCCGTGGCCCTAGGCCTGGTGACCGTAGGGATCGTTTTGGCTCTCCTTTTCTCCCCGTTTCTCTTCCTTTGGGCCAAGGAAAAGCGAAAGAAGGAAATTGAACGCTGGAAAAAGGAGCTCGAGCGCTGGAGGTGAGGATGAAGCGGGGGAGCTTTGCGCGGGAATTCGCGGCCGGGGAGATCTCGCGCGTGGAGGTGGTGGGCGGAGCAAGCGATATCTCCCTCCACGCTGAGGAAGGAAAAGCTCGGGTGGAACTTCATTATACCATCCATGGCTTTGGAAGCCTCGTGGAGATGAGGGAACGCGAGCTTTTGGCTAACCCGCCGGTATGCCTTTTGGATGGAACGCTCCGCGTGGGGCCGGAACCCGAGGGCGTGGACCTGGACTATGTCCTTTTTCTTCCTCCGGAAGCTGAGGTGGAGGTGGAAGTGGGTTCCGGCGATGTGCAGGTCACCGGATTTTCTAAAAGCGTCCGCATCCGCGCCGGCTCGGGAGATATCGAGCTAACCGGGATCTCCGGGGAAATCCATGCGCGCTGCGGAAGCGGGGATATTAGGCTTCGCCAAGTCTTCGGAGCGATTTTCGCCCGCACCGGAAGCGGGGATCTCGAAGGTTGGGAGCTCAAAGGCCATATCGATGTGGAGACCGGTTCCGGCGATGTTTCCCTAAGGGAGGCGGAGGGCGAGCTCCGGATTCTCACGGGAAGCGGCGATGTAGAAGTGGAGGGGGCAATTGCGGATGAAACCTGGCGAATCCGCACGGGTTCAGGAGACGTACATTTGAGCCTCGCGGAGCCGCTTGAGGTGGAAATCTTTCTCCAAACAGAATTTGGCGACATCGACTGCGAATTTCCCCTTTCCGCCGAAGAGGTTCAGGAAGGCCGGCTTAAAGGGCATATCGGCGAGAAGCCCAAAGCCCGGATATGGGTGGAAACGGCGACGGGCGATATTGCCCTCACTAAGCGCTAAGGAGGAAAGATGCCGCAGGGGACAGAGGCGGATTTTTACAAAAAGTTCGAGGTCTGGCTTGAGCGGCTTTTGGAGGAAAGCCCGGTAGCGGCGACACAGCTTGGGGATCATCGGTTCGACCACCGCTTGGGCGAGCACCATGCCCAGGCCCGCGCCCGCCAAGAAAAGCTCCTCCGCGAGGCCTTGGCTGAGCTTGAAGAGGTGAAAACGGAGGGATGGAGCGCCGATGCCCAAGTGGATTACATCCTCGTGGAACACCTGGTGCGCTCTTTTCTTCGGGAATTCCAAAAGGTGCGGGCGTTTGAGCGAAGCCCCGGTGTGTACCTCATGGAGGCCGTGGCCGGGGTGGGAATCCTTCTTTTGCGGGATTTTGCGCCTTTTCCCAAGCGGTTGGAAAGCGTTCGGGCAAGGCTAAGCGAGGTTCCAAGGGTTCTCAAAGAGGGAAAGGAAAACCTTGAGCCGCGCAAGGTCCCCAAGGTTTGGGGAGAAACTGCCCTCGAAGGGGCCAAAAGAAGCATCCCCCTCTTTCGCCTCGTCATCCCGGCCCTGAGCCTGCGGGTGCCGAGGTTAGCTCCCAAGGTGATCCGGGAGAGCCGGCGCGCGGCCCGCGTCCTCGAGGATTACGCCCAGTTCCTCGAGCGCGAGATCCTTCCCAAGGCCCAAGGCGATTTCGCCGCAGGAAAAGAGCTCTTCGAGGAAATCCTTCACGAAGATCACATGCTTCCTTATTCGGCGGACGAGCTTTTGGAGCTGGGGTGGAAGATCCTCGAGGAAACCCGGCGCGAGATGGAAGCCCTTGCGCAAAAGATTTCGCCAGGAAAGTCGGCCCGGGAAATCATTGAGGACGCGAAAAACCGTCATCCCCGGCCGGGAGAACTTCTTTCCGTCTATCGGCGGGAAATGGCCAGGGCCCGGGAATTCGTGGAGAAAAAGGGGATCGTGACGATCCCCGAGGGCGAGAAACTCGTGGTGAAGCCCACGCCGCCGGCCCTGCGGCCCACCATGCCCTATGCGGCGTACATGATGCCCGGCCCCCTTGAGGAAAAACAGGAAGGGATTTTCCTCGTGACCCCGGTGGACCGCTTTGTCCCTCCGCGGCTGCGGGAAGAGAAACTGCGAGGGCATTATTTCGCGAAAATCGCGGTCACCGTGGTCCACGAGGCCTATCCTGGCCATCATCTTCAGCTTGTTTTTGCCAATCGCTACGCGAAAAGCCTTCCTCGAAAGCTCGGAAGCGCCCTTTCCTCCCTTTTTGTCGAGGGCTGGGCCTTTTACTGTGAGGAGCTCATGGAGAGCTTAGGGTATTTGGCCGATCCGGTGCAGAAGCTTGCGCGGCTTCAGGACCAGCTTTGGCGCGCGGCCCGCATCATCCTCGATGTTTCTTTGCACACGAAGGGTATGGAGGTAGGAGAAGGGGTGGAGTTCCTCGTGCGGGAGGCGGGGCTGGAGCGGCCGAACGCTTTGGCCGAGGTCCGCCGCTATACCCAAAGCCCCACCCAGCCCCTCTCCTATCTCGTGGGGAAGCTCGAAATCCTCAAGGTGATCGAGGAATACAAGGAAAAACACCCGGGCGTAAGCCTTCGGGAAATCCACGATGCGGTCCTCTCCCAGGGTTCGCTCCCTCCCAAGCTTCTTCGGGAGAGGCTTTTAGGAGCCTAACTTGGCGGAGTTTCGGATTCGAGAGCTCCGCGTCCGGGATATTTCGAGGATTTGGGAAATCGCCCGGATTTCTTTTGCGGATGAGATCAGCCTTTTTGGGCTGGGCCCAGGCCAGATGTGGAGGGAATTCTTTCTCTACGGGCTCCTTTACGCGCTCCAGCGCATTAGCCGAAAACCCCGGTTCAAATTTTTCGTAGCCGAGGTAAAGGGAAAGGCTGTAGCCGGAACCATGATCCAATGGGAGAGCGATTTCGCCTACATCGCCGCGGTCATGGTCCATCCGGAATCCCGGCGCCAGGGAATCGGAAGAGCGCTTGTTTCCGAGGCCGTAAGGGTAGCATTTAGCTACGGCGCGAAAAAAGCCGTCCTCCACGTGCGCGAGGACAATCTCCCCGCCAAAAACCTCTACCTCTCTTTGGGCTTCCAAGCGTTCGAAACCCGGGTGAATCTTCTCCGCGAGGCTTCCCCGCT
>Ga0209225_1003154_pt1 | contig 14064 bp, 14 predicted proteins | sample WasSprMetagenome_FD_184732 | JGI IMG/M metagenome (GOLD analysis project Ga0209225, IMG submission 184732) | Sulfidic aquatic microbial communities from Washburn Spring, Yellowstone National Park, USA - WS (SPAdes) (version 3) | ecosystem: Environmental > Aquatic > Thermal springs > Hot (42-90C)...
TCCACTCCGCCCCCCCCCCATCCACAACTCCATCTACCACCAAGCCGCATTGCGCACACACCACCTCTCCCGGTCGGCTATTAGCTGACCTCCGCTGACCGGACACCCGATGCCTCATCCAGCCCCCTCTTTATGGACTGGCTGATAGACGCGGTCGCTGAGCGCCGCAACAGGTGCGCCTCACGCCCAGCGGAGGCCGAGAGGCGCCACTACTACCCCAAGGCGGAGGAGCCCTCTGCCTATACACAGCCGCGGCGGCGCGCCTCGGATCCGCCTACACAACGATCGCAAACCCCCACCTATACGCAAGCTCATGTCAAACTAGACACGACGCCGCCGCAGAGCCAGCCCCACGAAAAACACGGCGCCACTGACGGCAAACCCACCTCCGCCGCCTACGCCCTACAAGCCCGCTAACAGCGAAGAATGGCGTACCTTTCCCGCCCCCCCCCCTCTTCCGCCTTTACGAGGCGCCGAAGAACGGCGTCTTGATTTTACCCAACGCCGTGTGAAATGAATGTAAAGCGAAGCTCCAAGCCGACCGCCGAACTTACAAAAAACAACAGAAAAACTTTAAAACCCACAAGAACCGAACACACGAGCAGTAGAATCTCAAGAAGGGTTGAAACAGCGACTTGCACCAATTCATCGATTGTCTCACTCGGAAGTCTTCTGTAGAATCTCAAGAAGGGTTGAAACATTACTCAATCGCAACATTTTAATCTCTATGTGTTTCAACTCCATATGGCTGTCCAAAACACAGACATAGCCACGTTGTGCACCGTAACGACCAACGGCTCGCAGAATGTGGTAATCAGCTGTTTGTCGCTTGAGGACAAACTTAAGCAGTGGTACGAAGCTGACCATAGGCTCGTGGAGGTCGTAGTGGAGGTCGACGGGAGGAAGTTGAACATACTGTGCTCCATCCTGGCAAAGAGGAGGAGAGGCGGAAAAGAGCGCTACCTGCTATACCCGCTGAGCGCCGCCCAGAAGGTGCTGTTCGAGATGTACCGCAGGCACCGCGGGGCGGCGCCGCGCGGCATCAAGACGCCATTACCCATACTTGTGTACGACGTGAGGTTGAAACGGTACTGCCAAGGAGCGCCCGACTGCACATCGACTAATATGGTGGCGTCAGAGGTCGGCATCAAGGTTCGTAAAAACGGCGTTTTTCTGTACTTTCCGCTGTCGTACATAAGGGAGCGGTTCGGCAAAATTCCGGACATGATTAGGCTGATCTGCGGCGGCAAGGAGGTTGAGGCTAAGCTGTACATGATGTACCGCGACGCGGTGCAGTACAGAGTCTACAGCAGATACACCCCCGCCGTGTTGAACAGCGACGAATGCGTCGTTAATACTTAAGTACATTCCTTTTTCTCTTAATTCATGAGAGAAGAAAAAAAGGAAATCCCGGTTCTCAAAATCAAATCATACGAAAGAGACGTATGCAGGAAGAAGCGGAACATCACGGTGAAGGTCGCCGTGACGAAGTTCCCAATGCCGAAGCGCATCACGTTACGTGTCAAGCTTAAGGACGGCTCTGAGAAGATCGTCAAGGCGCATCTCGTGAGCACGTACAACTACTACGCGTACTACTTCCTGAACGCCTCGCATGTGGAGGAATTGATGCCGCTGATGAACCAGATACAGGAGATTAAGGCGTACGAGGCTTGAGCGCGAAGAAGGGCGAAGACAACAAGGACTCGTTCTGCACAAAGGTGCTGAAGTTCCTTGAGCGGTTGAAGAACGGCATCCTGGTTAAGTACCTAATCTCAAGAAGGGTTGAAACTCGTATTCGAGTTTAATCCTATACTCTTTCGCCCCTATGGACAGCAGAATCTCTGATGTCTCTAACCGCAGCCAGCTACCCCGCCCGCGCGCCGCCGCGTCAAGCCCTCCTCTCTACCTCCGCCAGCCCCCTCCTGAGATTTCCCAGTTGCGCCTCCACCACCACTACCATGTCGCCAACCCAGTAGTTGGCCGCCAGCTTCCCATCTCCGCAACAAAACTTGTGCAACTCGCCGCAGTCGGCCTCTGCGCGATTCGTCAAAATAGGAAGTAGAAGGAGTCGAAGTGCTCCCACTAATAATTTTATATCCTCACCCAAAATCTTAGATATCGCGGGAAAGTCTATGAGTAATGTGTTTTTATCCTGGTTGATGTTGATACGTGGCATTTCAATTGACGCACGACGCATTTAGGGTTTTTGATGAGGCGGCTTTAAAGTTTAGAACGTTTGTACTCGCGTTTTCAGGTGGCAAGGACTCCACGGCGGTGGCTGTTCTGCTGTATAGATGGCTTGCCGAGAGGGCCAGGCGGGGCGAGAGGCTCCCCAACGTGGTTCTGCTACACAACGATACGTTGAGCGAGATACCGGAGATGGAGGAGTGGGTTGAGTACTTCGTGAACCAGTTCAAGGAGCGAGTGAGGAAGCTTGGCGTCAGGCTCCGCGTGGTCTTCGCGAGGCCTAGGGCGACGGAACCTATAATCGCTTTGAAGGCGCCATCCTTCGGAGAGGCGACTGCCAACTACGGAGATCTATAGCAAACACGCCCGCCATCGCCTGCTACGAAGAAGCCCTTCATCATCACGTCTCGCAGATTATAAATTTTTATTTTAGTTCTTGATAGTATATTGACGTCACGGCGACTGGATCGCTAGAGGTGGTAGCACACGTTAAGTGGAATGGACATCTCGCGCAGATAGTGTTTCAAAACGACTGGAAGATTTACCACGGCGGCGTCTTCCCGATGCAGATATTGATTGAGACGCGTGAGGAAATACAGAAGAGAGTGGAAAAATAATTCTTGAAATTAGAGGAGATTCTAGACATCAGCGGCGGCCTCGGCGCTGTGGTTAACTTTAAGTAGTCTTGTGATTAAATCCATAAGCTCATCCGCTTTTTTCGTCGCTTCATATGTTCCGTCTTTCTTCTTCCTAGCGAAGCCTAAGGCGTGCAGATACGCGATGTCGCAGTAAATATCTACCTTGAGGCATATGGCGTCTAGTTGCTCTGCTGTGAGACGGCCGTAGCGCGCGAGATATATAAGCGCTATGAGGTCTTCTACCGTGAGACGGCTCAGAAGCCACTTCACCTCGGTCATGGCACCGCCAAGGCACGTACAATCTCGAGTACCTCGTTACCGTCCTCGGTCAAGACGTACGTGTTTCTCTCGTTGCGCATCACGTAGCCTCTCTCCCTCAGCTTGAGAAGCCTATTCGCCAACGCATTTCTAAGCGAGATTCCGTACTTCTCGATACACATCTCCAGCGCTGTGTAGCGATCTGCGCCTTCGGACAGACAACGCAGAATAATGATGTCGATTACGTCGATTTTCACCATCTTGTCCCTTAGCTTTTTGATGCTTTCAACGATCTCTCTCTCCATGACATGAAACATGATTCATGAATTAAATGTGCATTGCACGAATATCACGATTCATGAGCACAATCTTAAAAATGAGTCATTACTCATGATTCACGAAGAGGTGAAGAGGCTACGCGCAGTCATGGAGGAGGTGGGGTTGAGTTTAGGTGGTTCGGCCTTTCCTACCTGCCGCCCGGCCTCGCCAAGGCGCTGGCCGAGAAGGGGGAGGACTACGTGAGGCGGCAACTGAAGCTCTACAAGGAGCTGGCGGAGGAGCTAGACATAACCGAAGGCCGCCTCCGCAAGGCGGCGGAATCCGCCTTGGAGAGTCTCCTCGGCCAAGTGAAGGAGGTGGCTGAGCGGCTTATAGACGCCGCGGCTCCTGGGGCCTGGGTGGCCGTCTCGATACTCGCTGAGGTGTTGACTGCGCTTCTCTTTTCAAGAGGGGGCTGGGGCGAGCTGGACGAAGCGCTGAGAAGTATCTTGGCGGCGCGTCTCGCCTTAGCGCTTGGCTTAGATAGAGGGGCTGTGGAGAAGGCGCTGGCAACCTTGGCTGGGGCAAATGCGCAGAAGCTCGCCGAGGAGGTTAAGGCCCTTAAGGACAATGTGGAGAGGCTTTGGGTCGAGGTGAAGAGCGTCAAGAGGGGCGTCCTTTTCTTAGAGGACGTGGAGGCGGGCCGTCTCTACAAGAATTTCGTGGTTCTTAACAAAAGGCTCTACGTGGTTCTCCAGGTGGGTCTCTTCCCCCTCGTGGCCGGGGGCCGCTTCGAGGAGGAGGCGGGGCGTGTTCTGGAGAAGCTGGAGAGAGATGGGGTGGCCGTGTTGGCGGAGTCCAGGGGGATTGGGAAATCCACCCTAGCCGCCTACGTCGTGTGGAAGATGCTCCGCGGCGCGGGCGGAGTCCTGCTGAGCCTTCCCGGCTGGGAGCGGAGGCGCCTTGGGACGCAGACCTCCCAGCCCTCTTCCTCGTAGGGCTGAATACCTGCATCCCGACCTTTACGGCCGAGGCGGACAACTGCCACATCCAGAGACAGCGAGGCGGCATCGGGCCCGCCGGAGCCCGAGGCCCTCCAGGAGCGCAAAAGCCAGCGCCTTTGGCAACTAGCCGAAACTCACAGCGAAGAGGCTGTGGAGAAGGCACCAACTACAATGATTCTCTGATGGATAGGAGAACGTCAAAAAGGCCTTTGGGCCTATCAAAATGCTACAACCGCTAGGCACTATGCTTTAACTCTTCTAGAAGTTTGTCTACCAAATACATGGCATAAGTCTTCGACGTCTTAAATTCCATCTGAGATGGAGGGTATGCGCAGAGGTGGCCGGGGACTAAGACGCAGAGGTGGCATCCGTCTGCGCAACTGTGTACATACCGTGGCCATACATACTGGTAGAATTTCCTAGGTAACCTATGGCCTTGTAGCTCTTTCTTTTCTATCTGGGGCAACAAGAAGCGGAACATGAACCGCGGCGGCGCCGCCTCCTTAGGAAGCCCCTTCATGAAATTGTCAAACTGGATGAGAGCTTGACAGTCGCTATCGGTCGACCCTTGACAACTGTTCTTGAGTATGCTAAATGCCCTTTCAAGCCTGCTCCTCTCCTCTTCAAATGCCTTGTCGCACCTATCGCTCGAGCTCACTTGTTCCTCCAATATCCTTAGCAGTTCGTCTGTACTGAGCGAACTCAGCCCTCTAAGATCGAAGATTTTTACCTCTAAGCCGATATCTTTGCCTCCATGCGCTTTTATTCGGAATACTCCGTCAACATCTACGTCGGCTCTTGAGCTACCAGGCTGTATAGGCAGAACTCTAAGCACTCTAGAGAAGTGAGAAGGCAGGTGTAGCTCTATTTTCTCTGCGTACCCAGTCTTGTGGCGGCCCCTTGCGACGGTCTTTAGAAGTATGTGGGAAAGCCCGTGTGCCCCTAAGAGTAACGCCCACGTTGCATAGGTTTCAAAAAAGCCAAAGATCACATCGCGAACGTCGGGATTACTTCTGCTTGCTTTGTTCTCGATGCACGTCTTGAAGTTGGTGTAGGTATTACTGTTCTCTAAACATTCAGCAAAGTGATTGAACCAACTGTCATCTCTGGCGTGCGGGCATTCACTCTCATCGATATACCTCAGCTGGAAAATTGTGTTACGCCACCTGGCAAGTATGCTTTTCAAGCCATTCGCGTTGCACTCGTATGCCTTTCCCCGCTGGACATATATGTTACTATAGAGCATCTTGATCCTCCACAGAATTGGCGTGGTGAATACTATGGACCTGTTAAAGATGTTAGTGGATATTTCCCGCTCAAATATCCACCCTCTATATGATCTGCACAAGCTCCCTAGGTTCTTCGCAACTGTGTTCTGAACCAAGACCTTGAGCACCGCATTCCAGTTGCAACTCTTCAGCATGGTTTCCCACACCATTCTATACACTTCGTCTACAGTCAAACTGAGCCGCAACGAATATCTGCGTGCAGACGGAAACATATGCCGCGGTGGATCCTCCCCCTTTACATCGTAGTGTATCAAAACCGGCAAGAAAGCGTATGCCTTATCTAGTTTAACAAGTATCTGAGAGCCAGAATAGATGACCTCTGCGATCGCCGATCCAGCTTCAGCAAGATTATGACTATTTTCACTTGGTATATATGAGATTTCATCTACGTATAGTCTAGGATACGTCATAAGACGGTCCAGAGGCGCTACGACAACCTCCTTAGATATATGCTTGAGTGTGTAATACCTTTTTGACTTACCAGCGTCTTGCAAGCCGACTTCAAGTTCTACACAACGACATCCGTCAAGCTCGCTCCCGCCTACTAGGAAAAGCCACTTAAATGACGGCTGTTGACCGCTACCTCCACCGCTGGAAGGCGCTACTTTTGTGATTGCAACGTAATAGCGCCGATCTTTCTCCACCTGGTTGCTGTCTATTTGTCCACATCTGAAAAGGAAGAATACGCCATAAGTATCCCACACATCACCACTGCTTTTTGCACCTTTGATTACACTATAGCCGCGAATATTGTCTCTCCTTTCTCCACTGAAAAGCCCGCAGAGGCGGCGGGTTAGATAGTCGATATCTAAAGCTACGATTTCTTCACGATGCTTAACTGGACTATGGGTATGAGCACCACCGCGCTGTTTGCCGCCTGTAAGCGTCTGAATTGTTTGTGTAGTACCAACCAGCTGGAACCTGCAGCACCCATCAGAATTGTCTTTTTTACCAGTTACCAAGTAAAAATACGTATAGCCCCACGCAGGCAGATACACTTTCATAGTCGGTACCTGTCTACCTTAAGCGGCCTAGCCGTTATATATCCCTCAAAGATCTCGACGGATTTTCTCCTTGTTTCAGTACTTATGCGATATACGTTTATAGTTGGCCTTATAACACGCGGATCTGGCATAGGGGGTATAAGGGCATATGTAAGTAGCTTTTCTCTACTTGTGCCTATGCTAAGAGCTCCAATAATTTGTTTCAATCTTTCTTCTAACCTAACTAGCTCATCACGCAACTTTTCGTTACACCGGATCGCGCTTGAGCCTAAGAGGTGCCTTATCCCAAAGTATAGTTCCCACAAGTAGCGCAATACAATTCTTCCTATATCTTGATCATATGGCGCGGCGCTGTTGACCCTTTCATTAACTTTTTTGCAAATATTAACAATTACATCAGATATATTTGTACAATTACTTATAAGTTTACAAACATTTATTAAGCTACGTTGTGGTAATTCAACTAATTCCTTCAGAGGTAATGTACGCCTAGCAGACTCGAAGTACGACTTTAACTCCTCCATGACATTTATGCGGGCGTCAACTTCGTCGAGTACATCCTGCCAGCGCTGATCTCGGCCTATAAGCCAGGCAAGAGACGTCTCTACGGCTTTTTTGGCATACCAAGATCCTCTTCCAGTCCTTAGATACTGATAAGCCACTAGTTGTTCTATACTTATTATCCTTTCATCTGTTCTGACCTGCAACGGCGTCCTCTTGTATCCAAAGAGTCGCGCGACCGCATAATCCTCGTTAATCATAGCAACGTCCTCACCTGTGTGTTTGGCGAAGAGCACTCCCAGCGCGGTATGAAGCGTGTCAGCACTTCTTCCGCCTCTTCCGAATCTCTGTATTATGCTTTCGGCAAGCAGAGGCACGCCGAGCTGTCCCACCACAGCTACGCCGCTGAGGTTCACGCCAAGTTCCAGCGTAGAGGTTGCAAGCACGACAGCCCACTCACCAGCTTGCTCAAGCTTGCGCTCTATACTGTAGCGCTCCGTCCTATTAAGATCTGCGTGATGGATCAATAAATAACTGCGGTCTTTGTGCTGGACACTCGCGTCGTTTAGCATCCTACTTGCGACTTCATATGCATGTTTATAGCACTGAGGTAAGTCTGCTTTTCCGCAAGAATAGAGACTTCTAGCGGTGTCGAGCGCCGAAGCGAGTTCGTCGCGTTTTGTGCAGAAGAGCGGGAGGTGGTTATAGGTGGCGATATCTCGTGCACCTTGTGGAGCGGTAAGCAATCTCCTCAGCTCTTCGTATCCGTGCATTCCTGATGCTTTGGATTGGCAGTTGTTGCCTAAGAGGGGTTTCGTTAGAGTTTTATCTGCCGGCGACATCTCCTGCTTTAACAGGCGGTTGAGCACGTAGTGTTCTATTTCAGCTATTGTCTCCTTGCTGTCGATGAAGATAATAGACGAGAAGTGCTTCAGGTGTGCATTTTGCGATTTGTGCCTGATATGGCGTGCACCTGCCGCAAGTGCCAGGGTTACTGCGGCTTCTTGGACAGTACCTGTATAAGACTTTTCTGGCATCGTGAAGAGCACCATCGGCGCAACCAGCTTCCGTTGCGTGGCTTCTATGCTCCCAAGAAGCTCATAATAGTCTATCGCATCCAGCTGATAGGTTAAGCCGTTGCCTAGCAACAGTTCTGCTAGCTTATTAGCAAAATTCCAGGTCTCGTTACGTGCAGGCACTACTCGTTCTAAAGCGCCGATGCTTCTAAGCGTTATGTTTTCAACTTGCTGAGTGAGGACGCTGGAAAGCGGGAGGCCAGAACTTGTAATCGTTGCGCTAGAAAGAATCAAGGCAGGTATCGTGCAATCGCTGGGAGTACCGGTTGTTAGATCCGCGCCGCTTGAGCCGCTTCCGTAAGCCTGCAAGTCACCGCACCGCAGAGTCAATATTCGGTGAAGAAGCGCGGTTAAAAAGTCGAGCGTTTCGGCATCGAGGACGGTGTGCGCTTCATCTATGATTATCGCGCTGATCTGGCGTGCATCAATTGAGGCTTGTGAGGGTTTTAGCAGAAGTGACGAAAGCTTGTAGGGGTTCGTAATTATAATCTGTTTATCAAAGGCTCCCTCCTCTGTTTCGGTAAACCACTCCACTACTGTAGTGCTTGCGCCTTCACAGACGGCTTTCTTTCCTCTGTACTTCACCACACCACCACTGCCACATTTAAGCGACCTAACCTCTCTGCCGTCCACTATGTATTGTTCACTCCGTGGGCTGTCTCCATCGAGCACCGCGAGTTTAAGCTCCCCTTTTTGCTTCTGTTTCAGCTTTTCGTTAAGCTCTTCAAGCGTGTAGTAGAGTTGCTGGAGTTGCTGGACTGCCAACTTCTTCGTAGGGTACATAATGAGAATTTTTCCATCGGGCTCTTCAAGCGCCCTGTATAAGGCGTAGATCATGAACACCAACGTCTTGCCGGCCCCCGGTGGTGCGGATATGATAGTGAACGTGTTGCCTCTCTGATTCAGTAGCCTCTTTACAGCCTCGACCTGGAAGTCATTTAATCCCTGTATCTGTCTTCCACTCTCATCCCGAAGAGAGCCTAGGACGAGCTCAAGGTGGTCGCGGTTAATGTTCGCATCTTTTGCTAGTTGCCTCATGGCCTCATCAACCTTTACCTTTGGCGTGGGGATGCGGTCTACTATAACTGGTAAGAAGTAGCCCTCTAGAGTCCTTCTTTCCGAGGGCAGGGCGGCAACGTTTCGAAGGAGTTGAGCAACTTTGCCGTGATAAGTCCTGTAGCATTTCAGCGTTTCTTTCAGCGCATCGAGTGAGCTGACGCCGCTGTAGGGCTCCCCTGCCAGCGAGAGCAACTCGATGAGCAGGAAGTAGTCAAGCCGCGTGACGTCCTTGGCAAAAAGCACGTTATCCCCTACTTTCTGGATCTTATTCAGGACAACGCGATACCTGTCACAGTCTTCTTCGATTAGCACGCCGTCGCCGTGGTCTTGGGAGCTGGCGGGCGCGGGGCTGGGCTTTTCCAAAGAGCTCTTGTCGCTTATGCGCCGCAAGGTGTGTTTGATGTGCAAGTTTGTGAGCGGCAGATCATCTGTATGAATTGTAGTTTGAGACAGGGCAAAGTAGAAGGGGCCGCACTTTATGCAACGAGTTCCATGTCTGGCTAAGCACCACTCCATCAGGAGAAGCTCCTGATACGCCCTTTCTAGGTCACTACCTTTGTCAGAGTGCCGTTCTGCACCGCTGAATTCTTCGACGAGCCTTTGCATCTCTCCCCTGACTGGACACTTTTCGACGCCGCATCTGAGGCACTCGGGACCGGGCTTATAGACGTCGCCTTTTGTAGAAGTAACAACAAGGCCTTCTATCGACTTGTCATCCAGGCTTGGCTCTATGATAAAGAGAGCGTCCTTGTTCTTCGCGTACCCTCTATATACTAATACCGCACGGACTTTTGCTCCGGCATCTAGCTTCTTCCGAACTCCATAGGCGTATAAAACCAGTTGCTCATAGTCAGCAACATAGGCGCGGGTCCATTGAGTTTCACAGTACCTTTGCTCATCTATGTCTGCAAAGGGATAGCTCTTCGCTTCAATAACTACATATGTATCTCCGCACCGAAGAACAGCATCAATATTTCCCCTAATCTCCCCTTCTTTAATCGAGATGTCTACCCTCTTGCATCTGTCTAACCCGAGCCATTTGGGAATTTCTGGAACGACTTTTTCCAGGAAATCATCGTGGCGTCGGGAGGCCTCTTGGCGGGCATATGCTACATAGCTATCACTTATCTCTATGAATGCCGGACATACCAGCCGGCTGACATGCCTCCTGGCAAGCTCTTTTACCCCGGTCATATTGCTCTTCCTTCAAGCACCGCGATGGCGAGTTTAGGAATGCGGTGCCTGTCCCTTATTTTGAGGAGCACGCTGTTAAGAAAGAGCACGGCAAGAATCTTCCTAAGGCCTTCGTCTTGTATGTTGCTTAGCTCCCGTACCAGGCCCCCCTCCTTGCTTTTTTGAAGGCTGTCTGCATAGAGGATTTCTACACCTGATTCAAGCTTGTTAATATCCGTACATTTTGCTATATTTAACTGTGAATTCATCGACACTATGAAGAGTAATTTCCTATCTACTATATTGGCACATTTTGAAAGAATTTCTAGCCTTTTACACTGGTATCCGCTCAGCCTCCCGTTTGAAGTTTCACCTGCATGTTGGAGCATAACATAATAACGGGTGCCTGATTGGCCTTGGACGATAATGACTCCCGATTCCGGACCTCTCCTTCTCTTCTTCTGCGTCTCGGCATTGGCTTTCAAAGGCCCGCAGATTTTCTCGACAGGATAGTTTTCAGAGACGTCAACAATCGGCAGGCGCCTGATCTGCTTGTAATATTTGAGCGCTTCGAGAATCGCATTTACAAGTTCGCGTGAGCTTACTTGAATTTCCTCTAGTTCTTTTATTTTCTCAGTAACACGCTTGTATTCCTCTAGCCATTTCCTTCTCTCAACAGTATCGCTAAAGGCGCTCTCAAACGCACTTGCAAGTGCGAGCACAACGCCACGTCCATTAAGTTCATACGCCGTCATGTCTTCCATAAGTGTAGCCTCATCCGCAGTTTCCAAGATGAAGACATAGGACGCCTCGCTTCTTATAACTGGCGGACGCGCAAGTAGCGCTACAGCAACCGCATCGAAGAGGCTTGCGGCTTCGTCAGTAAGTTTCTTCGCTGTCTCTGACTTTCCAAAAATCCCATAGGCATAAAAAGCGGTCATTCTACGGAGTAGATCAATTAAGCTACTCAACGTGCCGAAGCTTCGATACCTAGCCCAGAATGCATCTAGGCTCACAACTGAGGCCGCTCTTAGTCGCTCAAATGACTTTCCGGATACGTACAGAAGTGTTGCTATGTAGTTTGTTAAACTATTTTTTATCTCTTCTGCGGATCTATAACCAAAAAACATCCACGGCCTATTAAGCAGATCGACAATCTTCCCAATGCTGGCAACAGGGTTCTTCTCGCTCTGAGTGGCGATGATGATTTTGTACCTGGAAGGATTTTCTTCTAGCTTTTCGAAGCATATCCTTAGGTTGTTAAGTAGAGCGTCGTCGTATTCGGCAAAGTCGTCGAGAAGTAGCGCTATCTTTCCGCTTTGCTGTAGCTTTGTGCACTCAATCTGTCTATAATTGGGGGTGACATAAATGACGTGATAGCCATTAGCTTCGAGATCGTAAGAAGCTAGCGCAAGCAACGTGGTTTTTCCTGATCCGCGGGCGCCGACAATTATTGATAGCGAGGGGTAAATCAGCGCGCTTCTCACTTCATCATAAACAGGATTACCAGCACCAGCATTAACGGCTTTCTCTGCAAATGACCTTAAGTCGCTGAAGTTCTTCCTGCCGCTTGCGATGTCGTATAATTGACTATAGAACTTTGAAATATCGTCTTGCTTTATCTCAGGTGAGAGCTTCATACTAGTATACGTCTGATGTGTTCTAAAATTTTATTGCGATCGTATATGTATATGCTGTCGAACTTTGTTCTGCCGTCAAAGGTTGCGTACTTGTGCTCTCTTACAGCTGCAACGTCGAATAAACCTGAGGGCAGAACGTTCAGCAGAATGTTTGTTGCGATCACGGCTGAGGCCACAACATCCCTCGGCTCTTCTTTGCCGCAAATTTCTTCGGCTATGCTTGCCGCCACATTCTCCAAGGCGTGAAAGCCGCTGTTGGCCTTTAGGATCCAGAGGAACATGTCCGCTGGAGTTGCTACGCACCTCTGAAGCTTCTTGTGGATTATGGCCGAGGCGAGTAGCAGAGTTTTAATTTGTCTAGCCTGGAAGCTTTCATTCTCATCGATAATCCTGCCTATGAATCCTTTGAAGAGCGGCGGCTTCCCTGCTAGGTGCAGAACCTCACCAATGTAGTACGCAGCTCTCCTGAGCATAACATCGCGAATAACTTCACGCCATGGTGTTGCACCTCGGCGTTTCCTCTCTGCCGCAACTATATCTGTTACTGCGATAACGGCGTTGCGCAACTTGTTAATATACTGCCCTCTAAGCTCTGCAGCGCGCATGAGGAGCGCCTTATATGTCTCCTCTTCTATGTATTCTTCTTCAGGTTCCTCTCCTACGCGTTGAGCAAACTCCTGCTCTATGCGATTAACAAATGAGCTTAACAACTTGCTCGACCCTTCTATTGTATCTATGGTATTTAGCATTGCCAAGATGCGCTCCATTACTTCACTTTCAGTTATCATATTGAGAAACCAAAGATACACGTCAACTGGATACTCTATATTAATTTCATCAAAGTTTTCCTTATTAATATTGTAGATTGTGTTTCTTATTTTAGTAAATAGCTGGCCTATGTCTGCTGAGGCACTCATGGCGTTATCGCTCTTCTCTGGCAGATAGAGCCCTATATATCTCTGCAGAATGTCTGCTAAAGCGAAAAAGGTTACATTAGCCTTCCAGACTGATTCTGCTTTTTTCACGGCGATTCTCTGCAACTCTTTATGCTTTTTTACGATTTCAACAGTCTCAATATTTGATATATATTGACTGTATAGTTTAGAGTCAAGAGAGTAATTTCCTGTTTTTAGATAAACCTGTATAATTAGTTTCAATGTGTCTTCAGAAACGAGATGAAGCCAAACCTTGGTAAATGTGAGATCCGTAGTTATGAAGTCATTCTGAGGATAGTCCACCAGTCTCCGTCTTTTTCTCTCCACCACAATTAAAGAAAGTTTCCGGCTTTAAAAGTCTTTCTCTGGGATAATCCGGGAAAAGAAGGGGAATTTCCGCATGCGTGCACCGAATCTGCTCTTACGTTTATATAGAGCGCATAGCCGTAGTTGCATGGACTGCCGCCCCCCGGTTCCTCTGGCCTTTGCGGAAGCTATTGTAGAATGGTACCGTCTGCATGGCGATAAGGATCTGCCTTGGAGGACCACCTCGGATCCTTGGGCGGTGCTTGTGGCGGCTCTGCTCCTCCGGAAGACTACGGTGAGGCAGGTTTTAGGGGTCTACGAGGAGTTTCTGAGGCGGTGGCCTTCGCCGAGAGAGCTGGCCGGCGCGGCCGTCGAGGAGGTGGAGGAGGTGCTGAGGCCTCTCGGCATGGAGAAGGTTAGGGCCCGCCTCTTCAAGCGCCTCGCCGAGGAGCTTCTGTCGAAATACGGCGGAGAGGTGCCGCTGAGCTTAGACAAGCTGAGGGGGCTTCCCGGCGTGGGGGACTACGCGGCCCGGGAGGTCCTCGTGGCTGTGGCGGGCGCCGCCGAGCCCCTCCTCGACAGAAACGCGGCTAGAGTTCTAGAGAGGGTGTTCGGCGTGAAGTCCCGGCGGCAGAGGCCGCATACCGATCCAGAGCTCTGGGAGTTCGCCAAGAGGCTTGTTCCTCCAGAGAGTCCGCGCGAATACAACTTCGGCCTCCTCGACTTCGCGCGGAAG